>OOCB01002408.1_pt1 | contig 21436 bp, 22 predicted proteins | sample 1671351 | NCBI WGS metagenome assembly OOCB01 (sample SAMN06348148, study PRJEB24527) | human gut metagenome | biome: human gut; feature: ankylosing spondylitis patient; material: feces | host: Homo sapiens | place: China | collected 2015-10 | reverse complement strand
AAAATACAAAAAGATACTGATACAAAAAGCAATACGCCTCACTGTATCAGTATCTTTTTCTTTTTTATTTTTATTCTTTGTTTTCTTCTAACTTAGTTAAACATGCAGTCGTCTTGATAACTCTGACAAAAACGTCTTTCCCTGAAAAATGATTTTTGCAAGAAGAAGCAGCACACCAATGCCTGTTGTCACTGTCACAAGCATTGTGTTATGCATAACTCCAACACAGACAAGCATTACAACAAGAACTGTTGCGATAATAGTCAGCAAAAAATAGATTCCATAATCTGTCTGGTGCTTTCTGTCCACAAATCCAAGAATAAAATATAATAAATTCATGCCAACTACTGTAAGCGGAAGAACAATCTGTACGCTCCAGCCCTTCCAGCCAGTATACCAGTCATACGCTATACATAAAATCATGCCTATGATCACTTCATACATGACCATTTTGCGAATATTTTTCCACTTTCGCTGTCCGACAATCAAAAGTGCATAGCCGCCTGCCACACCTATTACGACGAGAAAAAATATCGGCTGCCATGTGCGGTCTGATAATACCATAATTCTGTCGACCATACCTGCCACAATAACTGCTGCGAGTGCCGCAAACGTTACGATTTTCATAAAAATGAAATCTGCCTGTTTTTTCTGTGTCACTGGAAATACATCAAAGTCTTCCTTTATAGAGGACTCTGCCGTACCTTCATCTATAATTCGCTTTTTACACAGCGGACAATATACACGCTCTCCAGAAAAGGTAAGACCGCATTTCTGACATCGAATTGTTTTTCGCTTTTTATCAGTATCCATCATCAGTCTTCCTTTCCCGAATAATTCGTGTTGATAATCATATCTGGATCAAACTCAGCCAATCTGCGAAAGAATGCACGCTCTGTGTCCTTTGGACTTGAACTTCCTGCGCATGTTACCATCATATGATCTTCATATGAACACATGCAAATTTGTCTTCCGGCACATCCAATAAAAAAGTCAAACTGACAGACATATGGTACCAATGCCTTTGGCATTGTAATTCGCCCGATATTTGAAAAATACATTGTCTGGCGCGCTCCTGCAATCAGACCAGACAATTCCATCCCAATATCCTTAAAAATGAGTGGGATTGCTCTTGCTGCCATATGTTTTTCCAGACTAACCTGACCGGCAATCATTTTTTCAAGCTTTTCCTTTGTCAGTTCTCTTCTGAAATTTTCTGCAACTGCAGCTATAACGTCTTCTAATGTTTCTCCCTGCTTTTTTCGATCATAAGTAACTGCAATCAGTCCAAAGAAATTTCGCACCGTCGCTGATGGAAAATAACTTCTAAGATTAACAGGAACCATAATTCGCACTGCTTTCTTTCTGTCTCTTGGTTCCATTGCATCATAGATGGACAAAATCAAAAGAGACACCAAAAAGACTGTCACTGTCGTATGATACTGTTTTGCTGCCGCAATGATCTGTCTTGTTGAAACCTCTGCCTCTGTTACCTGTTGGAAAAAGTCAGGTGTCGACGGCTCATGGAAATGAAAAATCGGCACTGTCTTTTCACCTAAGAAGGACATACTTGAATTTTTCTCTTGCTTGTTATAATACTGACTGAAGCTGTCTGAATCCTTTTCTCGAAATGTACTGTCTATACCCAGTGACAAATCTTCATGCGCAAGCACTGGATGAACAATCTTCAAATAATTGACTACCAGCGTTTTCAAAAACATAAGCGCGCCTGTCGCATCTGCCATAGCATGGAATACCTCAAAATTGATCCTGCACTTATAATAAGAAATATCGATCAGTAAATGATGCTCGTTCTTATCATAAAGACGGCTGCATACATTTTGATCTTCCTCATGCACAATCGGCATCTCTCCTGATTCCTCAAGATAATACCAAAACATGCCATGGCGGATGATGTTTGTAAAAATAGGAAACTCCTCCAACGCCTGCTCTGCTGCCTGCTGCAGCGCTTTCTTTTGAACAGGCTCTGTCAGCTGACAGGCAAAGCGAAATACACGGCTGTCTTTTTTATTCGCCAATGCCGGAAATACCTTTGCCGCATTGTCCAACCGGCTCCATCCCGGCCGTTTTGTATTCTTCACTTATCCCTCGCCTCACTTTTCTCTTTACTTATTTTTGTCAGAAGGCACTTCGTTTTCTGTCAAAGCATCTATTTTGACTGCTTCGTCTTCCGATTGTCCTCGTTTTCCAATGAAGCCTTCAATTGCCTCATAAATTTCCTTTGCACCTGCAAAAATCGGCGGAAGAAGCATCATTCCATGAATGCCGTCTAGCACACGAACACTCTTTACGCTGCAGCCGGCCTCGCGCATTTTTTCACCTAATGCTTCACCTTCGTCACGAAGCGGATCATACTCCATCGTGATCAAAAGCGTATCAGGCAGATTTGAAAAGTCATGATGCTGAAGCGGTGCAAAGTATGGATTTTTCTCATCTTCCTCGCTGCTTCTATAAAGCTCCATGTACTCGCACATCAATGCACGTGTAAGTAAATAGTCATATCCATTTTCTTCAACTGATGGATATGGATTATCGTCACCATATGAACCATAAGCTACAGGATAAATCAGTACCTGTCTTTTTGGCATCAGCCCTCCACGGTCTCTTGCCATCATACCAAGCTCCGCACAGATCTCACCACCGGCGCTGTCGCCCATGATAACAATATCTTCCTGCTTTACCTGATACCAATCTTCGCAATGCGCAAGAACTGCCTGCATCGCCTCATAGCAATCCTCTAATCCCTGCGGAAAACGGTGCTCTGGCGCCAAACGATAATTAACAGAAACAACCTTATAGCCAGTGCGCTCAGACAGATTTGCGCAGACATTTCCGTAGCTTTCAAAATCACCTGTCACAAAGCCGCCGCCATGAAAAAACAAAATAAGCGGTGCCACTTTTCCGTCATAGCTGTAGGTACGAAGCAAGATATCACGCCCCTCAAGATGGAGAATGCGATCCATCGTATTGCAGCTTCTTCCCTTGTAATACGGATACATTTTTTCTTTTTTGCGGCTCTTCTCGTAGTCTTTTGTCATATCACCCTGATGACGTGACATTGTTCGAATTGCGGCTCTTAAAACTTTATTCATAAATGGCTGTATTCCTTTCTGTGGTATGCAGTCACAAAACTCTTATAACTTGCACAGTGTAAAGTGTGCCTCGCCTTCGCGGTCAATTTCCATCAATATATATGTGTGGGCAAAACCATCCTGACGCGGCAAAGTTAAACTTCCTGGATTTAAGATAGTGACATCCCTTCCCTGATTGATAATCGGCACGTGAGTGTGACCATACATTGCGATGTCTGCTCCACGAAGAAGTGCTGCCTCTTTGAGTGTCTGGATTCCGAAATTTACCTGATAACGATGTCCATGTGTCAAAAAGACGCGGTACTTTCCGATTTCTATTAACTTATCCTGCGCAAGATCAGATGAATAGTCACAGTTTCCGCGCACAATATCAACAGGGCAGCCTGCTAAACGTGCAATCTCATCCTGCTGTCCCTCTGAGTCACCAAGATGAATCAATCGGTCTGGCTTTCCTGTTCTGGCTAACATCTCCTTAAAATAATTAAGTCTTCCATGTGTGTCACTGACAATCAGAATGCGCTCACTCATTATTGCTTTCCTCTTTTTGCAAAATTGCCTTCATTGCACGAAGTGCTTTTCCTCTATGGCTGATCTTGTTTTTCTCTTCTGCTGAAATTTCTGCCGTTGTCTTGCCAAGCTCTGGCACATACACAATCGGATCATAGCCAAAGCCACCACAGCCTGCCGGTGTTTTTGCGATTACACCCTCGATGGTGCCGCGTGTAACAGCAGTATGGCCATCTGGAAAGCTGGCTGCAATCACACAAACAAAGCGTGCACTGCGGTCATTCCCTTCCACTCCATCAAGACGATCAATGATAGACTGATTTTTGATATCATATGATGTGTCCTCACCCATATATCTGGCTGAATGTACACCTGGTTCTTTATTTAAATAATCAACCTCCAGACCAGAATCATCAGCCAGAATGATGCCATCAGTATATGGACGAAGCGCATTTGCCTTAATCAGAGCATTTTCCTCAAATGTGCTGCCATTCTCATCGATATCGACCTTGATGCCAGCATCCTTAAGAGACGTAATCTCATAGCCGCTTCCTTCCATAATCATGCGGATCTCACGCATCTTTCCCTCATTTGTGGTTGCGAATAATATTTTTTTCATGGTGTTTTTTTCCTTATTCTTTCTTACTGTTCTTTTGTGTATGCCTTTAAGCATATGTTGCACTTATATTTGTCCTGCGCAGACTGCCAGCTTGTACCTTTCATGCTGATGTAGCCCTCGTTTCCACTAAGGTTTGCAATGACAGCGCCATCCTTGCTTGTGTACTCGACTGCTACAGGTCGCTCACTGCCTGGTGTGCGCACGTAGACGATCACTGCATATCGATCACCATCTGATAAAAGCACTGGCTTGTCCAATTTAACTGTGTAATACCCAGCATTTGAAAAACTGCCAGATGCCGCCTTTTTCTGGAATGTCAGATCAGCCTCTCCTGTCACCTTATTTACCACATAAACTTCATAACTAGTGTCTGGTGCTGTGGCATAAAAACCAACAGCTTCAAGCACCTCTTCGCCATTTGCAGTATAAAGATTGGCAAAGTAAGCTTCCTCGTTTCCATAACCAAGCTGTCCAACCCATCCGCACTTATCTGACTGGTAAATTCGATCATAATTATCTGTATTTTCAATTTTTGTGTAGGCTGCATTATAGATGCCGACGTTGGAATCATAATAAGACACCCAGAAATATCCGCCGTCACCAAAGCCAGTTCCCCAGCTGTTCATGCAAAGCCATGCACCATTTCCCTCTGGCTGTGTACGAAAATTTGACGCGGCATAACCATCATCCCAGCCAACAATCAGCGTATCATGATTTATTTTGTTCGTTCCTATATAACAGTATGCGTTCTGTGCATTGTTATAATATGAAGATTCGCTGTTTTCACCGCTGACCTCACAGTAGATAGATGTCTGGACACTTCCATATAGATAAACAGCCCGCTTAATTGCAGATTGATCTTTTGACGGAATAATTTGAATTTCCTGAACATGCTTGACTGCCCTTAATGATGTATCAGTTTTTCCATCACCGTATGGGTCATCTTCTTCACGCACAGGTCCTTTCCATGAAAGCAGATACGCCATTGCCATAGTGTACTCACCGCCCGTATCCTGTCCCCAGGTATATCCATTATTCAGACTCATGTGATCAACTGAAAAATTCCAGCTTTCCTCTGGAAGAAGTGCTGCCTCTAGTGCACCGACTGATGCAAATGCCCAGCATGTACCAAGCTTTCCCTGATTCATAACTGGCGCATCAAGACCATACAGCCTTGGGTCAAATGCTGAAGGAAGCTTAGAGGCTTCTGGACGGATATCAGTAAATCGAATTGTATTGGCTGATGCATCCCACTCGACCTCATAGTCAAGTCCCTTTGCTACTACATCTGCACTTAAATAGTAGGATCCTCCCTGAAAAACAAGTGCATTCGTGATCTTTTCCTTTTCACCATTGATTACGATCTCTTCTTTATTTTCCTCTGCCTCTATGCTTCGGTCATTGCGGTATGCCTTCAGTGTTTTGTGATCATAGATTCCTACATTGCAAAGAAAGACATCGCGAAGCGTATCCACCGGAATCATCAGTTGTCTGTCATCTGCCATATATGGCTGTATATCATTCTTTGCCAAGCGCTTTCCATCCACGCTCAGACTGATTTCCTTTTGGTTTGTCTTTGCTGCAATCAGCTCATTCCACTCATCACAAACGCCTGCCTGCGTATAGCCGCTTCTAACTGTGCTTGTTGTCTGCCTTTGATACAGACAGACAACAGCCAACACTAACAGTGCAAGCGCTGCGGCAATATACCACTGTTTATATTTCACTCGTTCTTTGTTCCCTTCTCGGCGGCTTCGGGCCGATGTACTGATAATAGTAGGTCTTAATCATTCCGTTGTAAATTTTACGGTTCTTGTCCGCTTTCTTGCCAATTGCATTCTGTGCATCCTCATAGGATGTGATTAAATACATAGACCATGTGTCCAGCTTGGCAAAACGATCACCTATTGTACGATACAGCTCTGGCAGATCTGCCTTCTCCTCAAGACGCTCGCCATATGGCGGATTCGTGATAATAAAGCCATACTTTCCAGGATGGGACAATGCGCTTACAGGGCGCTGCTGCAAATGAATCATATGATCAACACCAGCACGCTGTGCATTCTCTCTTGCCATGCGCACAGCAGACGGATCAATATCGTATCCCTGAATATCTGTCTTTACAGACAAATCTACAAGATCATTTGCCTCGTCCATCGCATCATACCAGGTTTTCTTTGGAATCAAATTTTTCCAGCTTTCAGATAAGAAGCTTCTGTTCATGCCTGGTGCCATATTCGCTGCCATCATAGCAGCTTCAATTGCAAAGGTACCGCTTCCGCAGAATGGATCAACAAGAATACGATCCTTCTTCCACGGTGTCAGCATAATCAATGCACTTGCAAGTGTCTCACTGATTGGTGCCTTTGTTGTACTCTGACGATATCCTCTCTTATGAAGACTCTCTCCTGTTGAATCAATGCCGACAGTAAACTCGTCCTTCATGGCAAATACTCGTACCGGGTAAGATGCACCTGTCTCCGGAATCACCTCGGTATGGTATGCACTCTTTAAGCGCTCTACGATTGCTTTTTTCATGATTGACTGAATATCTGATGATGAATAAAGCTTACTCTTTACCGTAGATGCCTTTGTCACCCATACCTTGCCGTCCTTTGGAATCCACTCTTCCCATGGCAGTGCCTTTGTGCACTCAAACAGCTCGTCAAATGTGCGCGCTGTAAAGCTTCCTGCCTTTAACAGGATACGCTCTGCGCTGCGAAGAAATACATTAGCGCGGCAGAGCGCTTCCATATCTCCTATAAAGGTTACTCTTCCATCTTCTGTTTTGCTGATATCGTAGCCAAGATCATCGATCTCTCTTTTTAACACCGCCTCTAATCCAAAGTGACACGGTGCAATTAATTCGTATGTTTTCATTTAGCCTCCAATTTTGTGTTTTTATATTTGTAAGCCAGACGTTTTTCCTGCAGCATTTATCATACAATAGCTACATAAGCTACATATTGCTGAAACGACGGTATGCCTGCAGCCCTCCATTTACGGAGAGCACATCATAGCCGTACTGGCTTAACTTTCTGCCTGCGAGAATACTGGTTGTACCCCACTCACAGTATAACACTAGAAGGCGGTTTCGGGGAAGTCTTTTCTTGTAATCTTCTAAAAAATCATAAGGAATATTGACGGCACCCTCGATATGACCCTTCTCATACTCTTCTTTTGTACGAAGATCGATCAGGTAGGCACCTGATCCTCTATAATCATCAAGTGTACTTGCTGCGATTAGTCTCATGAAAAGCACCTCCGAAAATTTCTTGTCTTTTCAGACTATGCTATACTTTATTCTATGCGTATGTTACTCAGAAGGTCTATGAAGGGCAGCATCATAAGTTGATGTTCACGGACATGGTTACGAAAAGCCCTTCGGTGATGGTTTCGTCGGCGCCCCTTGTTCCCGCAGCGCTGTTTCGGTAACGTTGACAACTCATTAATGTCTTGGTATAATTTAACAAAATTATCGGAACGGCGGTGATGACCATGAAATTTAAAATTGCAATCTGCGATGATGAGCAAAATCAAATTGACTATATGGCTTCGATTGTTGCATCGTGGAGTGCTCACGCAGGACATAATTGCGAGATACGCACGTTTGCATCTGCCGAAGCTTTTCTATTTGAATATGAAGAAGATAAGGCATTTGACATTCTTCTGCTTGATATTGAAATGGAAAATATGAACGGCATTGAACTTGCTAAGCGCATCCGCAAAGATCACAACCGTGCTGAAATCATTTTTATTACTTCGCATTTTGAGTTTGTCTGGGAAGGTTATGAAGTGGATGCGCTTCATTATCTGACGAAACCGCTCTCTGCTGAAAAACTCACGCAGGTTCTGAGCAAAGCCGCAGACAAACTTTCTGTCGAACCGCCGTCGGTGGTAATCTCTTGCGATGGTGAAACGCTCAAATTATATGAATCAGATATCCTCTATAATGAACACATTTTATCTCAAACATGCGGCACTGAAAGGATTGACAACCGACTACATCAACCAAGAAAATGGAATTTTTCGGAAGCTTCAAGCAGAAAGTTTTAAGTGCTGTAACGGAAATTACTCTCCGCTTTCCAATATATATGAAATTTTGATAAAACTCTGTACCAGTTTTTTGGGATTATTTGTTTTTGGTTCTATGCTCATTCAGGTTCACTTGGGAATCATTATTTTTCTAATTATAATAACTGTAATCAGCTATTATTTAAATCAAAAAATCATTGCATGGACAGCTGCAAATAATAAGGAGCGGATTGGTTATCAGCAGCGACTCCACTATATTAACGATATTTCTGGTGATATTCGTTCTGCAAAAGATATTCGTCTATACAAAATAGCTGTATGGTTTTCCGATATTTACAACACCAATATGAAAGGAATTGCCGACTGGTACAAACGATTTACACGCAAACTTTTGGGTATTGCAGTATATGACAGCAGCTTAGCTTTCCTTCGTGAAAGTATTGTTTATTTCTATCTACTCTATCTTATCTGGAATGGTCAAATAACGGTTGCAGAATTTGTCATGTATTTAAGTGTTGTTACTAACTTCTCGTCATGGCTTGGCAATATTTTTTCAGATTTATCCTCGCTTAACCAGATAAATTTGAAAATCAATTATTTTCGTTCCTACCTTGAATACCCAGAAACATTTAATCGAAACAATGGCGTAACAAATTCGGTGGACGATTGTCCAAAAGAAATTGAACTCAAAAATGTGAGTTACCGATACGAGGGTGCAAATCACAATACATTACAAAATATCAACCTGAAAATAAATCCCGGTGAACATATCGCAATCGTGGGATTAAATGGTGCAGGCAAAACGACACTTGTTAAGCTGCTATGCGGTTTGATTGATCCGACAGAAGGACAAATATTCTATGATGGCATTGATATCCGCAAATACAATCGCACCGCATTTTATAGACTCTTTTCTGCTGTATTTCAACAATTCAGTATTCTGCCTGTAACCATTGCGGAAATTGTTTCCGAAACTACGCCAGAAAATATTGATTATAATAAAGTGAAACGCTGCTTGATTGTCGCAGGGTTATGGAATAAAATCGAGCAACTGACCAATGGTGTAAACAGTCAATTTGGAAAAACAATATACGACGATGGTGCTGAATTTTCCGGCGGCGAAATTCAGAAATTGTTGCTCGCGCGTGCGATGTACAAAAATGCTCCTGTTATGCTTCTTGATGAACCTACAGCTGCCCTTGATCCCATTGCAGAAAGCACATTATATGGAAATTACAATCAAATAAGTTTTCAAAAAACGACTGTATTTGTTTCGCACCGACTGGCAAGCACAAGCTTTTGTGACCGCATCATCCTGATTGAAAATGGAAAAATCTGTGAGGAAGGCAGTCATAATGAACTGCTTAAGCAGAACGGAACGTATCGTATGCTTTTTGAGACACAAGCAAAATATTACAAAAATAATCTCGATAAAACGGAGGTGGCAGAATGAGCAAAATTGCGCTTACCAAAAGAGTTTCTATCACCATGCGCGGATTTTCAATCTTAAAGCAGTACTGTCCTGGGCTTGCACAGGGAAAGGCTGCGTATGAATTGATCAATTCCATCCAGCCCTTCATTTCCGTTTGGTTTACTGCTCAGATTGTAAACGAAATTTCATCACAAAGAAGATTCAATACAATTTTGCTTTTTATTCTAGGTGCAACGTTACTCAACTTTATCTGTTCTCTCCTTAAAAACATACTCAATCACGTCTGCAACGAAAAAGAGGCACAAATGTGGAACTGGTTTGAAAAAATATTCTCAGACAAGCAGATGTCTCTTGATTTCGTTGATCTGGAAAATGCCGCAATCCAGCATCAACGACAGGAAGCACAAGAAAACCTCTACATGTTCGGTAACGGTCTGGCACAGCTCTTTTGGGGAATATCCGCACTTGTACGAACACTCGTATATATCGTACTCTCTCTTGCAATGACAATCTCTTTGTTTCTTTCTTCATCTGGAAACCGATTTATTGATCATCCTATCTGGATACTCATTATCCTAGTTTGTATTGCGATTGGTGGTTTGAGCAAGTCCAAAGCTACTATCAGCGAAAACGATATCTTCATGGAGTATTGCAAAAACACAGTTTGGTTTAATCGCGTCTTTCTGTTTTTTGGCAAAGAACTGTATATGAATCCAGAAAAAGCCAAAGACGTTCGCATATACAGTCAAAACACGGTTGCTGAAAAAATGCTGGATAAACTCATCTCGCACGAAAAAGAGAACCAATCTGATATCGTCAAAATGGCTCTCTATCCTGCTATTGCTCAAATCATCATTGTTTTTGCAAATGCAGTTTGTTATCTGTTTGTGGCATCAAAAGCCTTGTTTGGTGCTTTTGGCGTCGGTAATATTGTACAATATGTTGCTGTTTTATCAAGGCTTGGAGAAGGCTTACAGGAATTGATGTATCTCTTATCCGATAATGAAGTATATTGTACCCACCTGCAAAACCTGTTTGCGTATCTGGATTTGCCAAATCATATGTATCAAGGTTCGTTAACTGTTGAAAAAAGAGATGACAACGAATACTATGTGGAATTTAAAAATGTTTCGTTTCAGTATCCAAATGCAGATGCCTATGCGCTTAAGCATGTGAATTTAAAATTTAAAGTTGGTGAAAAATTGGCTGTTGTTGGAATGAATGGATCTGGCAAGACCACGTTTATTAAGCTGATGTGCCCCTTATATGATCCAACCGAAGGAGAAATACTGCTCAACGGTGTGAACATCAAGAAATATGACTACAACGAATACACTTCCATTTTTTCGGTCGTTTTTCAGGATTTTCGTCTTTTTTCCTTCTCTCTTGGGCAAAATGTCTCTGCCAGTGCTTCTTATGATGAAGATAAAGTGATCGAATGTTTGAAGAAGGCCGGATTTGCCGAACGTATCAACTCATTACCAAATAAGTTAAATACGTTTCTTTACAAAGATATTGATGCTGATGGCGTAGAGATATCCGGCGGAGAAGCACAAAAGCTTGCTCTTGCCCGTGCTCTCTACAAAAATGCACCGTTCATCATCCTTGACGAACCGACTGCTGCACTCGATCCAATTTCAGAATACGAAGTCTATAGTAAATTTAATGAAATCGCAGGAACCAAAACCGCTATCTATATCAGTCACCGTCTTGCATCATGCCGCTTCTGCGACAAAATTGCTGTATTTCATGAAGGAGAAATCATTCAACTCGGAAGTCATGAAGAACTCCTTGCCGACAGCAACGGAAAATATTATGAACTGTGGAATGCACAGACGCAATATTATACAACGTAAAATTTCAAAAATGCCGCTTGCACAGATCTTTTTTGTCGGTGCAGGCGGCATTTCTTCTATCTATTAGTCCCACTCACCATATTTATCAGCATTGCAAATTTCAAGTCTCCGGTAAATTTTTCTCGCCCCACTCTTTCATATAATCCAACACTGAAATAAAACTTGTTCCAAGTGCAGTCAACGTATATTCCACATGAGGCGGTACTTCCTGAAAATCATGGCGGTCAATAAAACCATCTGCTTCCAATTCTCGTAACTGCTTTGTCAAAGAAGATTCCGTAATCTCTCCCAAATGACGCCGCAAGCTGCCAAATCGCTGTACATTCTCAACACCGATATAATACAAAATCTCCAGTTTCCACTTTCCACCCAATATTTTTTGCAGCGTTGACATTGTTTTGCAGCGCTTTATGGATTCCTCATTTTTTCTCATCCTGCATCGTCTCCCATTTTTTTCTGTATTATACTGTGTATTTCTCGCAAGATCAATGGTACTACAAAAAAGTACCGTACTTTTCTTTTTTTGACATGCTGTTATAATCACCTCAAAAGGAGGTATTTACAATATGCATTACACAGGAACAATTTGGAGACCGCCCTATGAGGCTTCCTCTCTACTATTAGAGGTGACAGCAGGCTGTACGCATCACAAATGTAAATTTTGTACTTTATATGCCGATTTGCCGTTCCAATTCCGGATGTCACCTCTTAATGACATTGAAAGTGATCTGCTTGAAGTACAAACACTGCGCTACAATTCTGCTTCTCAAATGACGGTTCGCCTTCGTGGTCTTCAATGCCCACAACCAATTGAACGCGTATTTTTAACAGGAGCAAATCCCTTCATTTTAAAAGCAGACCGTTTGCTGACAATCGCACAATTAATTCACACATATATTCCATCTGTCACATCAATTGGTTGTTTTGCACGCATCACGGATTCTGTAAATAAAACCGATGAAGAATTACAAAAGCTTCGCCAAGCTGGCTATAATCGTCTGACAATTGGTGTTGAGACAGGCGATGATGCCGCCCTTGCTTTCATGAACAAAGGCTATCAATCGAAAGATATTCTTACGCAATGTCAACGGTTGGAATGCGCAGGCATTGAATATGGCTTCTTTTATCTGACTGGAATTTCTGGAAAGGGAAACGGAGTTGCAGGTGCTAAGGCGACTGCCCAGATCATCAATCAGCTGCACCCATTTCTTGTCGGTCCAAATATGCTGACCATTTATCCTGACTCTGAATTGTATCAGGAGATCCAGAAAAACCGCTGGACCGCAGAAAGTGAAACTGAAAAATATGAAGAAATCAAAACACTGATTCAAGAGTTGACAATCCCCGTTGCCTTTGCAGCAATGGGTGCCTCGAACGCCTTTCAGCTGTATGGTCATCTTCCACAGGATAAAGAAAAGCTATTATCGGTAGTTGACCAAATCCTTTCTGAAGTAGGAGAAGAAAAGCTTCGCCAATATCGGGAACATCTGCCACATTTATAAAAGCATCCTTATACTGTCCAAATAATTTTCAGTGTGTCATTTTTATTGGCAAACAGGACAATATTGCTATCGAAATGGTGCCTCAACGAGTTGACTTTGCTGAGACAATCGTCGAGGCCCCCCCCCCAATCTTTTTCATTTTTTGTTCTTTTCCTATAATAAAATTCAGAAGTGCAAAAGCTTGCTCTTGCCCGTGTACTCTATAAAAATGCCGCTTGCACAGACTTTTATTATCCATGCAGACGGCATTTCTTCTACATTTAATCAGAATTTTCTGACTCAACAAAAAATTCATACGCGATATAAAAATCGTTTTCATCTGGTTCATTAGTCATCCATTCATCTGGAGCTTCGTGAAAGCACATATGAAGCAAAATTCGGTACTCTCCTTCATCTAACTCCGGATAATATTGCTGTAGCCAAGCATCTTCCATTTGTTGAGTACCATCCGGTCCAATCATTTCAGACGATAAAATCCACGGATTTCCACCGAATTCATACCATTCACCGTCATTGCAAATTTCAAGTTTTCGCCAATAAGAACACTCCAAGTACTGATCTGTGTGATTAACAATATAATAACTCATAAATTCGTTGCGGTTTGGCACTAACTCAATTCCCATCTCAGCTGCATCCTGAACCACATACGGACTTCGATAGCTTTCTGAATGGTCCTTTGGAACAACTGAAATATCATATTTTGTCAGGAATATTTGTAGTAGACTGCATACGAAAACTAGCACATATTTTGCGCCTATAACGATATACCTCCTATCACGATTTGAATTTTAGTCTCACCATTTAAAATTATATATGTAGTTTGTGTTAATTTTACTATACACAAAACCAGATAGGATGTCAATGAAAATTTACTGTATCAACGTTTCTTCATCACTCTACCTCAATCAACTCATGTTCTTGTGCTTTTCCCGCCTCAAACTGTGCGATACTTCGATCAATCATTGCAAGATATTCTACATTTTTCGCAGCTTTTACCAACTGATTTTATTGCCCTCGCTTTCTTGTACATAATATTGTACCTTTATAGTATTATATCATTCCTCCGCAGTCAATATTGGAACCACTGGTTAATAAAATTTATTTTAAAGAAAAATAAGAGACTCTGTGTGCATTTTCAGCCACTCACAGAATCCCTTACAAATTATGCTTGTTTCAATTTTCTTTGTTTCATTACTTTACCGACCACATATACGACTAAGATAATCGCCAAAATGATACTCAATTTAATTGCAGATAACTGACTGCCACCTCACTTGCCAATTCTGTTCCTTCGGCTACACTTATACAACTTGCATCCTGTACTGGAACAAAGCTCAGCCCCTTTTACTTTACACAACCTGCAATGGAGCTTTATCCATAGCCTCTTTAAATTCATCAACCGTCATATTTGCTTTTGCTGCTGCTTTCTCAATACTAAGAGAGCCATCTATAACTAAATCAATAAGTGTAAGAATCTTGCCCTCAAGAAAGCTTTCATTTCTTAAATCTTCCATCTGCTTACACACTTCACTCACTCCTTTCGGATTCTCTTTCAGATACTTCGTTTTCTCTGCCATTAGTGGAAAAACCATATCGCTGGCCTGTGTACAGTTAAAATCATGCATCAACTTTCCGATATCAAACTCATCATCAATAAGAGTATATGCTCCCTCTATTATGTGCTTCCATGTTACCATAAAGCCTCCCTTTTATCAAGCAGTACTCTGTAGAGTTTCTCATAATATTTCTACAATGCGAAATACCTTCTGATCAAAAATAGTAAGGTGCTCTGACCTCTTTTACACCAATATATAAAAGGAAAAGATTCTGTAAGTTTCAAACAGATACTTACAGAATCTCGTATTAATTATTCACCCTAATGTTAATACCGTATTCTATTACAGTTTCCCGCCACGCTTTATTAGCATTCAATTCATTTGCAATTATTTTTTCTATAATTTCGCCACCATAATACCGCCCAAAAATTCCAGAAATAAATCAAGCTTATTTCCGTCTTCTCCACGAAACCAGTTTGACATTCAAATATGTAAGCAATACAATTGCTAGCACAATACTTAATCCAATTGCAACATAATACATACTTTCCCCTAATGGATAATTGATTGCAAGATTCGACAGCATTTCTCTTTTTTCAACTGCACTTAATCCACTCAAATCCACTTGAATTGGGATCACATTTAATTTCAAAATAAAGCTAACACCATACAATCCCACATTAATGAACATAGCGAAAACGTATACTATCTTTAATATTCTTTCTATCACTTAAATTTCCTCCATGACTTGTTTTCATTCTTTGTATAGACAATTCTTTCATCTATATTTTATATCAGCAGTATGCGCAAATCAAGTGAAGAATTTAATTCCGAGAAAGTAATTCGAAATATCGTATATTTATGCAATGAAGAACAGGCATTGACGGTCAGGACAAGAGAATCAATGAATTGCTCCGCGCTCCCCTGGACTACTGTGTTCCCTCTGTCAGTGTAGATTCTAAGGTCGTGGACTGCACAGATTCTAAAGGTCATCCCAACCATATACTTATCATGCATGTATTTCCTAGTCCGCAGGTCCATGCAAACCAGGCGGATGAGGTGTACCTGCGTTTTGGCGACAAATCGAAGAAGCTCAATTTCGATCAGCGTCTCCAGCTTTTGTATTCCAAAGGTGCCCGTTTCTTTGAAGATACACCAGTTCCTAACGCCACAATTGATGACATCGACCTCGATTTTGTAGCCACATACACAAAGAAGATCGGCTACGGAAGATCTCCGCTAAATTACCTGCGCGGCAACAAAGATTTCATCATCACGCGCAATGGCACCGAGCAGATCATCAGTGCAGCTATCCTGCTCTTTGGTAAAAATCCTCAGCGGTTCTTCCCTCGTGCAAGAGTGCGTTTTAAAGGAAACGGGCGCAGGAATCCGCAAGGATTCTCGCGCCCGTTTTCTAAAACTACTCTTCGCAATACTCTTACATATTACTGTCTCTTGCAGTTATCGGCTGCATTTCGTGCCTGATAGGATTTTGCGGCATTTCTGGAATTACTGGCATTCTTCCACTCGTCTTTTGAATTTTTCTCTGATGTGTCTTTATCTCTGTGACAGTTAGTTGCAGAATTTTCTTCCTTTGTACTATGGCAGTTTACCGCCTGATTTCGATATAAATCCTGTTCCTTCTTGTTGTAACTGTTTTCTGAATCACTATAATTTCTCATAATAAAAACCTCCTGATGTGTAACTAGATTGAAAAAGGCTTTCGCCTTCACATCTAGTATGGCACCAGAAGGTTTGTTTATGCATGACATTTTCCTCATGTTTTTTGCATGTTTTCTATCATGCTTTTACGTCACATTTTTTCTGTCACGTTTTTTATTTATTTGATGAATTTTTCACCAAATAATACACGGCTGCCACTGCCAGTACGACAACTGCCGGTTTGAATAGGATTGCTACGAGCTTAAAGATAATGCTTAATACAAGAAAAACAACTGCTACAATTGCTAAAATCGCAATAGTCTTTGTCACCCAGTTCTTGGATGCAGTCTCCTTCATCCAGCTAAAGCTCCAGCCATCACCGCCAGTTGAACTGTCGTCTGAACCTGCGCTGTAGTTATAGCTTCCGGCACGGCTGTTTCCCTGCGTGCTTGCCTCACCGGAGGTATCAATAATCGTCTTTGCAATAAGACGCGGACTTCCAAGTGAGGCAAAAATCTCTTCCTCAGACTTTCCTGCAGCTCTTTGCTCACTGATATAGTCATTATAGTATCTTACATTTTCCTGAATGATGCGCTCTTCTACATTTCCACGAAGCGCCTGCTCTAACTCTGTGACGAATTCAATTTGTGTCATAAAACACCTACGCCTTTCTGCTTATTGATAGACGATCATCTCAAGCTGATAGCTTTGCTTCTTTCCATCAGCCTCTGCGATCTCCTTTTTGTCACCTGTTACATTATCCTCTGAGCGATAGATGGATACGGCATAATCGCCATTTGCCTGTGTCACTTCAAACACCGCTGTATAATATTCACCCGGTGTAGTCGGCACCCCATTTAAGTTCGCCGTAATGATGCGATCCTCAAGCCAGCCTGATGTTTCCCAATCTTGCTCATAAAGAATTTTATCATCACTGTCCTTTACTGTCAGCTTCACGTATCCTTTGTTGACACGATCATTGACACCAGCGACAAAGCGAATCTTATCAATTGAATTGCCTGTTGCACAGAACGTCTGGCTCACCTCATCACCAAGCTCACAAAGCTGTACCTGGCTGTACACATTTTCAACTTTATATCCCGCATATGGTGCCTTGAAATATGCCATCAGACACACAAATGCCGGAACGACAAAAATTGCAACACCACCAATAAAGCGAGTGCGCATCCAACCCATGCAATTGACTTCCTGTGCAGGATTTTGTGCACAATACTTTGGATGCTTAAATACAGCATATACAAGCATCATCATTGTAAGAATTGACAGGCAAAGACTTTTATCAAGCTTTGCAATCAAATCCTCCATCATGAGCTCAGTACCGATGTTTCCATTTACAAGAGATCGTAAGATGCCGTTATTAAACATCGCCTGATCTACATTGTTAGGAATCATCTGTACATTAAATATGGTATAAACTAGCATAAAAATCAAGTCCAAAATCATAAAAATTTTCGTATCTTTATGAAGGAATGAACTGATAACCCAAAATGGTACGGCAAACAGCAGCCACTGCGGATGCCACTTTGACAAACCAAACAGTACAAAGAAGGCAAGACAGCATATATAAAATACCGTATTAACGAAATTTCTGTCATCTGTCGGCTTATTGAAATAACACCATGCGCACAATGTACCAAATGCTAAAACAGCAAAGCTTACTTCATAATGGAATGTTGATAATTCAAATCCTGTATAGTATCCTGCATTCATGATGTAGCCTGTCGGACTGCTGACTGCATTTCCGCCAAATCCAAACACATATGCCTGAAATACCGGGCTGTTTCTGTAAACAAAAAACTCCAATACAAATGGTACCATAAGCAGCACGCAGGATGCAATAATCTTCCATACATTTTTCTCACGATATAAAAGAAGCGGTGCAAAGATTAACAGCGCTGAATATTTAAATGTCATCGCAATGGCAAACCAGAAAATAAACCAAATGTCCTTCTTCTTTAAATAATAGTAAACGCCAAGAAGTACACAGAATGTCATGATGATGTCATACTGGCCAAAGATAAACTGCGCATAAAAAGCAACTGGCATAGTAAGGCATGCATATGCGCAAAGCTTTGATTTCTTGCTGCCCATTCCGGCAAGGATGGCAATATGATAAATCAACACACCGCTTGCCACATAGATCAGACATGGTAAAAGCTTTGCCCATAAAATAGCAAGAACAGGCAGATTTTCCGTTGGAAATGTCACGATGCCAAACAGACGCATCGGAATATTCCAGATGGCAAAGATAATATAAAAGCTTGGCATGTATGCCGGATGAATATCAAATGTTCCGCAATAATCATAAAAATCACGGAAATGACCATTTAAATAACCGTAGCTGCAGCCTGCCGTATGCAAAAGATCGGACTGCTGAAAAACTAAAAAGCAAAAGACTGCGATTGCAGCAAATGCTACATAATCCCAGATAAGAAGCGGCTTTTCAGCAATTGCATTTACTGAAATACTACGTGCCTGACTCTTTTGATGTTTCTGACTCATTTTTTCACACCCTTTCTTTTCGCTCATTTTTTGACAATGCCAAAAAACCAAGCATTGTAATTAATAAGAACTTAACGACATTGACTGCAAGAAGTCCCCATACAGCACCCCAGATTTTGTAAAGGTACATAGCAGGAACTACTGCTGCAAAGAACAATACTGCATAAATCACACCCATGATCAGCTGATAACGCTCTGGTGCAAATCTAAGCACAACTGTCATCATTGTATTACTCATAAAGAAAAATACCTGTCCGGCATTTGCCAGCAAAAACAGATTTTTTACTACATTGTAATCCTCTCTGTAAAAGAGATATACGTAAATATGAGAACCAAGTGTTGTTCCGGCAATCAATATAACTGCAAGCGCTGACAATGCAGCAAATACACCAGTTAACATCTTCTTTGTGATTTTTCCCTGATAGCGTGCAAGATGACCTGTGATAACACCATTTAACGGTGTTGAGATCAGAGAACTCATCTTTCCGACAGTACTTGCAATAAAGAAATAATAGGAAGCTGCATCTCCGGCTGTCATAGGAAGCACAACACGGTCTGTGTATGTTACAAAATCTGACAGCAGATATGCCGATGACAGTGACACACATGTTTTTGCATCTTCCCTGAAAAATTGACTCTTTTCAAAAAATGGCTTTTTAAAGATGCTTCCTGTGATTGTAACAAACAGCAGTCCAAACACCTCTCCTAAAATAAAGATGCTTACCCATGAATGACTAATTCCATACAGCGCCATGCCAATCGCATAGCCTACTGCAATAAAAAGATAATAGAAGAAAAAGCCTCTGTAATTTAAGCTCAGTCTATATTCTACATCTGCATAATAGCGAACTGTTGTCACAAAAATAAGTACACCAATGGAAATAGGAAGAGCACCTGCTGTATCTTTTTTCACACAAATTGCCACTACAGTGACAATCGCACATAAAAGTGCTGTGAATACAAGAAAGCGATTGTAATCACCATTTTTTGTCTCATGACGTGTAGAAGCTTTCATACGGCCATAATTGATTCCAGAACCAACTGCCGATGCCATCAGACCCATGATTGCTGTAAAGAACAACATTTTTCCGCTTCCTTCAGCACCCATACGGCTTCTTAAAAACGGATATACCCCAAAAGAAAGCGTCATATTCAAAATCATCAGCCCGGCAAGACTGTAAACCATATCCCCCGCAAATCGGCGTAAGCCTGATTTTGCTTTTGGCTGCTTTTCTGTCATGAATTTTTCTCTCCCTTTTCGCTGTATGATAATGTGACAAATTTAGGATCACAATGAACAAGCTCTCTGTCTCCCGGAGGCGGCGGTGTCATGTAATCGCCATAAAGCATTGTAAGCGCTTCATGATACCCACATGGACCAGGAAATTTCTCACCATCAACCTCTAAATCAACTGCGTGGTCAAACCACTTCGCCTGATAAATCTTTCCAAGATCTGGAAACAGGCAGTTACTGTAATAGCAGCGTTTATGCTTTTTATTTTGACCACGCTCCATCTTGCTGATTGCATCATACCAATGAACAAGTGTCTTTACAGGGAAGATACGTCCAATTACAGAAAGAATAGCAACTACTGCCTTAGATGCACCCTTATACTCTGAAAGATCAAGCTTATAACGGCGTCCCATGCACATGCCATACACAAGAATCAATAAAGCATGACAAAATTTGTGCTTTAACATGTTGTCTGAAACATCATCCACTATAAAAATATCTGTTCGCATATGATTATGAATGCCATTTCCATAATATTTTTGCTCTGCATTATTTTCGCGCATAGTTGAATCAAGCATCACAACACGCGGCACAAAATCATAAAATGCACCATTTAATTCATCTGGCTCCACATAGACAAAGCCATCCTTTAGTTCGGTACGTGCTACCTTGCGAAATACCTCAAAATCTTTTCTTGTCATAGCGATATCCGCGTCATCATCCCACGGAATATCAGACTTTTCACGCACAGCACCTATAAGATTTCCGCTGTCTAAAAAATAATTCAAATGATATTTCTCACAGACGCGCCCTACCTCACGGAAAATTATATGATTTCCCTCATGAATCAGTTTAAGCGCATCTTGTGTTGTCTTGTCAAATTCCAATTTTTATTCCTCTCATTTGGCTTTCTGATTTTTGCAGCCATCTTCTGCTTCTTTGCCATCTGCCTCATTTTCTTTCTCGTCTAAAAAATTCAGACGCTCATCTTCTACAACAAGCGGACGCTTCTTTACACGATCATTGATGCTCATAATATATTCACCAATTAATCCGATAAAGAACAGCTGTATAGAACCAAGCAGACAAGTGACAATTAAAAGCGGTGCCATACCTGCTGGGAAATTGTCCCAAAATAAAAGCTTTAAAATCAGATAAATAATTGCAACTACCAGACTGATACAGCCAACTGTCATACCAATAAAGGTCGCCAGTCTAAGTCCTACTTTTGTATAAGAAGTAATGCTAAGCATTGCCGCATCATATAAGCGGTAGAAATTGTTGCTTGTTTTTCCCGCACGTCTCTTTGGCTGCTCGTAAGGGATTTCCTTTCGTTTAAAGCCAAGCTCTGCTACAATTCCTCTTAAAAATGGTGTTGGGTCATTAAGCTCTCTCAT
>OOCB01002406.1_pt1 | contig 21446 bp, 18 predicted proteins | sample 1671351 | NCBI WGS metagenome assembly OOCB01 (sample SAMN06348148, study PRJEB24527) | human gut metagenome | biome: human gut; feature: ankylosing spondylitis patient; material: feces | host: Homo sapiens | place: China | collected 2015-10 | reverse complement strand
GACTATTTTGTTGCATTTGCACACTTCTATTCTCTTGTTCTTTTTCTTTTTTTTTTAATGATACGGCGACCACCGAGATCTACACTCTTTCCCTACACGACGCTCTTCCGATCTGTTGCTGACTACCTGGCACCCGCTATGGGCGCTGCTCAGTGGCAGAACTTCCACAAGAACCTGATTACCATCGTTGGTAACAAGTACGTTCAGGGCTTCCTGGACAACACCGTTGGTGCTATGTTCAGCGGCGCTTGGGTTCCCGGCAACGGCCTGAAGGGCTTCGGCGGCCAGTTCAGCGCTATCTGGGATGCCAACTACACCAAGAAGGTGAACGATCAGACCACTGGCGCTCAGAAGTTCGGCTACGGCGCTCTGGGCGTTGCAAACGGCATCCTGAACGTTGTTGGCAACCTGGCTGCTATCTACAACCTGGGCTTCGGCACCGCTAAGAACATCGTCAACGATACCAAGTTCAACTTTGTCTAAGTTTGACTCTTTGACAATGCTTGCGTGACTGTACCCCTAGGGGTGCAGGGAACATACTAGCATAATAACACCCCCGTAGGCTTATGCCTGCGGGGGTGTTTTTTTGCGTAACTCCCTTAGTCAAAGCCTGCGGCAGTACCCCCTCAGTCACGGCTTGCGCCGTGCCAGCTCCCCCAAGGGGGCGCCTTTTGGCAATGCCGGAAAGTTTGCCATCACCGCCCAAAGCCGTCCCCTTGGACAGACTCTCCCCGGCCGGGGAGAGATGTCGCGTTAGCGACAGAGTGGGGAGCGGGTGGCTGCGAACGTAGTGAGCAGACGGAAGGGGTGCACTCCGGGGAGTCGCTAACCGGAAAAACGAGACTGAGAGGGTTTTCCCACGTTCACACTTCTTTTACCAGTCTGTTACTTTCCGTTTTGTGCTGTTTGTGGTATACTATGGTCAACATGGGTCACCATGGCAACATTGAAACAGACAGGATGTGAAATCCTCTTATGAAAGATGGTTTTTTAAAGGCAGCTGCCTTTTCGCCCGCCTTGCGGGTGGCAGACTGCACCTATAACGCGCAGCAGGTGCTGGCGCAGCTGCAAGCTGCCGCGCAGCGCGGGGTAAAGCTGGCGGTTTTCCCGGAGTTTTGCCTTACCGGCTACACCTGCGGCGATCTGTTTTTGCAGCGCACTTTGCAGCAGGGCGCACTGGATGCGCTGGAATGGCTGCTTGCGCAGACCCGCACGCTGGATACCGTGGCGCTGGTGGGCCTGCCGCTGCTGGTACACGGCAAGCTGTACAACTGCGCCGCCGTGCTGTGCAGGGGGCAGCTGCTGGGCATTGTGCCCAAGACCTACCTGCCCAACTACGGCGAATTCTACGAAAAGCGGCAGTTCACCCCCGGCAGCACCGAGGTGCAGACGGTGACCGTCTGCGGGCAGCAGGTGCCCTTTGGCACGTCACTGCTGTTCCGCTGCCGCCAGATGCCCAGTTTTGTGCTGGGCGTAGAGCTGTGCGAGGATTTGTGGAGCGCGTTGCCGCCCTCCACCTTCCACGCGCTAGCGGGCGCGACCGTCATTGCAAACCTTTCTGCCAGCGATGAGACCGTGGGCAAGGCGGAGTACCGCCGCGCACTGGTGGCAAACCAGTCTGCCCGGCTGCTGTGCGGCTACCTGTACGCCTCGGCGGGGCACGGCGAAAGCACCACCGATATGGTGTTTGCCGGGCATGACCTCATTGCCGAGGATGGCAGCATCCTTGCCGAGACTGCGCCCTTTGCGGGCGACCACGCCGAGACCGAGCTGGACTGCCAGCGCATGGAGGCCGAGCGTGCCCGCAACACCAGCTTTGAGCACACTGCCGAGGGCTACGTCACGGTGGAATTTGACCTTACACCGGAAGAAACGGTGCTCACCCGCCGCATCGACCCCGCGCCCTTTGTGCCCAGTGACCCGCAGCGCCGCGCCGCCCGCTGCGAGCTGATTTTGAAGATGCAGGCCGACGGCCTTGCCAAACGGCTGGAGCACGCCCACGCAAAAACAGCGGTCATTGGTATTTCCGGCGGCTTGGACAGCTGCCTTGCCCTGCTGGTGGCAGTGCGCGCCATGAAGCAGCTGCACCGCCCTGCCGCCGATGTGCTGGCGGTGACCATGCCCTGTTTTGGCACCACCAAGCGCACCCGCAGCAACGCCGAAATTTTGTGCGGGGAGCTGGGCGTAAGCTTTCAGGAGATACGCATTGCCGACACCGTGCGCAGCCACTTTGCGGATATCGGGCAGGACGAGACCGTGCTGGATGTCACCTTTGAGAACGGGCAGGCACGGGTGCGCACGCTGGAGCTGATGGACCTTGCCAACCGCACCGGCGGCCTTGTGGTGGGCACGGGTGACCTTTCGGAGCTGGCGCTGGGCTGGGCGACCTACAACGGCGACCACATGAGCATGTACGGCGTGAATGCCGGTGTGCCCAAAACGCTGGTGCGCTATCTGGTGCAGTACGAAGCCGAGACTGCTGCCACCGCTGCTTTGCACGATGTGCTGCTGGATATTCTGGCCACCCCGGTGTCGCCGGAACTGCTGCCCGCCAAGGACGGCGAGATCGCACAGATCACCGAGGACTTGGTGGGCCCCTACGAGCTGCACGATTTTTACCTGTATTATGTACTGCGCTGCGGTTTTGGCCCGGCAAAGATCTACCGGCTGGCAAAGGCGGCCTTTGCAGGCAGAGCAGAGTACACGGATGCCGTGCTGTACAAGTGGCTGCGCAACTTCTACTGGCGCTTTTTTGCTCAGCAGTTCAAGCGCAGCTGCCTGCCGGACGGCCCCAAGGTGGGCAGCGTGACCCTTTCGCCCCGGGGCGACTGGCGCATGCCCAGCGATGCCTGCGCCACCCTTTGGCTGGCAGAGCTGGAGCAGCTCAAGCCCGGGGAGCAGTAAGCCATGAAGAACAAAAAGCTTTTGACCAATATCCTGTTTGCGGTGGTGGTGCTGGCCATCGCAGCGGTGCTGCTGGCCGTGCGCAGCCACAATGCCACCGGCGGAAAACTGACTGCACAGCTGATTTACGGCGACAACAACGCTGTGATGGACATTCCGTTGGAAAAGGACGAAACTTACAGTGTGGACACCGGTTATTATACGGTGCATATAGAGGTAAAGGACGGCAGGGCGCGGTTTATTGAATCGCCCTGCCCGGATCACATCTGCGAGGGCTTTGGCTGGCTGTCGGCGGAGGATCAGACCGCCACCTGCCTGCCTGCCCGCGCCGTGCTGACCATCGTTCCGGTGGGCTGAAAAAAGGAGTATTCTCATGTTGGACGAAAACGAGCATTCCCGCAAGGAGGACGGTCGTTCCCTGCATCGTCTTTTGCACAAGGCTGAGCAGCAGGACGCCACTGTAGTGGTGGACAGCGCCGCGTTTTTCTCGGAGCTGCCGCCGGAGCAGGCTCCACCGCCCCGCCGCCCGCAGCAAAACACCCGCCGCAACACTGCTGGCGGGGAGAATGGGGCGTACCAGCCCCCGAAACGAGGGAAGATCTTGCTGATCGTACAGGCAATTTTAAGCGTTCTGGCGCTGGTGCAGCTGTGGCGCACCCAGATGCTGCCGGTGCTGTATCTGGTGGTGCTGGCGGCGCTGCTGGTGCTGCTGTGGCTGCTGGTCAAGCGCTGTCAGGAGTACAAAACTGCAGGCACAGTGTCCCGGGCGTTCTCGGTGGTGCTGTGCGCCGCCATGGCGGTGGGCTGCGTGTGGGCGCAGCAGGGCCTCGACGCGCTGGGCAATATGACCAACGGTTTTTTGAGCAACGCCGAGGCCAATAAGATCACCAAAGAGCCTTTTGTGCTGTACCTGAGTGGCGTGGACACCCGCGGCGATCTGACGGAAAAAGCGCGCAGTGATGTGAATATCATTGCCGCAGTGAACCCCGTTACCAAGCAGGTGGTGCTGATCAACACCCCGCGCGATTATTATGTGGACCTTGCCGGAACAAACAGCAAGGATAAGCTGACCCACGCCGGGCTTTACGGTGTGCAGACCAGCATGGACACCCTCGGCAACCTGTACGGTGTGAACGTGGAGCACTATATCCGCATCAATTTTGCAGGGTTTATCGACATTGTTGATGCGCTGGGCGGTGTGGACGTGTATTCCGATCAGGCGTTCACCTCGGTGGGCAGCCCCGGTTACTACGACCCCACCACCTTTGTGGAGGGCTGGAACCATTTGGATGGCAAGGCTGCGCTGGCTTTTGCCCGCGAGCGCCACGCCTTCAAGACCGGCGATGTGCAGCGCGGCATCAACCAGATGAAGGTGATCGACGCCATGCTGAACAAGATCAAGTCCCCGGCGCTGCTGATGGGCTTTACCAAAATTCTGGACGCTGTTGCCGACAGCTTTGTCACCAGCCTTTCTACCAACCAGATCAGCGCGCTGGTGCGCATGCAGCTGAGCGATTTTGCAGAGTGGAATATTGAACGCTACACCGTTACTGGCACCTCCGGCAGCAGCACCAAGTGCTACTCTGCCAAGGGGCAGAAGCTCTATGTCATGAAGCCGGATGAAGCCTCTGTGGCAAAGGCCAAAGAGATGATCGCGGCGGTGATGGGCGGCGAAGGCACGGTAAGTTCCACCACCCAGACCCCGGAGAAGACGGACGTGTACACCCCCACCACTGACCCCGATGCCGCTGTCTCTGTGCCCGAGACGCCCGCCGACAGCGTGATCGTGGAAGTACCGGCGGAAAGCGTGCCGGAGCAGCCCGCCGAACAACCGGCAGAGCAGCCCACCGAGCAGCCCGCGGAGACGCCCGCCGAGCAGCCCGCTGCCACCGAGACGCCCCAGCCGGAAACGACTGCTCCCGCCGAGGGCGGCAGCACCGAGACGCCCGCCGTCAGCCTGCCCACGCAGGAGCAGGTGGAGCAGGCCGCAGGCTCGCTGTACAGCGCCGCTTCCACCGTGCTGGACGCCATCCTGGGCGCAAGCGGGAACTGAGCAACCCCGTTCCGTGAAAAGGCAACCCGGGAAAATCCGCAGATTTTCCCGGGTTGCAAGTTAAAATAATTATTCCGCTGAAAATGCCCAAAGCGCACGCGGCGGGCATTTTCAATAGTCTTGCATGCAACAAAGAGGTCACTGCACAAATCCTGTGCGGTGGCCTCTTTTTACGTTGCTGCAACAAAAAAAGCTGCCTGCACGCAGCAGACAGCGCAAAAACACAAAAGGGAAAACGAGATAGACCGTAAGCCGGGTTCTGTATTAAACGACGATCTGTCTAGGCCTGTCATTGCTGACAGGCTCGTGCCGCCTTCGGGACACGCGAGCAGCGCTGTACGTCCCATATAGGCGTTGCTTCCGGTAGGGTTTACAAAGCCGCATAGTCACCCATGCGCTGGTGAGCTCTTACCTCGCCCTTTCATCCTTACCGCATTGCTGCGGCGGTTTCCTTTCTGTTGCACTTTCCCTGAGGTCACCCTCGGCTGCCGTTAGCAGTTACCGTGCTCTGTGAGGCCCGGACTTTCCTCAGAGCGGTCAAAGCCGCCCCGCCGCCGTATGTTCCACTCGTTTTCCGTTCCTCATGATACCATAAAAAAGTAAGATTTGCAAGTGAAACGGATTTTTGTTATAATATCATTTGTGTTTTTGTGATTTTTGCAGGGGGAGGGCAGGCCATGCAGCTGTATTTTGCCGTGCCGGATACGGCCACCACCCACGATGGGGTGCTGGTGCGCAGCTTTCTGCGCCAGTGTGCCGTCTCTACGGATCTCGCCCGGGCGGTCAAGTTCCGGGGCGGCGGCTTTTTTGCGGACGGCGTGCCTGTGCTGGCAAACCGGAGCATCTACCCCGGGCAGATGCTCTCCTTTGCCCTGCCGCCGGAGGGGGACGGCGTGACCCCGCAGCCGGAGATTCCGGTCAAGGTGGTGTACGAGGATGCCTTTGCGGTGGTGCTGGAAAAGCCGCCGCAGCTGGCGGTTCACCCCACCCTGAACTACCCCGGGGGCACATTGGCCAACGGCTACGCGGCGTGGGCGGCTGCCCACGGCCACAGCCCGGTTTTCCGCCCGGTAAACCGCATCGATAAGGACACCAGCGGCCTTGTACTGGCGGCCAAAAACGCCTACGCCGCGCCACTGTTGGCGGGCGGGGTGACAAAGCTGTATTATGCCATCGCGCAGGGCGCGCTGCCGCTGGGGGAAGGGGTGATCGATGCACCCATCGGCCGCCGGGGCGATAGCATCATCGGGCGCTGCGTTACCCCCGAGGGCAAGCCCAGCCGCACCGAGTATACTATTATAAAGGAAGAAAACGGCCTTAGCCTTGCAGCCTGCGTGCCGGTGACCGGCCGCACCCATCAGATCCGGGTGCACTTTGCGTCCATCGGCCATCCTCTTGCCGGGGATGATCTTTACGGCGGCAGCCGGGAGCGCATTGCCCGGCAGGCGCTGCACTGCGCCAGGCAAAGCTTTGCCGTGCCTGTATACACCCCGCTGCCGGATGGCATCCGGGTGGAAATGCCTTTGCAGCTGCGCACCGTTACAGTGGAAAGCCCGCTGCCGCCGGATATGGAAGCGCTTTTTTCGTGAAAACTGCGTGAAAAAATAGCCAAATTTTATGTAAGCGCTTGTTTCAAACCATGCAAAGTGTATAATAAAAAGAGAGCGTATTGTGTACAGGCCCTGTTGGCCTTTTGAACAGGGGAACGTACACCATCTAGCTGTTGTGTTCCGGGCCGGAAAAATGCCCTGCAGCAGCGCAGGAAGGAGAAAAATCCCGTTGACTGAAGATAAAATAAAGGAGCAGCAGCCTGCTGCGCAGCCTGTACGGCAGCCCCGCCGCCAGAAGCTGCGCTCGCTGTGGGCGCAGTTCCAATGCCGGGGCGTGCTGCGGCGGCACAGGATTCGCCGCAAGCGTCAGCACCGCTGGGAAAAGCTGTGGCACAAGCTGCTGCACAATCCCATAGCACCTATGGTGGGCGAGACGCTGTACGCCATCGGCTTTTCCGCCGAGTATGCCGTGGTCCGCACAGGACGCCGCTTGCAGCATGGGCTGCGGTGTCTGCTGCAAACGGTCAGAGAACTGCTGAAAAATATCGCATCCATGGCCTTTCCCGGGGCGGCGCAGCTGCTGCGGGATCTGTTCGGCCCGGTAGTGCTTGCCCTGCGGGGCACCTGGGCGCTGCTGCGCCACGCACACCGGGTACGCAAGGAAAACGGCTTTGGCGCTGCGCTGCGCGCAAGCGGCCACTTTCTTGCCCATGGTATTGCTGATAACATCCGCCTTGTGCCCCGTATGGCTATGTATGTGCTGCCAATGGCAGCGCTGGCCGTTATGGTGACGGTGTTTCAGACCACCATCCGTCAGCCCTACGCCTTGGAGGTGCAGGTGGACAATGAGACCGTGGGCTATGTGGCCAACGAAGAGGTGTTCAATTCTGCGCTGGAAGCCGTGCAGCAGCGTATCAATTATTCCGGTGCGGAGCAGGCGCGCTTTACCGTGGAGCCTACTTATTCCGTGGCCATCGCCCACGACGTGATGGACGAAAATGGTGTGGCTGACGCCATCCTTAAGAATTCCGGCGACCAGATCAGCGAGGGCACGGCTTTGTATCTGGACGGCGAGCTTACCGCCGTGTGCGCGGACGGCACCAGCCTGCAAAGCTACATCAGCAGCCTGCTGGAGCCCTATGAGAACCCGGACGACCCCAACACCACTGTGGGCTTCAACAAGGATGTCACGCTGGAAAACGGCATCTACTTCACCGAGAGCTTTCAGGAGGAAGCCGAGGTGGAGCAGCTGCTCTCCGGTGTGCAGCAGGCACAAAAGACCTACACCGTGCAGAGCGGCGACACCATCTGGGCCATCGCCCAGAAAAATGGCCTGACCGTGAAGGAACTGTGCGATATGAACACCGGCTTTGCCGCTAATGGGGAAAACGGCCTGACCCAGAACTCCAAGATCCTGCCCGGCGATGCATTGACCGTGGTGCGGGAGGAGGAGACGCTGGAGGTGCGCATCACCAAGGTGGAAAGCTGGGAGGAAGAGATCGCCTATACCACCGAAACCACCAAGTCCAATGATCTGAACTCCGGCACCAAGCGGGTGACCCAGACGGGCGAGAACGGCATCCGCACTGTGACGGCACAGCGGGTGTATGATACAAATGGCAATCAGCTTTCCCAGCAGATTTTGAGCACTGTGGTGACCAAGGAGCCTGTGACTGAAAAAGTTACGGTGGGCACCAAAAAGGTGTCCTCTGGTGCATCCTATATCACCGGCAGCGGACAGTTTATCTGGCCGGTGCCCGGCTATCGGAACTGCTCCCGCTGGTACGGCGGCAGCCACAAGGGCGTGGATATCTGCGCCGCCGCCGGTACGCCCATTTACGCTTCGGCAGGCGGTACGGTGACCAAGGCCGGCTATAACCGCGCCGGTGCGGGTACAGGCTACGGCAACTCCATCATCATCAGCCACGGCAACGGCTACACCACCTTGTACGCCCACTGCCTGTCGCTGGTGGTGCACGCCGGTCAGTCGGTCAAGCAGGGTCAGCTCATCGGCTATGTGGGCAGCACCGGACGTTCCAGCGGCAACCACTGCCACTTCGAGATCCGGCGCAACGGCTCTTACATCGCACCGCAGAACGTGTTCAACCGCAGCAAATATCGGTAAATAGCAACAAGGGCTTTTCCGCAGGGGGAAAGCCCCTCTGCTGTATCATGAATAAAAAGGAGAGATCATCTATGTCTACCCCTCACATCAGCGCAGAAATGGGCGATTTCGCCAAGACAGTCCTTATGCCGGGTGACCCCCTGCGTGCCAAATTTATTGCCGACACCTTTTTGCAGGATGTCCGGCAGGTGACTGGCGTGCGCGGGATGCTGGGCTTTACCGGCACCTACGAAGGCCGCCCCATCAGCGTGATGGGCAGCGGTATGGGTATGCCCTCCATCGGCATCTACTCCTACGAGCTGTTCAACTTCTACGGCGTGGAAAATATCGTCCGCATCGGTTCTGCTGGCAGCTATACCGAGAAGGCCAAGCTGTTCGACACCGTGCTGGCCACCGGCGCTGTGAGCGAGAGCAACTACGCCCGGGTGCAGAGCGGCTTTACTGGAAACATCACCCTGCCCAGCGCAGCCCTGAACGAAAAGCTGCGTGCCTCCGCTGCAAAGCAGGGCATTCCCCTGATCGAGGGCAACATCCATTCCTCGGATGTGTTCTACCGCCAGCCCTCGGACGCAAAGCCCACCTACTGGGAAAAGCTGCGGGACGAGGACGGCTGCCTGTGCGTGGAGATGGAAAGCTTTGCCCTGTTTGCCAACGCGCAGGTGCTGGGCAAGAATGCCGCCTGCCTGCTGACCATCTCGGACAGCTTTGTGGCCCCCGGCATCACCACCGCCGAGGAGCGCCAGAAGAGCTTTACCGACATGATGAAGGTCGCTCTGGGCGCAGAGTACTGATCGCATAATTTTCCAGCGCGGCTGCCGCCCCAAGGCACAGCCGCGCTGTTTTTGCCCATAAAAGGAGGAAACGGCATGACAAAACTGACCATGGAAGAAAAGCAGCAGCTGATCCGCATGGCACTGGCCGCGCGGGAAAAGGCCTATGCGCCTTACAGCGATTTTATGGTAGGCGCTGCACTGCGCGCTGCGGATGGTCGCATCTTTACCGGCTGCAACGTGGAGAACGCCGCCTTTACTCCCACCAGCTGCGCCGAGCGCACCGCCCTGTTCAAGGCGGTGGCGGAGGGCGTGACCGCGTTTACGGATATCGCGGTGGTGGGCAGCCGCCGGGGCGAAGTGAACCGGCAAATCACCTCGCCCTGCGGGGTGTGCCGTCAGGCACTATTCGAATTTGGCGGGCCGGAGCTGAACGTTATTATGGCAAAGACTCCGGAGGATTTCATCGAGCGCAGCATGGACGAGCTGCTGCCCTTCGGCTTTGGCCCCTCCAACGTGGCGGGCAACAGCGCTGTGGAAGGGAAGTAAGTGTTCTTCTTTGAAAAACAGCGCAAGCAGGGGTAAATTGGTTGAAAAGCATTACTTTTTCCTAAATTATACAAAAGATTTGTAAAGAATTTGTAATCGGAAATTGCTTGCATCTGTCACTTCCACCCGCTATACTTGAGCCAGTAGATGTGCCAGAGTGCACATTTCATTCATTTGACGCAATTTTTTAAAATAAAAGGAGAGTTTCTTATGAAGATTTCTCGTCGTAACTTTCTGGCTGTGGCCGGTGCTGCTGCCGCTGCCGCTGCTCTGACCGCCTGCGGCGGTTCCTCCGCTTCCTCTACCAGCACAGCTTCTTCCGCAGCTGCCAGCTCTTCCGCCGCTTCCGGCGCAGCAGACGGCGCTGAGAAGATCGCTAAGGTCGCTCTGACCTGCGATACTGGCACGATCGATGATGAGAGCTTCAACCAGGCTTGCTGGGCTGCTGTTTCCAGCTACATGGGCGACAACTGCCAGTACTACATCCCCGATTCCGATGCTTCCGATGAGGATCGCGAGACCATGATCCGTCAGGCTGTCAACGACGGCGCCGACGTTATCGTCTGCGTTGGCTACCTGTACGGCGCATCTCTGGCATGGGCTGCTGAGCAGTACCCCGACATCAAGTTCATCGCTATCGATGTGACCCAGGGCGATATCGGCACCGACAGCATCCCCGCCAACTGCTACTGCATCACCTTCAAGGAGGAGCAGGCAGGCTATCTGGCAGGTTACGCCGTTGTTAAGGACGGCTACACCAAGCTGGGCTTCCTGGGCGGCATGGCTGTGCCCGCCGTTATCCGTTACGGCTACGGCTACGTGCAGGGCGCTGACGCTGCTGCAAAGGAGCTGGGCACCAACGTTGACATCAACTACTTCTACGGCGGCCAGTTCTACGGCGATGCCAACATCACCTCCCGTATGGAGGGCTGGTATGCCAACGGCACTCAGATCGTCTTTGCCTGCGGCGGCGGCATCTACACTTCCGCTGTCGAGGCTGCTCTGAAGAACAACGGCTACGTTGTTGGCGTTGACGTTGACCAGAACTACATCGGCGCGAACGGCGTGGAAAAGGACGGCTACGCTTACAACCCGTTCATCACCTCTGCCATGAAGGGTCTGTCTGAGTCTGTCAGCACTGCTCTGGGCGACATCGAGGCCGGCGAGTGGAGCAACATCGCTGCTACCAACGGTAACTTCGGTCTGGAGGATGGCGACTATGTTGGTCTGCCCACTGCTGATGACAGCTGGAACTTCAAGACCTTCACCAAGGACGAGTACGAGGCCCTGAAGAGCAAGATCGCTTCCGGCGAGCTCGTTGTGGACAACAGCTCCGACGACGCTACCAAGCCCACCGTCAGCGAGTTCACCAAGGTCAACTACATCCAGTAATCGCTATCCCGGAATTACTCCCGTAATAGGGGCGGGGTGCTCATGCAGGGGCACCCCGCCCTTTTTGTATGCCTGTGTAAGAGAAACAGGGAGCAAATCGTGCAGACTGTACAAAAGTAATACTTTTACTTGTGCTTTTTGACAAAAAATCAAAAAGCCGTGTGCAAACTGCAAAAAATCAGGTATAATGGTTTGTAGTATAGAAAAGGTGTCGTTACGGCACGAAAGGAGAGTGAGCAGATTGGCAGAGGATTATGTGATCGAGATGCTCCACATTACCAAGGAATTCCCCGGTATCAAGGCAAACGATGATATCACCCTGCAACTGCGCAAGGGCGAGGTACACGCCCTTCTGGGCGAGAACGGTGCGGGCAAAAGTACGCTGATGAGCGTGCTGTTCGGCCTGTATCAGCCGGAACAGGGCAAGATCCTGAAAAACGGCAAGGAGGTTGCCATCCGCAACCCCAATGATGCCAACGCACTGGGCATCGGCATGGTGCACCAGCATTTCAAGCTGGTGGAATGCTTCAGCGTGCTGGACAACATCATTCTGGGCGTTGAGCCCAACAAGATGGGCTTTTTGCAGAAGGCCGAGGCACGCAAAAAGGTGATGGCGCTGAGCGAAAAGTACGGCCTGCGGGTGGACCCGGACGCACTCGTCAGCGATATCTCGGTGGGTATGCAGCAGCGCGTGGAGATCCTGAAGATGCTGTACCGCGACAACGAGATCCTGATCTTTGACGAACCCACCGCTGTGCTGACCCCGCAGGAGATCGACGAGCTGATGGAGATCATGCGCGGGTTCAAAAAGGAGGGCAAGTCCATCCTGTTCATCACCCATAAGCTCAACGAGATCATGGCTGTGGCCGACCGCTGCACCGTGCTGCGCAAGGGCAAATATATGGGCACGGTGGATATCAAGGGTACCACCAAGGAAGAGCTTTCCCGCCGCATGGTGGGCCGTGACGTGCAGCTGCAGGTGGAAAAGCAGCCCGCACACCCCGGCGAGACCGTGCTGGACGTGGAAAACGTTACCATCCACAACGACCAGCGCAAGAAGGATGTGGTGAAGGACGTGTCCTTCAAGGTGCACGCAGGCGAGATCGTCTGTCTGGCGGGCATTGAGGGCAACGGCCAGACCGAGTTCATCTACGGCCTGACCGGCCTGAGCAAGCTGTCTAGCGGCAAGCTTACGCTGGACGGCAAGGATATCACCCACGAGAGCATCCGCCAGCGCTCCAAGGACGGCATGGGTCACATCCCGGAGGACCGCCACAAGCACGGTCTTGTGCTGGATTTCAGTCTGGAAAACAACATCGTGCTGCAGCGCTACTGGCAGCCGGAGTTCCAGAAGGGCGGCTTTATCCGTGCCGATAAGGTGCGCGAGTACTCTGACAGACTGATCGAGCAGTACGATGTGCGCAGCGGTCAGGGCAGTCTGACCACCGTGCGTAGTATGTCCGGCGGCAACCAGCAGAAGGCCATCATTGCCCGCGAGATCGACCGCGACCCCAAGCTGCTGGTGGCAGTGCAGCCTACCCGTGGTCTGGACGTGGGTGCCATTGAGTACATCCACCGCCAGATCGTGGCTGAGCGCGATAAGGGCAAGGCCGTGCTGCTGGTCAGCCTTGAACTGGACGAGGTGATGAACCTTTCTGACCGCATCCTTGTAATGTACGAGGGCGAGATCGTGGGCGAGTTTGACCCCAAGGCCACCACCGTGCAGGAGCTGGGTCTGTATATGGCAGGTGCCCGCAAGCAGGGAAAGGAGGAGCAGTAACACATGAATAAGAAAAAACTTTCCCGCAGCGGCAGCCTGCAAAGCTCTGTTACCAGCGTGCTGGCTGCACTGCTGTGCATCCTGATTGGTTTGCTGGTGGGCTTTCTGGTGCTGGTAGCCATCAACCCCGCACACGCATGGGGCGATGGCTTTGTGCGCATCCTCAAGGGCGGTTTCCACGATGCCCCCTACGGCGTGGGCAAGGAGCTTGCCAATGCCGCACCCCTGATCATGACCGGTCTGTCCGTGGCCTTTGCCTTCAAGACCGGCCTGTTCAACATCGGTGCGGCGGGTCAGTATACGCTGGGCGCTTACGGCGCTCTGTACTGCGCCATCATGCTCAAGCTGCCGTGGTTCGTCTGTCTGATCGCAGCCACCATTCTGGGCGGCATCTGGGGTGCGATCCCCGGCTTCTTCAAGGCCTACTTCAACATCAACGAGGTCATTACCTCCATCATGTTCAACTGGATCGGCCTGTATCTGGTGAATGAGCTCATCTACCAGAACGGCACCGGCCCCATGTACGATGTGCGCAACACCCGTACTTTGAACCTGAGCAAGAATGCCGATTTTGCCCAGTCCCTGATCCCGGACTTCGGCCTGAACAAGCTGTTCCAGACCAATAGCACCACCATTGCCATCTTCTTGGCGGCAGCGGTGGCCGTGCTGATCTGGGTGGTGCTGAACAAGACCACCTTCGGCTACGAGCTCAAGGCCGTTGGCCTGAACAAGAACGCCGCCCGTTACGCCGGTATCAACGAGAAGAAGAACATCATCCTCTCCATGGCCATTGCCGGTGCGCTGGCAGGCTTCGGCGCAGGCCTGTTCTATCTGTCCAACGTGTCCCAGTGGAACCCGCTGAACTCCACCAGCCTGCCGGGCATGGGCTTCAACGGTATCTCGGTGGCACTGCTGGCAAGCTCCAACCCCATCGGTACCGTGTTCTCCGCGCTGTTCATCTCCCACATCTCGGTCGGCGGCTCCTTCCTGTCCACCAAGTTTTACCCCACTGAGATCTCGGATCTGATCAGCGGCATCATCATCTACCTGTGCGCATTCTCCATGCTGTTCCGCGGCAAGATCCAGAGCCTGCTGTTCCGGAATGCCGAAAAGACCAATGTGAACGCAGAGCCTGCGCCTGCCGCAGAAAAGACCAAAAAGGAGGGCAAGTAATATGCTGCTTCTGATCAAATATACCCTGCTGTACGGTATCGTGCTGATGCTGGTGGCACTGGGCGGTATGTTCAGCGAACACTCCGGCATCATCAACATTGCGCTGGAGGGCATCATGGTCATCGGCGGTGTGGCCGGTGTGCTTACCCTGACCATGCTGCCTGCAAGCCTGTCGCCCTTCCTTGTGGTGCTGATTTCCATTCTGGTGGCAGCGCTGGCGGGCGTGATCTACAGCCTGCTGCTGGCCTTTGCCTCCATCAACCTGAAGGCAGACCAGACCATCGGCGGCACGGCACTGAACCTGCTGGCCACCGCCATTGCCGTGGTCATCTCCAAGTACTTCAGCGAGAGCGGCAGCGCCAAGCTGAACTATTCCAACAAGCCCTTCCTGTTCAGCATCGGCGGGCTGGAACTCAGCGTGTTCGTGCCGTTGGGGCTGATCTTGCTGGTGGTCAGCTACATCGTGCTGTATAAAACCCGCTTCGGCCTGCGTCTGCGTGCCTGCGGCGAGCACCCGCAGGCTGCGGACTCGGTGGGCATCAACGTTTACAAGATGCGTTACGCCGGTGTCATCCTTTCCGGTGCGCTGGGCGCCGTCGGCGGTCTGGCCTATATTGTGCCCCCGGTGCAGACCTGGAACTTTGAAGTCGGCGTGGCCGGTGCAGGCTTTCTGGCACTGGCAGTTATGATCTTTGGCCAGTGGAAGCCTTTCCACATCTTTGGCGCGGCCATGTTCTTTGCCGTGTTCAAGAGCCTTGCCAATATTGCAGACTCTACCTTCCTTGCGCAGCTGCACTGGTCCAGCAACATCTATAATATGATGCCCTTTGTGGCCTCCATGGTCATTCTGGCCTTCACCTCCAAGAACAGCATGGCACCCAAGGCCGAGGGTATCCCCTACGATAAGGGCTCCCGCTAAGCGTATTCGCTAAAAATCCGTAAAACGAAGGCATCCGCAGCCATCCATGTGCTGCGGATGCCTTTTTTGTACGGGGCAGGGCATATTTTGTCCATATATTTGCCGGCAGAAAATGGCATTTTTACTTGTAAAATACAACAAGATGTGCTATCATTATAAAACGAATGTGTATCTATAGGAACCCGGTGTACATTTCTTGCACTGCGGAAAACAAGAAAGGTGAGTTTCGCTATTATGGACGAAAAAGCAACTATGGGACAGTCGCTCCGGAGCACGGAGGACGAGGAGACCATTGATCTGATGGAACTGGCCCGCCTGCTGTGGGCGCATGCCGTGCAGATCGTGGCAGCAGCTGTTGCGGCAGCGCTGATCTGCCTGCTGGTGTGCGTGTTTGCGCTTACACCCAAGTACCAGGCCTCTATCAACATGATCGTGAATACCCGGCAGGATAACTCCTCCACCTTTACCAGTGATAACTTCAATTCTGCCAAGAACCTGATCAGCACCTATGCGGTCATCATCAAGGGCAACACCGTGCTGAACGAGGTGATCGACAAACTGGATCTGGATATGACCTACACCGAGCTGTACGACATGGTGGATGTTGCCGATGTGGACGCTACCCAGATCATGAAGATCACGGTCACCGATACGGATGCAGAGCGTGCGGGTGAGATCGCACAGACCATTGCCGACATCGTGCCCGACGTGCTGGTGGAAAAGGTGGAAGCCGGTTCCTGCAAGGCGGTGAGCGATGTGATCATCGATCCCAACAAGGTGTTCCCCCAGACTACGAAGTACGTTGTGCTGGCCGGCCTGCTGGGTGCTGTGCTGGTGTGCGGCATTCTGGTGCTGGCACATCTGCTGCATGATACCGTTGTGGATGACGAAGATGTTCAGAAGAAGCTCGGCCTGCCCGTGCTGGGCCTGATCCCGGAGGTGTAAGACGATGTGGAATCTGTTTGGTAAAAAGAAAAAAGAAGGTGAGCACCGCACCCTGCAGCTGATCACCGATAAAAAGATGCCCTTTGGCTATGTGGAAGCCTACAAGTCTCTGCGCACCAATCTGGACTTTATGGCAGGCTCCATGGACGTGCACACGCTGGTCATCACCAGTACCGTGCCGGAAGAGTCCAAGAGTAACGTGGCGGTCAATCTGGCGCTGACGCTGGCCGAAAGCGGCAAAAAGGTGGCTCTGGTGGACTGCGACCTGCGCAAGCCGGTGCTGCACCGCTATCTGAAGGCCGGTCACAACGTAAAGGGCGTTTCCAACGTGCTGTCCAACCAGTGCACGCTGGACGAGGCGTTGCAGGAACTGAAGGAAATGAATCTGACCTTCCTGCCCGCCGGTACCCCGCCGCCGAACCCCTCTGAGATGCTGAGCCAGCCGCAGATGCAGGCCATGGTGGATGCCCTGCGGGAAAAGTTCGATTTTGTCATCCTTGATGCACCCCCGGTGTCCGTGGTCACCGATGCAGCCGTCATCGGCCGCTATGTGGACGGCGCAATGTTCGTTGTGCGCTCGGACTACGCCCCCGCCGATGCGGTGCGCGGCGCAGTGAAAAAGCTGCAGGATGCCGGTGTCCGGGTGCTGGGCAGCGTGCTGACCCGCTACGACATGAAGAAGGCACTCAAGGGCTCCAGCTACGCATACAGCTATGCTTACAACTACAACTATGCCTACGGCAAGCAGGATGCCACTGCCGGTAAATAATAAGGAAGCACTGCTATGACCGATCTGCATTGTCACATTCTGCCCGGCATGGATGACGGCGCAAAGGATACAGCGGTCTCGCTGGAGCTGCTGCGCAGGGAATACGAGGATGGTGTGCGCAATATTGCGTTCACCAGCCACTTCAACAGCGAGCGTACCACAGTGGAAGCCTTTACGGTAAAGCGGCAGACTGCCTTTGAACAGCTGACCGCAGCGCTGGAGGGGCAGCCCATGCAGTTTGATTTCAAACTGGGGGCGGAGGTGTTCTTCTCGCCCGGCCTGTGCGAGCTGGACACCCGGGCGCTGTGCATGGGGGACACCGCTTATCTGCTGCTGGAATTCCCCACCACCCACAAGCCGCATTTTATCCGGCAGACCCTGTACAATCTGCAGCAGCAGGGCATCGTGCCGCTGATTGCGCATATCGAGCGCTACCCCTATGTGCTGGAGGATCCCACCCTGCTGTACGACTGGGTAGCCGCCGGTGCCTATGCGCAGATCAACGCAGGAGCACTGCTGGAGCCTAAGCTCTGCAAAAAGTTGTGTAAGTTCATCCAGTGGGGATTGGTTCATGTCATCTCCACCGACACCCATTCCCCGGACAAGCGCCCGCCCCGCATGGCACAGGGAGTGCAGCGGCTGGAAGAGCTGCTGGGCAAGGAAACTGCTGCCCGCATCGTGCGCAACGGCGATGAACTGTTCCACGATCAGGAACTGGACGCTGTGACCCTGCATCAGCCCAAAAAGTTTTTGGGCATGTGGGTCTGATCCTAAAGTAAGGAGAAAACTGCCCGGGCAGAGAATTACTCTGCCCGGGCAGCGGATTTCAGTATGAAGAAAAATAAGGTCCTGAAAATTGTGTTGATCGTGCTGGGCGCGCTGGTGGCTCTGCTGGCAGCAGCTGTTCTTGGCGTGCTGTTCTACCTCCACAGTATGGCAGCCGGTATTCCTGAAACCCTGCCGGATGCCCCGGCGGACAGCACACAGGTCACCCTGACGGATGATGAGATCGATAAGCTGCTCAGCGGTGAGATCACGCTGGAGGAACTGGCAGATGAAGCCGCCGCGTCCGGCAGCGGGGAACAGGAGGCATCCGCCAGCGCTCCGCAGCAGGAGACAGGTGCGGCTTCCTCCCCGGCGAATTCTGATACTTCTCCGGCGGCATCTGCCTCCCGGACGGAGAGCAGCAGTACTGCTTCCTCCGGCAAGCAGGAGACTGCCGGTACAGCCAATTCCGGTACAGAAAAACCGGCGTCCTCCTCCGGCAAACAGGAGGCCGGCTACGAGGCCGAGGTCAAGGCACTGCTGCGGCAGCTGTACAGCGTCAAGGCACGCGCCGAGGCAGAGCTGAACAGCTGCATTGCCGGAGCAAAGGCAGAGTTCAAATCGCTGCCGGAGTCTCAGCAGACACAGGCGCGCAAGATATCCATCGTGCTGGCAAGAAGCGGCAGACTGTACGCGATGCAGGCGTCCTACGACAGGGAAGTGGAGAGCATCGTCAGCCAGATGCGTGCCATTCTGACCGCCAACGGCCAGAGCACCGCATTGGCGGATCAGGCCATGGCCTCCTATAAGGCACAGAAGAGCGCCATGTACTCCCGGCTGACCGCAAAACTGTACTCCTGACCCGCAAAACGACCCATGACCACCCGCAGCACATCTCCCGGGCACTGACTGTGCCGGAAAGGGGCTGCGGGTGGCTTTGTTTTGCCTTTTTGCTGTAATATGGAGAAAAATGCCAAGGACATGGAGGGATGACTCTGCGGCAGAGACGCTGCCTTTTACGCCGACAGGGGAGGGCGGATTGTACGCACCAACGGAACAATCCCCCAAAAGGTCGGAAAAGTAGCACTTTTACCTACAAATATACAGGAAATTTGTATAAAGTATAAGATTTCACTCATGCTTTGCTATAATGAAGTGAATTCTTTTCATGTAAATTGACAAAAATCGTGGTTATCCTTATAATAGATAGAGTGTTTCTCGGGTATGGACGATGGTGTTTGTGCAACCGCAAGATGCCATCGTTTTATTATTCGCTTTTCTGTCCGCGTGCCAAGGACAGACGTCCGCTATGTGTGAGGCTGGCGGACTGCGGGAAAGTGTGGCTCGGCCTGAGAGCAAAAACAGTAATTCATTGATAGGATTGGAGTGGCATCAAACGATGGCAAAGTACATCATCAAGCGTGTCGCAATGGGTATCTTCAGTATCTTCATTGTGGCTACGGTTACCTTTTTTGTCATGAACTTGGTCCCCGGTGGCCCGTTCGTGGCAGAAAAGTCCATCAGTGCCGCTGCTCAGCAGGCTCTGGCCGAAAAGTATGGCCTTGATAAGCCGCTGAGTGTGCAGTACGTCAACTACATGAAGAGCCTTTTGCACGGCGATCTGGGTCTGAGCCTGCGTCAGCGCGGACGTACCGTGAACCAGATTATCGCCAGCAAGCTGCCGGTGTCCTGCCGTCTGGCAGGCATTGCCGTGGTGGTGGCTCTGTGTGTGGGCATCCCGCTGGGCTGCATTTCCGCTTACAACCGCGGTAAGTGGCTGGATAACGTTATTATCGTGTTTGCAACCTGTGGCATCGCGATCCCCAGCTTTATTTCCAGCGTGCTGCTATTGTACCAGTTTGGTATGAAAATGAAGGTGCTGCCCACCGTTGGCCTGAACAGCGCCGCCGCCTATATCATGCCGGTCACTGCACTGGCCATCTATCCCTCGGCTTATATCACCCGTTTGATGCGCTCCAGCCTGCTGGACGTTATGGGTCAGGACTATATGCGCACTGCCCGCGCAAAGGGCGTGTCCCAGTTCATGATCCTGTTCAAGCACGCACTGCGCAACGCCATTCTGCCTGTCATCACCTACGTCGGCCCCATGCTGGCCAGCCTGATGACCGGTTCTTTCGTGGTGGAAAAAATCTTCTCCGTGCCCGGTCTGGGCCGCGACTTCGTGTCTGCCATCACCAACCGTGACTACACCATGATCATGGGCACCACCATCCTGCTGTCCAGCATGGTCATCATTGCTAACGTGATCGTGGATATCCTTTATAAGATCATCGACCCGCGCATCAAGCTGCAGTAAGAGAAAGGAGCGATTTTCATGGAAAACATTAAAAAGAATCCGCTCAGCCTGCAGCTCAACGCGGAGGATTTTCTGCCCGCCAGCAATGAGGAAAAGCAGAGCCTGGTGGTCATGCGCGAAAGCGTCAACTTTTGGAAGGACGGTATCCGCCGCCTGAAGAAGAACAAGATCGCCATGGTCAGCTTTGTGTTCATCATTGCCATTGCCATCTTTGCCTACCTGCTGCCCGCCGTCTGGCCTTACAGCTACTCGGAGCAGGTGAAGGGCAGCAACAATCTGGCACCGTTCGAGTACTCTGCCTCTGAGCAGGCCCGCATCGATGCCGGTGAAAAGGTATTCCCGCACATTCTGGGTACCGACCGTATGGGTCGTGACTTTGCTGTGCGTATCATGATGGGCACCCGCGTCAGCCTGTCCGTCGGTCTGATCGCCTCTGTGCTGGTGCTGATCATCGGCGCCACCTATGGTGCGGTTGCGGCCTTTGCCGGCGGCTGGGTGGATAATATCATGATGCGTATTACAGATATTCTGTACACCATCCCCGATATTCTGCTGATCATCCTGCTGGGCATGGCTCTGAAGGACCCGCTGGATGCACTGGCTACCAAGCCCGGCTTCAAGTGGATGCAGACCCTTGGCCCCAACATGATCTCCATCTTCATCATCTTTGCTCTGCTGTACTGGGTCGGCATGGCGCGTATCGTCCGCAGCCAGATCCTGATCCTGAAGGAGAGCGAGTACGTTACCGCTGCCCGCGCACTGGGCGCTTCCAGCGGCCGTATCATCAAAAAGCATCTGCTCACCAACTGCATCGGCACCCTGATCGTTACCACCACCCTGCAGATCCCGGCCTCCATCTTCACCGAGAGCTACCTGAGCTTCATCGGTCTGGGTGTTGCAGCCCCGCTGCCTTCTCTGGGTTCTCTGGCTACCGATGCCGTCAAGGGCATGAACACCTACCCCCATCTGCTGATCGCCCCCGCACTGATGATCAGCGTGATGATCCTTGTGTTCAACCTGTTCGGCGATGGCCTGCGCGATGCCTTTGATCCGAAGCTGAAGAATTGATGAGGTGAACAGAAATGAGCGAGAAAATTCTTGATATCAAAGATGAACGCCTTTCTTTCTTCACCCCTGCGGGCGAAGTAAAGGCACTGAACGGCGTTTCCTTTACCATGAATCAGGGCGATGTTCTGGGCGTTGTGGGCGAGTCCGGCTCCGGTAAGTCGGTCACCGCCTACTCCGTTATGGGCCTGACCGCTTATCCCGGCAAGCTGGTGGGCGGCAAGGTGTGGTTCAACGGCCACGAGATCGAGAACATGAAGGAGAAGGACTTCCGCAAGATCCGCGGCAACGAGGTCTCCATCATCTTCCAGGACCCCATGACCAGCCTGAACCCGGTGTACACCATCGGCAACCAGATCGTGGAGGTCAT
>OOCB01002405.1_pt1 | contig 21464 bp, 18 predicted proteins | sample 1671351 | NCBI WGS metagenome assembly OOCB01 (sample SAMN06348148, study PRJEB24527) | human gut metagenome | biome: human gut; feature: ankylosing spondylitis patient; material: feces | host: Homo sapiens | place: China | collected 2015-10 | reverse complement strand
ATAGCACAGTCCGGATTATGCTCTATAAGAGGAAGAAGTTTTTCTGGATCTCCATCAGTGTAAAGACAATAAACATAGATTCCAAGTTCTTTACCCTGGTCAAAGATGGCCTGATAACGGGAGTGCAGATCTGCGTAGGAAGAATCAATATTTAAGAAAAAAAGCCACGGGACATTGATATTTTCGGTTCGCTTGATCTTACGGACGATATGTGCCCCCTCTGTGCAGCCGTCATATCCAAGATTCATGCCAAATTCGATCAGTTTTTCCTTGTCCATATGTCTCTTCTATAAGTGGATAGTAGGGACGTTTGGCGTTAGTCAGCAGAGCTCTTGCCAGTGCAAAAAACGTCGGCTGAAAACGCCCCTTGGAAAAATGAAGAGCCATATCCACAAGATTTCTGGTACAACGTTCTGGTGATTCATCAGCATCTTTTAAGGCAGTTCTAACGAATGTTTTTATAATAATACGAGAAGTTTTTGCTGTCATTTGTCATCCCTTCAATATATAAGAATATACAAAAAAATACAGACGGAAAAAATACATTGACCGTCTGTATTTTATCTACTTCTCATTTAAACACAAAGTATTTTTGTGTGCAATAGACACTATAGTTAACGTGTCCAAAAACATGTCAGCAATAGGTGTTTAACCTTTGACAGCACCTGCAGAAACACCTTCTACGATAAATTTGGAAAGAAGGATGTAAACGATGATAACCGGGAAAATGGAGAATGCAATCATTACATAAACCTGTCCCATATCGAACTTCAGGAAGTCTGCGCTACGAAGCTGTGCAATCAGTACCGGAAGTGTTTTCTTCTTGTCCGAATGAAGTACCAGTGCAGGGATAAAATAGTTATTCCAGCTCTGTACGAATGTGAAGATGGCCTGAACTGCGATGGCCGGTTTCATAAGCGGGAACACGATTCGATTAAAGGTTTTGAATTCACCGGAACCGTCAATACGAGCCGCTTCTACAAGTTCCAGAGGAAGGTTGCTTTCCATATACTGTTTCATATAGAAGAAAGTAACCGGAGCTGCGATACTCGGAACGATCAGTGGAATAAAGGAATCGTCCAGATGCATCTTACCAAGCAGCTGCAGGAAACCGAGTGCAGTTACCTGCGTAGGAATCATCATGACTGCAAGGATAAAAGTGAACATAAATTTTTTGCCTTTAAAATCATATGCGTGGATGGCATATGCAGTCATGGTGGAGAAATAGGTACATAAAACAGCAGAACAGGTAGCAATGAAAATACTGTTGAACATACCATTCCATACTGGAAGTGTTCCGGCAAGCAGGCTCTTCCAGTTTTTGATAAGAAATCCACCAGGGATCGCTGTGAAACCTTTTTTCAGTGCACCGTTTGATCTGGTCGCATTGATAAACAGTACATAAAACCAGAACAGGCAGAAGAAGGAGATAATGATCAGTACTATATAAGCAAGAGTACGCTGACCTTTCATGCTCATTCCTTTTTGGGTTTTTTGGTCTTTTTCATTCATCCTTCTCACCTCCCGTCATTCGTCTTGTTAAAGCGGAATACAATCAGACTGAGCACGCCAGTAATGATGAACAGGAATACGGATAATGCACCGCCCATTCCATAGTTCTTGCTGAACAGATGCTTGTTCAGATACATGATTAGTGTCATAGTGGAACGCATTGGATCACCGGTTCCGTTTGTCAGGATCTGAGGTACATCGAACATCTGCATACCACCGATCAGAGATGTGATCATAACATAGATCAGAATCGGACGAAGAAGCGGAAGAGTGATCTTTCTGAAAATCTGCGAAGCAGTGGCTCCATCTACTTCGGCTGCCTCATAAAGTGATGGATCAATACCCATCATGCCGGCCATAAGAAGGATTGTCGTATTACCAAACCACATAAGGAAGTTCAGGACTGCAACAAGCGTTCTGGCACTCCAGGCATGACTAAAGAAGGAGTAAGCCTGTTTCAGTATTCCTGCCTGTATCAGCATTGCATTGATCGGGCCGCCGTCTGCAAATAATGTAAAGAACAACATTGCAAAAGCAGATGCCATGATCAGGTTTGGAAGGTAAATTACGGTCTTAAAAAATCTCTGACCTTTAAGTCGAAGACTCGGATTGGAGAACCATGCTGCAAGGAGCAGAGAGACCAGGATCTGAGGAACAAATCCCATAACCCACATGATCATAGTGTTTTTAAAATAGATCCAGATCTCTCCACCCTCGAAGAGTTTGACATAATTGGCAAAGCCTACAAAGTTCGGTCCAATCTGCGTCAATCCAGATCTGTAGTTTTCAAAGAAGCTGTTATAAACTGTACTAATAAGCGGAATGAGCTGGAATATGAGATATACTACTACAAACGGTATCAGGAAGATATATCCCCATTTGTTATAGCTGACCGCTTTATGGTTATTATTCTTTGCCATTATCTTCCTCCATAATCGAAAGTGTGCCTGCCTGATGGTCAGGCAGGCACATCTTTTTACTCAATAATTATTCAACAGAATCTGTCTGCTTTGATTAGTAAGAAAGTTCTGGATATTTTTCTACAACTGCTTTGTAGAACAGGTCGAGAGCTTCATCATATGTTGCGTTGCCTTCGAAGTAGTTCTTCATAGCGTTCTGGAATTCTTCGTTGCAGCCCTGATCGTAGATGCTCATATTGCTGAGGTCGATCTTGTCTGCACCGGCACAGAACATTGCCAGTGGGTTCTGTCCGCCAAGAACAGCATCGCCGTAGCTTTCGTCTGCTGCCATTTCTTCCATAGCCGGTTTGTTGTTTATGAAGTCATTATCAGCTGTAACGATTTCTTTCATAACGTCAACGTTAGTTGTCATAGTTCTCATGATATCAGCAACCAGTGTCGGGTTATCTGTTCCTGTAGCTGCTGTGATCCATGTTCCGCCCCAGTAGAAGCCCTGTGGTCCTTCTGTTGCAGCCCAGCCGCCGTCTTTACCAACAGAACCATCCTGATCAGCACTCATAGAGAAGTCGATGAACCATGCTGGTCCGAAGTATGCAAATACGTTACTGTCTTTGAAGAAGCCTTTGCTCCAGTCATCACTCCAAAGTTCGTATGTAGCAGTTTCACCTGCGTCAACCATTTCCTTGGACATATCAACCCAGTTCTTGATGTTGTCATCAACTGTGATCTTTCCATCAACTACCCACGGAGTAGATACGTTGTTGGAGAATACACGGTAACTGTCGTTTACAGTAGAGGTCATCTGATAACCTTTTTCTTTCAGTTCTTCAGCTGTTGCTTTGAAGGTATCCCAGTCAGCAACTTTCTTCTGAACTTCTGCCGGATCATCTGTTCCGAATACTTCTTTGGCGATATCTCTTCTGTAGATCATGGTTCCAGGGCAGCCCTGCCAGGAAAGACCTTTCAGATTTCCATCAGCATCTGTCATAACATCTTTTGTATACTGATACTGATCAGCAACTTCGTCTTCTGTGATTCCGAGATCTGCTACCGGCATTGTGTAATCGGTATTTACATATTTCAGTGCGTAGTCAGCTTCTACCAGGAAGAGATCAATCTTGTCATCTGCTGATGCATCAGCCTGTTTCAGAAGTGTTTCGTCCAGGTTATTCTGATATGCATTGTCATCAGATGGAGTGATGTTCCATACAACATCTACATCACCGATCTTGCCATGGGTTCCATCTACTTCTTCGTATCCCGGGTAATGATCGGTCAGACGGGATTTGAATTCTTCATTCCAGCAGTAAATGTTTAAAACTTTACCTTCATCGGAACCTGTGTCATCTGCCCATACCGGAACTGCTGCCAGACCTGCAAGCATAGCTGCTGTTAATGTGACTGCCATAATCTTTCTCTTCATGTTGTTACCTCCCTGTGATAAATAGTTTTTGTTTTATATTCTTTCCATATTTAATTTCCTATTTTGCCAGATTTCTGACTGATGCTCCTGGGAAGAGTGTTCCATCTACGGTGAACTTATCGATGATCGTAGTTTTGGGATTCTCAATCAGATCAATCAGTTTCTGTGCGGCAAGCCGTCCGATTGTTTCTGTGTCCTGACACAGAGTTGTCAGCCGGGGCTCCAGGATGCGTGCAAAAGTGAGTCCGTCATATCCTGCAATGGAGATATCGTCCGGTATCCGGAGCCCACGTTCATGGATCTCGTTGATACCGCCCAGAGCAGAAAAATCATCCGGATATAGAATGCAGGTGGGTGGATCTTTCAGATCAAGAAGTTCTGAAGTTGCCATCGCTGCCGCTTCCGCATCGCGATAGGGGATGACCGGCATATATTCATCAGGTACATCAATCCGTTTTTTCTGGAGAGTTCTGTAAAAACTTCCGAGTCGGCTTCGCGTAACGGAGGAATCTTCTCCGTGAATATAGGCGATCTTTCTGTGCCCCCGTTTCAGAATATAGGAGACGAGATCTTCCATTCCCTGAATGTTGTTGGAAACAACAGCAATTCTTCCATCGAATACATGATCAATCGTGACCACTGGAATCTCGGATTGTACCAGCCGTTGAACTTCTTCGGTAAAAAAGTTGATACAGGCGATCACAACTCCATCGACTCCTCTGTAACGACAGTGTTCATAATAATTGAGACGCTGTCCGGAGAGATTACCACTGGTGAAAGTGATATCGTATCCTTTGGATTCAGCAGTTCGCTTAAAACTTTCGAGTACATGATTGAAGTAATCATGAGTAAGACCACTCATGGCTTCGTCTACAAAGAGTACGCCAAGATTGTAACTTCGTTTGGTTTTTAATGCTCTTGCTGAAGAATTTGGAAGATATCCCATTTCTGATGCAGTTTTTAAAATAAGCTGCCGGGTTTCTTCGCTGATATCCGGATAACCATTCAGAGCTTTGCTGACACTTGCAACTGATACGTTGCACTGTTTTGCAATGTCTTTCATGGATACCATATACATGTCCAGCCTTTTCTGTTTTTTTGTTCCTAAATCGTTTTCGCAAGCTCATCGTACATCGTTTTCGGACAATTTTCAAGACCTTTTTGTAATATTTGCATAATTTATCCCTGTTGCATAAAAAAGAATTTATAATAATTTATCAATTTCACAAAAAATGCACTATGTTTTAACGAAAATTTTCGCTAAGGTTTCGCGAAAACAGGAACTGCAATTGGGCAATATTTTAACGAGTAAAAATATAGTTGATTTTTTGGATAAACTGAATTATACTGAGGGAAATCCAATCTAATCTATATTATATCTGTGAAAATTCTAAACTTATTCGTTTTCGCAATTCTGTTTTCAGTCTTTAATTCGTGATCGCATCCCCTTTACTTTATTTATATTGTTTTTTGAAGGAGGTTCTTTATGAAATTCGGACATTTTGACGATAAAGCCAAAGAATATGTAATCACTACACCACATACACCATTGCCATGGATCAATTATCTGGGAAGTAATGACTTTTTCTCACTGATCTCCAATACCTGTGGTGGATACAGTTTTTATAAAGATGCGAAACTGATGCGAATCACGAGATACCGTTACAATAATATTCCGGTAGATTCTAACGGAAAGTACTATTACATTAATGATGATGGTGTGATCTGGAACCCGGGAACCATGCCATCCATGACAGAGACAGATACATATGAATGTCGCCATGGACTGGGCTACAGTCGTTTCCATTCTTCTAAGAATAAACTGGAAGCAGATCTTCTGGCATTTGTACCATCGGATGTGGCCTGTGAGATTAACTGCCTGAAGCTGAAGAATAATTCTGATTCCGAAAAAAATATCTCTCTGTTTTCGTATGTGGAATTCTGTTTGTGGAATGCAGTTGATGACGGATCCAACTTCCAGAGAAACTTAAGTATCGGCGAAGTGGAAGTGCAGGGAAGCACAATTTATCATAAAACAGAATACAGAGAAAGAAGAAGACATTACAGCTTCTTTACTGTTAATACTCCGGTTCACAATTTTGATACAAGCAGAGATGCTTTTCTCGGCGCTGGTAATGGAAATGCTTTTCCGGAAGCTGTACGTAAGAAAAAATGCAGCAATTCCATAGCAAGTGGATGGTATCCGATCGCAGCACATCAGATCGATATCAAACTGGCACCAGGTGAAGAAAAAGAATATGTATTTGTGCTGGGATATTGTGAAAACCCGGCAGATGATAAATGGGAAGCACCGGGAATCATCAATAAGACACCGGCAAAAGCCCTGATCGAACGCTTTAATACAATGGATAAGGCTATGGCGGCTTTTGCAAAACTGAATGATTACTGGGAGAATCTGCTGGCACGTTTTGCAGTATCCAGTGAAAATGAACACATCGACCGTATGGCAAATATCTGGAATCAGTACCAGTGTATGGTTACGTTCAATATGTCCAGATCTGCATCCTATTATGAGTCTGGAACAGGCCGTGGTATGGGATTCCGTGATTCCTGTCAGGATCTTCTGGGATTTGTACATCTGATTCCTGAGCGTGCAAGAGAGAGGATTATTGATATCGCGTCCACACAGTTCCCGGATGGAAGTGCCTATCATCAGTATCAGCCATTGACGAAACAGGGAAATCTGGATGTTGGAAGCGGATTTAATGATGATCCATTATGGTTGATCGCAGCAGTGGCTGCATATATCAAAGAAACCGGAGATTATGGAATTCTTGAAGAACAGGTACCGTTTGATTGTAAGAAAGGTTCAGAGGTTCTGCTGTTTGAACATCTGGACAAATCTTTCCATTATACAGTAACACATCTTGGACCGCATAAACTTCCTCTGATCGGAAGGGCAGACTGGAATGATTGTCTGAATCTGAACTGTTTTTCCAGTGAACCGGGAGAATCTTTCCAGACGACCGGACCGTCTGAGGGACCAGTAGCGGAATCTGTATTTATTGCAGGTATGTTTGTAAAATATGGAAAAGAGTTTGAAGAGCTCTGCAGACGTACAGGTCATGAAGAACTGGCAGCAGAGGCAGAAAAAGCAGTCGATGAGATGTATCAGGCAGTTCTGGATGCAGGATGGGATGGAAAATGGTTCCTTCGTGCATATGATGCGCAGTCCGAAAAAGTTGGATCAAAAGAGTGTGAGGAAGGAAAAATCTTTATTGAACCGCAGGGCTTTTGTGTTATGGCAGGTATTGGAAAAGAAGAGGGACTGGCAGAAAAAGCATTGGATTCTGTACATGAGCGTCTGGAAACAAAGTATGGAGTCATGATTCTTCAGCCGGCATACACGAGATATCATCTGGAACTTGGGGAAATTACTTCCTACCCACCGGGATACAAAGAAAATGCCGGTATCTTCTGCCATAATAATCCGTGGATCTCTATTGCAGAGACTGTGATCGGAAGAGGAGACCGAGCTTTTGAAATTTATCGTAAGATATGTCCATCGTATATTGAGGAGATCAGTGAGATCCATCGAACAGAACCTTATGTATATTCACAGATGGTTGCAGGTGCAGATGCACCGAGATTTGGGGAAGCGAAGAACAGCTGGCTGACAGGAACAGCAGCATGGACTTTTGTAAACCTGTCTCAGGCATTGCTGGGAATTCAGCCGGATTATGACGGACTTATTGTAGATCCGTGTCTCCCGGGTAAGTTTGGTGATTTTAAAGTGGATCGTCGTTTCAGAGATGCTGAATATCATATTGAGATTCACAAACCAGAGGGTGTACAAAAAGGTGTCAGCTGGATTGAAGTGGATGGAGAAAAAATTGCCGGAAATCAGATTCCGCTGGTTGATGGTAAAAAAGAATATCATGTGATCGTACAGATGGGATAATAAGGCGCGTATGAAAAAAACACTTCACAGGATAAAACCTGTGAGGTGTTTTGCGTTATATCATTTTGTAGAGGCAAGTCCTTCTGGAAGAATCGTTCCTCCACCGAGAACCATGTCTCCATCATAGAGAACAGCAGCCTGTCCTGGAGTAACTGCTCTCTGTGGTTCCTCGAATGTGATCTTGAGCAGATCATCATCAAGCTGTTCTACAGTTGCAGGTTGTTCCGGCTGACGGTAGCGTGTCTTGACTTTGCATTTGATCGGCTTGTCCAGATGATCCCATGGAATCAGGTTAATGTCGTTGATGTAACAGCAGGTGCTCATCAGATCCTGTTTGCCGCCAAGGATAACCTTGTTGGAATCCAGGGATTTGCCACATACATAGAGTGATTCCGGTGCAGAAATTCCAAGACCGCGGCGCTGACCGATGGTATAGTGAATCTGACCTTTGTGTTTGCCGAGTACGTTGCCCTCTTTATCTACGAAATCGCCAGGTTCCGAAGACTGTCCGGTATACTGTTCAATAAAGGAAGCATAATCTCCGTCCGGTACGAAGCAGATATCCTGACTGTCCGGTTTATCTGCATTGATAAAGCCCTGTTCCTGGGCAATGTGACGAATCTCTTTTTTGGTGTAGCTGCCAAGTGGAAACAATGTATGCGCCAGCTGATCCTGCGTCATGGCGTAGAGAACATAGCTCTGATCTTTTGTCGGATCGAGGCCTTTTTTCAGAATAAAACGTCCTGTTTCCGGATCCTGTTCACGACGTGCATAGTGTCCGCTTGCGATGTATTCACAGCCAAGTTCTCTTGCTTTGTCGAGAAGGGCAGAGAATTTCAAAAAACGGTTACAGTCAATACACGGGTTCGGTGTGCCACCGTGCAGATAAGTATCTGCAAATTTGTCAATGACACTGTGGCGGAATTCATCATGCATTGGGAAGACGTAATAGAGCATTCCAAGTCGTGCGGCAACGCTTCTGGCATCTTCGGTATCAGATGGGGTGCAGCAGGCGCGGTGTCCCGGGAAACTGCACTGTGGATTATCATAAAGCTTCAGAGTCGCACCGGCACAGTCGTAGCCATCCTTAACCATCAGGTAGGCTGCCACGCTGGAGTCAACTCCGCCGCTCATGGCGATGATTGCTTTTTTCTGCATATATATTTCTCCTGTTATCTGTTGATTCATATTGTTTACTATAGTATGACTGATACTTGGTAACCAGCCATTTAAGAGTATCCTATCATTATAGAAAAATAGTGTCAAGCAGTTACTGTGAACGTATGCACAGTAATGTCAGGCATGGAAAAACTGCTGAAAACAAAAAGTTGAAAAAGGTGTTGACATATCCAAAAAGTAGTAGTATATTAAACCTATCGGAAAGATAGGAAAACAAAACCGAGAGAAAACTATCAAGGAGGAAGAATCATGTTTACAAAGAATGCAGAACAGAGAAATGTCATGTGTATGATGGATAAGGAAATGCGAATGTACATGTGTATGTCTAACTGTGCTTTAATGTATCGGAAACTTCCTGTGGCATCAGCGGATCAGAGTAATGCAGTCTGAATAAGATGTCAAGAATGTGAATATAAATGTATCGATCAGATACAATGTAGATTACATGAACAGGAAAATCCGACATGGGTTCCTGTTTTTTTATTGCCTTTTTAAGCTTATCTGACAGGTAATCCGAATTTACAACTGAATATAGAATACAATTGAATAGAGAAAAATAAAACAAAATATAAGAAAATTTAAATAGAACGAGAAAAGAGAGGGAATTTATTATGAAAAACACAAAAATTATCACAGTATCACTTGCAGCAGCACTGGCAATCGGAGCAATCACAGCAAACGGCGTTCTGGTAAGCGCTGATGCAGAAAAAGGAACCATTAAAGTAGCAGCATCCGCTACACCACATGCAGAAATCCTTGAAGAAGCAAAACCAATCCTTGAAAAAGAAGGCTGGGACCTTGAAGTAACTGTATTTGACGATTATGTACAGCCGAACCTGGTAGTAGAAAGCGGTGATTTTGATGCAAACTATTTCCAGCATATCCCATACCTGGACAATTTCAATGAAGAGCAGGGAACACATCTGGTAAATGCAGGTGGTATCCATTATGAACCATTTGGAATTTATCCTGGAACAAAGAAATCACTGGATGAACTGGAAGATGGTGATACCATTGCAGTTCCAAACGATACGACAAACGAAGCGAGAGCACTTCTTCTTCTCCAGGATAACGGTGTGATTACACTGAAAGACGGAGCCGGACTGGAAGCAACTGTGAAAGATATTGAAGAAAATCCGAAGAATATCAAGATCGAAGAACTGGAAGCTGCACAGGTTTCCCGTGTTAAGGATGAAGTCGCATTTGTCGTGCTGAATGGAAACTATGCTCTGCAGGCAGGATATTCCGTATCCAAAGATTCTATCGCTCATGAGACATCTGATTCTGAAGCAGCAAAAACATATGTAAATGTAATCGCGGTCAAAGAAGGAAATGAAGAGAGTGAAGCAATCAAAGCACTGGTAGATACTTTGAAATCCGATGAGATCAAAGACTTTATTAATGAGAAGTATGACGGATCAGTTATACCTTTTGAAGATTCCGCAGATGCAGATGCTGATAAAGAAGAAACAGCAGATGTTACTACAGACACAGAAACAGAGACTACAGAAGAAGCTGCAGAATAATACGGCTGGGAGTATTGATGAATAAGTTGTAACACAGATATTTCAAGGGAACGGGGGAACAGTTTAAATGGAACCGATGATACAGGTAGAAAACCTCTGTAAAAGCTTTTCCACAAAAAACGGGACGGTAGAGGCGGCCAGAAACATCAGTTTTTCCATAGAAAAGGGAGAGATTTTCGGCATTATCGGTCTCTCCGGAGCGGGTAAAAGTACACTGGTACGATGTCTGAATCTATTGGAAAGACCAACATCCGGAACTGTCCGGGTGAATGGTAAGAATCTTACGAAACTTTCTGAAAAAGAACTCCGTAAGGAGCGTCAGAATATAGGAATGATCTTCCAGCATTTTAATCTGCTCATGCAGAGAACTGCTCTTGATAATGTGTGTTTTCCGATGGAAATTGCGGGAATCAGTAAGAAAGAAGCACGTAAAAAAGCCCTGGAATATCTGAAAGTAGTAGGACTGGAAGAAAAAGCTCTTTCTTATCCATCACAGCTTTCAGGTGGTCAGAAACAGCGTGTTGCAATTGCACGAGTTCTGGCAAGTGATCCGAAAATCCTGCTCTGTGACGAGGCGACCAGTGCACTGGATCCACAGACAACAAAAGCAATTCTGGAACTGATCAAAGAGATTAACCGTGATTATGGAATCACTGTCGTAGTTATCACACATGAAATGAGTGTGGTACAGGAAATCTGCAATCGTGTAGCTGTTCTGGAGAGTGGAACACTGGTAGAATCCGGAACAGTAGAAGAACTGTTCAGAAGCCCGAAGACAGAAGCGGCACGCCGACTGGTATTCAGTGGAAGAACGCAGATTCAGAAAATGGAAGGCAAACGTCTGGTTCGTGTAACTTTCCGGGATAAATCTTCTTTTGAACCGGTCATTGCCAATCTGGTACTGACCTACCGGACGCCGGTCAATATTCTGTATGCTGATACCAAGAATATTGGTGGAGCAGCAGAAGGTGAAATGATCCTGCAGCTTCCCGAGATCGAGGAAGTTGCAGATAAGATGATTCAGTATCTGAAAGATACAAATATGGGAGTAGAGGAGTTGAAGTCTGATGTGGGATAATACAACAATTACAATGCTGCTGGAAGGAACCAGAGATACTTTGTATATGACGCTTGTATCCACATTTTTCGGATATGTGCTGGGACTTCCGCTGGGAATTCTTCTTGCAGTAACAGACAAAGAGGGGATCCATCCAAATGCAGTTGTTTACAAAGTACTGGATGTGATCGTGAATATCCTCAGAAGTATTCCGTTTCTGATTCTCCTGATTCTTGTGATTCCACTTACCAAACTGATCGTGGGACAGAGCTATGGCTCCAGTGCAACGATCGTACCGCTTGTAATTGCAGCGGCTCCGTTCATTGCCCGTATGGTGGAATCTTCACTGAAAGAAGTGGAACCGGGAGTACTCGAGGCAGCAGTCAGCATGGGCGCAGGAACACCGACGATCATCTGGAAAGTTCTTCTTGCAGAAGCAAGAACTTCTCTTCTTGTCGGAGTAACAATCGCCGTCGGAACAATTCTTGGTTATTCCGCTATGGCAGGAACTGTTGGTGGCGGCGGACTTGGAGATATCGCTATTCGTTATGGATATTACCGCTATCAGACAGACATCATGATCATAACGATTGTAATTCTGGTAGTGCTTGTGCAGATCCTGCAGGGACTTGGCATGATGCTCTCCAGGAAGCTGGATAAGCGAAAAGCATAAAAAGATATTTGACAGAAGATTGTAATCACGAAGAATAAAGTTTATTCAACAAATATAAATATTTATTTTAGAAATTTTAGAAATATATTAGAAAAAGGACAAAAACTCCTCACATTTATATTGTATGATGTACTTGTCTTAAAGGAAACCCCCTTTAAGAAATCCGGTAGCACTTCAATGCCGGGAGAGTTGCCGGAACTCTTTCCTTTCCCTAAAAAATAAAACAGAACACTAAACAGCCGCCACCTGGCAAGAACGTCAGGAGGGCGGCTGCTTTCGTTGTTGGCGATATCGATTAAAACAGGAGTAGATTTCCTGGATTCTCGGGATGGCATATCCACATGGCAGGTAAGAACTATCAGCGAAGGCGATAAGGCCTTTTGTATGAATTTGTTTCTGAAGATAATCAACAATCTCCGGGATAGTTTTTTTCCCGTCAGCCAGATGCTCCAACGCATATTTCAGGAGCAATCCGAGGGCTGCGGTTTGTTCTGGATCTATGAGCTGCTCAACGTAGCGAAGGTCTACTTCCTGTCTTCCAAGCAGGAATCCAGCTTTTCCATGAACTTTTATTTTGAGACGATCCGGTTTGCCTGTGCCATGTCCATGTGAGCGAATCACAGGAGTATTTTTTTGTATGATCCTGTGACTGTTAGGCATAACAAATGCAGGAACTTTGGCTGGACTCAGAGGATATTTTCCACAGATTTCTTTGACTTTGCGTGTGATATCCACAGGACGATAGCAGTCCATCTGGATAATTGTGTCTGCAATGTGGAAAAATGCACCGGAACTTCCGGCAACCAGAAGCGTAGAAATTCCGGCAATTGTATACAGCTTCTGTGCCCGTTCGAGAAATGGAGTGATCGGTTCCTTTTCACGGGAGATGATTTCCTGCATGAACGTATCCCGCACCATGAAGTTGGTGGCAGAAGTATCTTCATCCAGAAGAAAAACTTTGCTTCCGGCTTCCATTCCCTCAATAATGCCGGCAGCCTGAGACGTACTTCCACTGGCATCCGCTGTTGAAAAACAATGGGTGTTTTTTTGGTTTGGCAGATCATTGATAAACAGAGAAATATCCACGTCTTTGATAGAACGTCCATCCTCGGAACGGAGCTTTAATGCGGTGTTATCCGTGATCACGTATTCTCGCCCGTCTCCGGCAATATGATTGTATACACCAAGTTCCAGGGCATTCAGAAGAGTGGATTTGCCATGATATCCACCGCCGACGATCAGGGTGATGCCCTGTGGAATTCCCATTCCGATAATTTTTCCCTTATGCGGAAGATTCATAGTTATACGGAGCGATTCCGGAGAAATAAACGGGACAGAATGCTTCATCGGACGGGAGGAAATACCACTTTCCCGTGGGAGTATAGCACCATCTGCAACAAATGCCACCAGTTTTTTTTCTTTCAACTGTTCCCGGATTGCCTGTTGATCTTCGGCGAGAAAAATGGTTTGTTCCAGTTCTTCCTGATTTATGTTTTTGTAAAAGAAAGTGTTTTCTACACAGGCAGGAAGAAAATCGAACAGAATCTTTTCCAGTTCGGGTGCATTAATGGTACGGCCATTTGCAGGAAAACCAATAAAAAATCTGGCAGTGATGCCTTTGGATGTGATTTCACATGCGGTTCTGGAAAGGATTTCCTGTCCACAGTGGCTGACGGAAATCAGACCGCTTTTACCAGAACCTTTTGCACGGAAGGAATAGTGGTTTATCTGCTGTTCAAACTGGCGCGTCAGATGGTCGGCAAGGGTGATACATGTGAGATTGTTTTTGCTGTAGGCATCCGGAAAACCGGCATCTTTGCGGGAAATATGGACACTGATGTGGGAGGGAGATGCAAAAGGATCTCCCTGTACATGATCGATGGAAAGGATATAATGCCCAAACTGGTAACTGCCTTTCAGAGATTTGTAGGCGGGATAACTTTTTCTGTGGATGGATTGAAGCTGCTTTTTTAATTCAGTTGCCTGCTGCATGAAAAACTCCTTTATAAAAAGTGTGATTTATCTGTGTATTTAAGGTACATTTAAAGTCCGGCTGTAACTATTATGAAGCCGGAAGCATTCTTGAAAAAACAAAATTATTATAGAGCGGGAAGATGCAGAAATGCAAGCGATTCGGGATATAATAAAAAAGAAACTGTGAAGAAAATGATAGGAAGAGCCAAATTTCTTATACAAATCTTATATCTTTATTAAGAATCTGGAAGAATGTAGAAATACGTAAAATATTGGCGTATAATGTTGAAAGAATTTTGAGAATCAAACGAAAGGTGGTTTTATATATTATGGAAAGAAGAAATGCATGGCTTTCTTATGAGGAAGCAGATGAGAAGGAACTGGAGAAACTTGCAAAAAATTATCGTACATTTCTGGATGCCGGTAAGACAGAGCGTGAATGTGTCCTGGAGCTTACCAGAGAAGCAGAAGCAGCAGGATATGTTTCGTTAGAAAATAAACTTGCATCCGGTGAGCAGATCAAAGCCGGAGATAAGATCTATGCTGTCGGCATGAAAAAGATCATGGCTATGTTCCATATCGGACAGGAACCGATAGAAAAGGGAATGAATATTCTTGGAGCACATATTGATTCTCCACGTTTGGATGTAAAACAGAATCCTTTATATGAAGATACGGATCTGGTATATCTGGATACCCATTATTACGGCGGGGTGAAGAAATATCAGTGGGTAGCACTTCCATTGGCGATTCATGGTGTGATCGTGAAGAAGGATGGTACAGTAGTAAATGTGAATGTTGGTGAAGATGAGGATGATCCGGTCGTATATATCACAGATCTTCTGATTCATCTTGCAGGTAAACAGCTCCAGAAAAAGGCCGCAGAGGTGATCGAGGGTGAGAATCTTGACATTCTGATCGGCAGCAGACCACTGAAAGAGGAAAAGGACGAGAAGAAGAAGGAAGCAGTCAAAAATAATGTCCTTCGGATTCTGGGAGAAAAATATGGTGTAGAGGAAGAGGATTTTCTTTCAGCAGAACTGGAGATCGTTCCGGCGGGCAAAGCTCGTGACTGCGGACTTGACCGCAGTATGGTCGCAGCATATGGACAGGATGACCGTGTCTGCGCATATACTTCTTTTGTGGCAATGCTTGAGATGGAAGCACCAAAACGTACCAGCTGCTGTCTTTTGACGGACAAAGAAGAAATTGGAAGTGTAGGAGCTACTGGCATGCAGTCTAATTTCTTCGAAAATACTGTGGCAGAGCTTCTAGAAGCTATGGGATGTTATTCGGGACTGGCACTCCGAAGAACTCTTAAGAATTCCTTTATGCTTTCTTCTGATGTAAGTGCAGGCTATGACCCGGCTTACGGAGAATGCTTCGAAAAGAAAAATGCAGCATATCTTGGAAGAGGAATCGTTCTTAATAAATTTACAGGTGCAAGAGGAAAGTCCGGATCTAACGATGCCAATGCAGAGTATGTGGCAAAAGTACGTGGTATTTTTGATGACAGTAATGTTGCCTTCCAGACAGCAGAACTTGGCAAAGTAGATGTGGGAGGCGGCGGAACGATCGCTTATATCGCAGCACTTTACGGAATGAATGTGATAGACAGTGGTGTGGCGGTCCTGAGTATGCATGCACCGTGGGAAGTAACAAGCAAAGCCGATATTTATGAGGCGAAGAAAGCATACAAAGCGTTTCTTGAAAATGCATGACAGAGATTCTGGTGCCAGAAAAAAATAAGCATAATACAGAAACAATAAACAGCGACATCAAAGGAGAATGCAGAATATGAATGATACGCTGATCAAGGTGGAAGACCTTTGCAAGATTTATAATCCCGGCGAAAATGAAGTAAGAGCCCTGGATCATGTGAGCCTTGAAATAAAAAAAGGAGAACTGGTGGCAATCATCGGGCAATCAGGTTCCGGCAAGTCAACTTTTATGAATATGCTTGGGTGTCTCGATGTGCCTACCTCGGGAAAGTATTATCTGAACGGGACTGATGTGTCCGAAATGACGGACAATGAACTCTCGGAGGTAAGAAACCGTGAAATCGGATTTATCTTTCAGGGATTTAATCTTATTGCAAATCTGAATGCAATTGAAAATGTAGAATTGCCGCTGATCTATCGTGGAATTGATCGTAAGACGAGACATGAACTGGCTATCGAATCTTTGAAAATGGTTGGCCTGGAGAAACGTATGGATCATAAGCCAAGTGAGATGTCCGGTGGGCAGCAGCAGCGTGTGGCAATTGCAAGAGCAATCGCTGCACAGCCTCCGGTCATTCTTGCAGATGAGCCGACAGGAAACCTGGATTCTGCATCCAGTAAGGAGATTCTTGCAATTTTAAAGAAAATGCATAAAACAGGAAGAACAGTAATATTGATCACGCATGATAATGGTATTGCAGCACAGGCAAGACGTGTAGTGCGTATTATGGATGGTAAGATAGAATCGGATACAATCAATCCGGATTTTGACCAGGAGGAGGCATAATGAAAAAGAAAAAGTCCAAAAAGAAACTGGTGATCGGAGTTGGGGTTCTGGTCGTGGCAGTAGTAGCCGGTGTCAATATCTATGGCAGTATGAATGCAGCGGATTCGGCAATTCCGCAGGTGAAAACAGTATCAGCTGTCCGTGATAATGTTCAGCAAACGGTAGAAATCAGTGGTACAGTAGTAAGTGAAGAACAGAAAACATATTTTTCTCCTGTCAATGCCAAAGTTGATACAGCTGCGTTGAAAGAAGGTGAAACTGTAAAAGCAGGAAGCAGCCTGATCGAATTTGATCAGAAAGACCTGGAGAGAGCAGCGAAGAAAGCTGATCTGAATGTAGAGTCCGGAAAACTGGATATGAAAAATACTTTAAATAAATCGGATGAGGCGGTTCGGAAGCAACAGAATGCAGCAGGTGATGCGGCAAGCCTGAAACAGCAGGTTGCCGCTCAGGAAAATTATATTGCAAGTCTGAAAGCAAGGATCTCGCAGGCAAATGCCAATGCACAGGCAGCATCTTCTAAAGCTGCTGCAAAGAAACAGGCAGCTGCAGCTGCCGCACAGGAGGCACAGCAGCAGGAAATACAGCGTGAATATGCACAGGCACAGACTACATATCAGAATGAAACCCTTCCTGCGTATCAAAATCAGCTGAATACACTGAACAATGAAATGAATCAGGCACAGTCGGATTACAATCAGGCAGAGAACAGTTATCAGATGGCTTTTCAGGCGTGGTCTGCAGACCAGAGTGATGATAATGAAAATGCACTTGAGATAGCAGAGCAGATGAGAAGTGAAGCGCAGATTACATATCAGAATGCAAAAACAGCTTATGAAGATTATAAAGCGCAGAAGCCGGCTGCTCCGGTAATGTCTGACTTCACCGGCGAGACTGACATTGTTTCTGACGGAACGTCTGCAGATGTTTCTGCATCTGCTTCTTCCAGCACGGATGATACTGCTGTGACAGCGGATACTACTGCACTGGAGAATGAACTTGAAAAAGCAAGTAATAATCTTGCAGAACTTCAGTCAGAACTTTCCTCGAAGGAAGCGGCTGCAGAAGCAGATACGGGTGCTGTGACTGAAGAAGAAAAAGAAAAAATGGAAATTACCAATAATCTTTCTGAACTGGATCAGATGTCTGCACAGGAACTTGTAGAAGCAGCAAAGAAAGGAATCAAGGCTGATTTTAATGGTGTGGTTACAAAAGTTTCTGTAGTTGAAGGTGCAACTGCAACACAGGGAATGGAATTGTTCACCTTACAGAATACTGATAAAGTAGATGTGAATGTAAATGTTTCGAAATACGATTATGATAAAGTGAAAGAAGGTCAGTCTGCGGATATCACCGTTGCAGGAAAAACTTATGAAGGTGAAGTAACGAGTATCAGCCATGTTGCTACTCAGAATGAAAAAGGTGCTTCTTTGATTTCTGCAGATATTCGAATTAAAAATCCGGATGAGAATATTTTCCTTGGCGTGGATGCCAAAGTAACAATTCATGCGGAAGAAGCGGACAATGTAGTTGTACTTCCGTCTGAAGTAGTTAATATAGGAAAAGAGGGCTCTTTCTGTTATGTACTTGAGAATGGGGTTATTACCAAAAAGGATATCACAACAGGAATCAGTTCGGACGAATATGTAGAAGTGCTTGACGGCATTAAAGAAGGTGATGAAGTTATCCGTGACCTTGGTTCCCTTGAAGAGGGAATGCAGGCAGAAGCTGCTGATAGATCCGGAGATGTGAATGGTGAAAATACAGAGACAGATAATGCAGAAGAAGGTGTCTGATGGGCGGATTATATGAATATATAAAAATGGCTGTCCAGAATATCCGGGCAAATAAAGGACGTTCATTTCTTACCATGCTGGGAATTATTATTGGCATTGCTTCGGTCATTGCAATCGTTTCCATCGGCGAAGGAACGAAGAATCAGATGAACAGTGAGATCGATGGAATTGGCTCAGGGCTGATCGCTATCGATGTCAGTAATGATGCCATGACGGAAGATGAATGGATCACACCGGATGATGTACAGGAAATCCGTAAGCTCGATACAGTAGGTGGTGTTAGTGTTTCAAACAATTACGATGGTGAAACGGTGACCGGTAAGGGGAATTTTTCTATCATGCTGACAGGTGAAGGTCCCGATGCCAAAATGATCAATAATTCCGATATGAAATATGGAAGTTATTTTGGCGAAACAGAGATTGAAGAGGGCAAAAATGTATGTGTAATCTCAGATACAGATGCCAGGCAGCTTTTTGGTACAGATGATGTTGTTGGTATGAGCCTTGATATTACCTGTTATGATTCTTCAAAATCTTTTCGCATCATGGGTGTCACTACGCAGAAAGAAAATGGAACATTTGTAAGTTATACTTATGATGGAATGCCGGTTACGGTAAATGTTCCGTATTCTTCCATGGATGATCTTGTGGGTGGAACCGATGAATTTTATTCCATTACAGTGGTTCAGGCAGACAAAACACTAGATTCACAGATCGTTGCAGATCAGGTCGTGCATCTTTTGGAGAAACGTCATCAGTGCGCAGGGGAAGACTATTTTCATGTGCAGAGTTTCCAGGATGTCCTGCAGTCAATGAATGAAATGCTCGGTATGGTGACGGCATTTATTTCATTTGTTGCCGGAATTTCTCTTTTGGTAGGTGGAATCGGTGTTATGAATATTATGTTGGTATCTGTTACAGAAAGAACACGTGAGATTGGAATCCGTAAATCACTTGGCGCCAAGACCTCTTCTATTATGATGCAGTTCCTTGCGGAAGCGGCAATCCTTACAGTTATGGGAGGCGTGATTGGAATTATTCTTGGAATTCTTGCAGGTTATGGAATCTGTTCTATCATGAGTGGAAGCATGGGAATGACGATCACACCGGGAATCAGCCCGACAGTGATTCTGGCGGCAACACTTTTCTCCTGTGCGGTCGGTGTATTTTTTGGAATCTATCCGGCGAAGAAAGCTGCAAAACTCAGTCCGATCGAGGCTTTGAGACGAAATTAAGTTGAATAGTTTTATAAAAACAAAATGGCTCTTCGGTATCCTTTTATAAGGAATATCGCAGAGTCATTTTGGCTTTTAAGGTTGAATTAAAGTTAATTCACACTATCACCTTTTTTCTGTTTTATATTTTATAGAAGAGGGAAGAAAAAGCCTGGGAAGTTTTATCAAGACATAAAGGATGATAAACTTTCCAGTATGTTTTTGGGTTTAGCTGCATATATGACAGGCTTCGCAGGCGGACGGTGCAGTTGCACAGCCGCCGAGAGCGGTTTCGCGTAATTCGGCAGGTAGCTTTTTGCCTACAGTGTACATGATCGTGATCATCTCATCAAGGGGAATGAGCTGCGTGATTCCGGCAAGTGCCATTTCGGCAGCAACGAGAGCATTGGCAACTCCGGCAGCGTTTCGGTTCTGGCATGGATACTCGACAAGGCCGCCGACCGGGTCACAGACAAGTCCAAGCATATTCATCAGTACGGTAGATGCTGCGTGGGTACATTGCAGGGGTGTTCCGCCAAGTAATTCAGTAGCTGCAGAAGCAGCCATGGCAGCAGCAACACCTGTCTCTGCCTGACAGCCACCGACTGCACCGGCAACAGTTGCATTTCTCATGGCAAGATAACCAATGGCACCAGCATTAAAAAGTGCTTTTTGGATATATTTGTCAGAGTAGTTGTAAACTTCCTGAAGGGCAAGTAAAAGGCCTGGAACGATTCCGGCAGAACCCGCAGTCGGAGAGGCCACGATTAGCCCCATGGAAGCATTGGTTTCCAGAGTTGCCATAGCGTAGGTGATGGCTTTTTCAAGCAGTTCCCCGCAGATCCCTTTGCCGGAAGCCTGATGAAGGAAGAGTTTTTTTGATTCACCGCCAATCAGTCCACCCATGGATTTTACAGGGTGTTTGATTGGTGAAAAAGCAGCTTCTTTCATAATCTCAAGAACATGTGTCATGCGAGCGTTTACTTCCTGTTCTTGCATTTCACCAATTATAATTTCTCTCTGGCGCATAATTTCAGAGATTGGAAGATCTTTTTCTGAACATAAAGCCAGAAGTTCTTTGGCATTTTTAAATTCTCTCATCATATTCCTCCTACATCTGTACGATCATCACTTCGTGGATATGCTGATTCTTGCGAATCGTATTTCCAATATCTTCTGGAAGACATCCATCGGATTCGACGATCGTGTAGGCAATCTCGCCTTTGGACTCTCTGAAAAGGCGCATAAAGGCAATATTTACATTTCGATCGCTGAGACATTTGGTGATATAGGCAGCTACACCCGGTTTATCCTGATGGATGACGATAATAGCGCTGTATTCGCCGGAGAAATCGACCTGTACAGAGTTGATCTTTACGATGCGGACTTTTCCGCCGCCAAGGGATTCGCCGCGGACAGTCATTTCCTGACCGTTGTTATTGACCATATGAATGTCAACAGTATTAGGATGAATGTCAGTTTCTAATTCATTAGGAGTAAATGAGAAGGTAAGGCCTTTTTCTTTTGCAATTTCAAAAGAGTTACGGATGCGCATATCATCGGTGGAAAATCCCATGATACCGCCCAACAGAGCCCGGTCAGTACCGTGTCCTTTAAAAGTCCTTGCAAAAGAGCCATAAAGAGTAAAGTTTACTTCTTTTAGTGGACCATTGATCATTTTCTGGGCTAAAAAACCGATGCGGGCAGCTCCGGCAGTATGGGAGCTGGAAGGTCCGATCATGTTTGGCCCCATTACATCA
>OOCB01002393.1_pt1 | contig 21546 bp, 19 predicted proteins | sample 1671351 | NCBI WGS metagenome assembly OOCB01 (sample SAMN06348148, study PRJEB24527) | human gut metagenome | biome: human gut; feature: ankylosing spondylitis patient; material: feces | host: Homo sapiens | place: China | collected 2015-10 | reverse complement strand
TTGCCCCAGAACTCATCTTTAAACGGGAAGTCCATCCAGTCATCATCAAATAAGTTTTCTCCAAAAATACTAGGCATCAACATAAGTCATCGCTCCTTTTCATGACAAACAAATCTATTTTTAAGTCTTTCGACTGTTACTTACTAATCTATTTTAAGGATACCGCCCGAAGTCTCCGGGCAGTATCACGAGTCTTTAACGATCATACATTACCTGACGGAAATGAATCAACTTCTCAATCATTCAATGGTGATATATTTCGGATCGTTGGAAACCGGTTTTGCTTCTTTCTTCGGAACAAACAGTTTCAGGATACCGTGTTTGTACTCGCCCTTGATGTCTTCCTGTGTAACATCTTCACCTACATAGAAGCTTCTCTCGCAGGCTCCTGCGTAACGTTCACGTCTGATGTAACGTCCTGTCTTCTTGTCATCATCTTCCTCATCAAGGCCTTTAGCTGCACTGACTGTCAGATAACCATCTTTCAGTGCTACCTTAACTTCATCTTTCTTGAATCCAGGAACATCAATTACAAGTTCATAACCTTCCTTGGTTTCTTTAATATCGGTCTTCAGAAGATTCTGTGCTCTGTGTCCGTACAGTTTCTTCTCTGCTTTCTTCTCATCTTTGTCATCGTAATAGAACGGTGTAAAGAAATCATCAAATAAGTTTTCTCCAAAAATACTAGGCATTAACATAAGTCATCTCTCCCTTTTTCTTTATAATCTATATCAACTAAATTGTTAAGTGCTGAACCCGGTTGGTATGAAGGATATCTAAGAGATTTTCTTCATTTTTCTTATCTCTTTATCCCTCTTCCTTTGTTCTAGTTGTAATATAACACGTATTGTTAGCACTGTCAAGAGGTGAGTGCTAATTATTTTGTGAAGATTTTGTGAAGCCTTGATTTTACGGACTTCACAGGGATTTTTCACTTGCTTTCGCACTCGATTTTCTTGATTTGACCACATTTTTACGACAAATCTTTGGAAAAATATATTCGTCTGATTTTCTTACCACATTTTACGACAACGACTTATGGTTTATACCACAGCAGGTACGGTTTCTGGCAGGTTCATTTTAGACATCTCGTTCTCCACGTGAGACTTCTCTGCAATATGATTGTAGACATTCATTGTGATCTGTGCATCTGAATGGCCCATCACATACTGCATAACTTTGGGATTGACATTGTTCTCACCCAATCTGGTACATCCCGTATGACGAAGGGTATGCGATGAAATAGGAGGCATCAGCTCCGGCTCTCGCTTCTCTTCTTCTGCCAGTTTGCTTTCTTTCTTATTATAGGCATTGACAATATTTTTCAGAAAGCTGTTCACTCCCGCCGGCATGATTGGACGTCCATGCTTTGTATTGAAGATGAATCCACTGCGTCCACCAATCTCCACATTACTCTGTAAACCAAGCATCAGGTTCAGCTCTCTCTGTTTACGGAACGCATCATATACCATCTGTGTCATAGGAATGTCTCTGATTCCTGCATCCGTTTTGGTTTCTGAATCATGGAAACAATATCCGTCATCACCTTCATAATACACAAGCTGTCCACCTACATGGATCTCCCGGTTCTTCATATCCACATCTGACCAGGTTAAGCCGATGGTTTCACTCACTCTCAGGCAAGCCCCAAACATAACCTGCATCATTGGAAGATGAGGCTTATACACATTACTCTGTTCAACAAACTTCAGAAGTTTTTCCTGCTGTTCCAGTGTCAGTGCTTCTTTCTCCTTTGCTGGAGCCCCATAATCTCCAAGTGTTCCTGTTACCGGATTCTTGCGGATAATCCCATCTTCCACTGCCAGTTCAAAACTGGGATTCAATAAGCCATAAAGACCTTTGATCGTACTGTGTGCCAGTCCTTCATCTGACAATGCGGAAAAGAACGTCCTTACGTGAGATGTCTTAAAATCTACAACACGAATGTTTCCCAAAGTATTTCGTATCCGGTAGTCCCACATACGGATATAATTCTTTTTCGTTCTTTCCTTGATATTCTTTGTTGCCATGTATCGCTCAAACAACGTATTTACGGTCAGCTTCTTGACTGAGGCGTCTGTAATAAGCAGATCATCCATATCCTTATTGATCTTCTTTTCCATTTCTCGCAGACTCGCCAGATCAGCGGCATAAACCGAATTACGCTTTCCGGTAATTTCATCTTTGTAGCGATACTCATAACGTCCATCCGGACGCTGGTATTCACCTGTTTTTAAATTTCTGCCTTTATTATCTTTTCTTGCCATATCAATCATTCCTTTCACTTCATTTTTCGTTATTCGGAATGATTTTTGTCCTGTCGGTATCAGTCATATACTGTCTGATATCTGCTCACAGATTAACATAATATTTTATGATTTCCAAGGGTAAATTCCTGCAAAATGCTAATTTTTATTTGCCTGTTTTACAGGAATATTTTCCCTTTTTTGCTTTTCATTCCGAAGGAAAGTTGTTGTATTTTATCTTCTCATCTTTCATTACACTGCCATTGCATCAAGATATTTTTTTATCTTATCCACGTTATAAAGAACACGTCTTCCAATAATCACTCTTGCTTCTGCATAATCTGCAATTTTCTTTGCAGTTACTTCTCCGCAGGATAACATTGCCATTAATCCTTCAATATCTACTGTCAGACGGTTCTCAGCCTTATACTCTGTTGTTTTTCTCATGATGCACATACCTCCTTTCCTCCGTATTCTTCTGCATCACCTCCCAGACAGCGGTTATGCCCGTTGTCAGTACACTCTACTTTTTGTTTAGACTTCTTATGATGATTTTCCATTCCGTTCGGCGTGTTGGCTTCCATTCATACACCTGCTGTCAATGTTACAATCAACCTCTATCAGAATTATTCTGAATGTCGGCAGCTTCTTTCCAAACATACCGACCGTTTCCGGAGTATCTTCAACGCTCCCCATAAAAAGCTATGGATCTTGGCATCTGTGTTAGCTACATTTTCTATAAAGGAAAATATGGTGTACAGCTCATTCAATTTTCAAGGTACAAGAAGGATTTTAAATATCCCCTCATCTATACAGCCCTGCGAGGGTAAAATGTTATTCGATTTTTGGAATTTTAAAAAATCCTTTCACTAATAAAGCCTGACAGAAGCGATTTACCAACCTGCTTTTGCGATAATTCACAAAATATTTACATTTCAGCTTTTACTTTCGCTTTAATGCGAACTTTACTGTTCCGTTATTATAGTTCGCTTTAATGTTAATGTCAAGCATTTTATTCGCTTAGTTGCGAATGTTTCTGTTTACATTCTGAGATTTTGATAGTAAAATGGAATTATCAAATAGAAAGCAGGAAATCTGATATGACAATTGGTGATAAAATAAAAAAAATCCGGACATTCCGGAATATGACACAGGCAGAACTCGGTGCAGCTCTTGGCTGGGGCGATAAAGGTGCAAACCGCCTTGCCCAATATGAAACTAATTACCGGGTTCCCCGTAAAGATCTGGTTACTGAAATGGCTAGGATTTTGGATGTGAATCCACTGACACTGCATGAGCCAACTACGATGAATGCTTCTGAACTGATGGAAATCCTGTTCTGGATTGACGAATTTAATCCTGGCATGATTAATCTCTTTCAATTAGAGACTTATCCAAGCGAAAAATCAAATTCCAGTGGCGATACCGCTATCCGCTACTATGATTCTGATAGTTGGCCTGCTCATCCGCCTATTGGTATGTGGTTTAATTATGGGATTCTCAATGATTTTCTAAAAGAATGGACACTTAGAAAAGAAGAACTGACATCTGGTGCGATTACCAGAGATGAATATTTTGAATGGAAAATCAACTGGCCACAGACCTGTGATGATTGTGGTAAACGGGAACCGTCGAAACAGTGGCGGAAATCAAGCGAGTAGAGCTTAGTGAAACTTAGCAAAACTTAAATTTATTATATTTTTTCTTTTTACTCAAGGAAAAGGCACTGAAAAACCGATAATCCATTGTTTTCAGTGCCTTTTTTGCATATTTTTCTACTAAAATTCTCTCACGTGCTTATATAAGTGAAACTTAGCGAAACTTACATTATGCCCAATATGGAATATACTTTTTATATCTTGGTGCTGTATCTGGATCCATTACTTTAATATATCCACCTTCAACAGCACTGGTAAGAAGTCTCGATGCCTTGGCCTTCTCTTTTTCTCCCAGACCAAATATTTTCCGAATATCCGAATTAGAAATTCCTTCAAAATTGACATATGCCAGACACGCCTGCATATAGCAAGTCCGCATTCGATCTTCTTTGGTAGTTAATTCAAATGGTACCTTTGCAAACAATATTGCTTTGGTGAATTGATTGTTCTGATTTTCAATTCTAGGCGCAAGCAACTCATTTTTACCGGTTGCTTCAACAATCTTATCATAACCACTACCACGTTCCTCACAAATACCACATTTGTGCATAAATCCGGCAATGTTTTCATTTCTGGATACTGGCACCGAATCTACAATTCTTTCGATTGCCACCAATGGTGCTCCGGCATTTGAAAACTCGATTCGATTTTTAAACACCTCCACCATTGGATTCGTTCCCCTTTGCTGAAGATCCTGATGTATCATAGCATTTGCTAGCAACTCACGGATAGCAATTTCCGGGAAACTGACAACAGATTTTCTCGTAGCATCCACAATAACTTCTTCCTGTGGAATAATTGTCATAATATACTGCACGATTTCTTCATGCGAAAATGCGTAGCCTGCACAAAATTCTTTTTCTCTTATGGCATCCAGCCTGGAGTTTTCTTTATACCATATCACTCTAACAGTTCTTCTATGCAAAGATTCAAATTTCTTCAAATCTTTTGCAATCATCAAAGCACCCATATTCGTGATATCCCATGTACCGGCATCATTTTTCTTAATAAATTTTTCATGTTGCAGGTCTTCCAATACCTTATCTCGATTTCTTGGGATTGGCATTTCAAGTTTGTCATAATACTTAGAATAATCCAGTAAAGACACCATTTCATCCTCATCCAGATTTCCCATTGCAATACGCAATTCATATGGTGTAGAATCAAATGTTCGCCATAATTCTCTTTCTTTATCTGGATATTCTTTTAAATTCTTTTTATTTGTTCCAATTCTTATATATTCCCCACCAGCAAACTGCACCGGTTGTTTCTCTGCACAGGGAATCTCCATCAACACAACATTATCTTCATCCATCGGAACTTCAAAAAACCGGAAATTAATCCTTGGCGAAAGCATCCTTGAAAGCCATGCTTCCAATTCTTCATTCCCTTTTTTCATTTTGCGATACTGAAATTCAGTGCCTACAATTTTGTGCGTTGCATCATCCACACCCCAAACTAAATATGCTTTCGGTCGTTCACACAATGCTGCTGAATTGCTCAAAGCAGAAATATATTCACCAATCATCTGTGGCTGCTTGTTATTACATTTGAATTCTACCCACTCAGTCTCGTCCGGCAATTTTGCAAGCTCCCGAACAAGGCTTTGCAGATATTCTACTGATCGTATTGCCATAAAATCACCCTCTAACTTTACAATTAACACTATTTTGAAAGAATATCTCGAAAATTAGCATAAACCATCTTAATAATGTCTGGTTCATTATAATATCGTGCAACTAACTCGTATATTTTTATTAAGTTGTTAAATGTGTACTTTTTTCCATCAATTTTTGTAAACGGTCCATCACTTTCAATTAATACTCTTGTTTTTGGTATCAAATACAATTTTTCTTTATTCTTTTCATTTGTTACCATGTTAGAATTAAGTGAAAAATAACATCCTATATCCACTAATTGTTGCAATTGCTCTCCGTTTCCATTAAACCAATGAATAATGCACCTACGAGGACGATATTTTTTCAAAATAGATATTGCTTCTTCCTCCGCTCTTCTAAGATGCACAGACATTAATTTATCCTTTTCTGCACACGCTCTTACAATTTGCTCAAAATACATACATTGTTTATTACTCGAAATATAACTTTGTCTTGAAAAATCAAGTCCTATTTCTCCTACATAATTAGTTGTATTTACCAATTGCATAAAATCGTAAAAATCCGCATCTTTCAGTGATACATCCTGTGGATGGAATCCAAGTGCAAATTTCAAATATTTTGTTTCCGGATATATGCGTTTACAGGATATATATACTCCAGGCGAATTCGTCATGCACAATGTATATTGTTTTCTTTCATTTATTCCGTCATATATTTTCTGATGCTCTTTGTAATAATCCAGATGAAAGTGTGTATCAATAAGGTGTTGAATCATAATCCCAGATACTCCTTCATTCTCTGATCTGCGGAAAAAAGTTGTACTAAATCCTCTATACTTTTCTTGTATAATGATAAAAATTTTTCAACTTCCTCTTCTGTTAATTCTCCTACACATCTAATATATCTTTTTAATTCTTTATCCGAAGAATATTTACAACGATAGATACTTCCAAGCACCGCTCTTAAATCTGCACTCTTCTCACTTTCTTCATATTCTATCAAAAAATCATAAGCTTCTCCCTGATAAGAATATTTTTTTATCTCATCTATGTCCAAAAGTGAACTTTTGCGTATCAAACACGGATAACAGTATCCACAGTTTACAGGATATTCTTTAGAGCCCTTTTTATTATATCTTGCTAAACAAGGATGTGAGCATGAAATTGTATCTGCATAACAGCTTTTAAATGCATCTGTATCTTTAACTTGTCCTACAATCTCTCTTTTTGTATTGTACGCAAAAAAATTGGTAATAGAATTCTTTATTCCTACCGTTTCTAAGATATCATTAAATTGTCTTAAAAAGTGTGGATGAGTAGTTCTTGTACTGCAAGTTCCTTTTCTTCCTCCCGTTAATGGAATATTAAGTCCGATGAATCCATTTTCCGGGATATAAACCGGTACATTTTCTCCTAAAATACCAGCCACGCTAAGTGCTGCACATAAAAACAGTAATGACCTGCCACGAGAAGTATTTTCGCTCCCCTTCAATATTCCTTCTTTTTCACTTATAGGAGCTCTGGAATTTGCTGTAAAACTAATAAATTTAACAGATTGTTCTGGATAAAAGTCCTGAAAAGTCCTAGCGAACAAATTCTGTCTTTTTGCAAGTTTAGGATATTCATTGTGTCCGATCAGGCAAGGAGAATCTCCGTGCTCTAATAGTTTAATCGCACCACAAAAAGAATCCAATCCTCCAGAAAACAAACATACACAATTACAGTTTTGAACATTCAAATGAATTCTATTTGCACGTTCCCTATAACTATATATTATCTCACTTTTTCTAAATGTAATATGCCAATGATCCCCTGTCAAAAATCCCAGTATATTTTCCCATTGTAATTCCGTATGCTTCCATTTCTCATATTCTAATACTGGAATAGATACGCTTATCTCTCTAGTCCAGCAGTCTTTAAATTTTCTTCTGGACACTCTTTTATCCAAAGCAAAAATACTCAAACCTATTATGAACAAATCTTCGTATATTGTAGAAATCTGCAGTTGATCCATTCGGTACCAGCTATCCGTTATATTGGTAAAAATCGTACTATATTTTTTTCGGTTAATTGAAAAGACATATGCATCTTTCCATTCAGCATCTGGTTTTTTCTCTTGTTCTTTATCAATCCAAAACTGCATCCTTAATCCTCCCCATAATACTTTTCAAATACAGATAAGGCATCGCTTAATGCATCCTCCACAATTTGTGATGTTCCCATGTTAGAAAAATCGACCGATTTCAAATTATCCAAGTTCAAATCACCGTCAATACTGTTTTCTATATATTCATGCATGTCATTTAAAATTGCAGATGTTTGTGCAGGTGTTTTCCCTTTGGATATTTTTTCTTCATATCGAAAATCAAAGTTTTCTTTTATGTATTCTTTCAACATTTCCTTCAGTAATATATCAACTGAAACATTCCCTATATCCGCAATATCTTCTATTTCTAAATTCTCCATAGCCTGTGACAATGCATCCGCTGCCATATTATCTTCTACCGATGCACCATAATTTGTAAATTCATGAAGTAATTCTGTCCAAACAACTTCTGACGATTTTCCAATAAGATCTTCACGATGATACTCACGTAATGCATTATCTATGCCTCCAGAGGCAACCTTTTGTGCAAAACCTAAGACTCCTGCTGCCGCCGATTGAAAACTACCACCTGTCGACATATCTTTTTTCATTGCGGTTGCATATTTACTGGCCGCTTTTGCTTTAGAATCAAAGTCTCTATTATTTATAAAGGCCGTCACTGCTCTTTTTGCGGTTGACCAATGCGGTGTTGTTGGTGCTATATATCCTTTTGATGTACCCATATTAGCTTTCCCTCTGCTCTTTTATTTCTGTAATCTGCTCGTCTGTTAACGTTCCTCTTTTTACCATGTTTTCTAATACAGTATTCATATTTTCCATATCACTATTATACATTGTTCTTAACGCAGCCATATCACCTGCTTTAATAGGAACTGTTGATTTCCCAATTGCATCCACTATTTTTCCTTTATATGCATCAAAATTCAAAAACAAATCTCTTACAACAAAAAATTTCATTTCACCTTTTTCGATTTTAGATGCAACAACCTTAAATGTATCCGCAATTTCTTCTGCACTCAATTTTTTCATATCTTTTATAATAGCCACCATTTGACCAGATTTAGCTCGTCCAATTCTTTCTAAAATTTCTTTCGTATTTTTACTGAATCCAGACTCGTCAATACTAGATCTTTTCAAATTTTCTCTTGTCAAATAAAAATATTTTTCCAATCGATATTTTTCTAATTCAACAGGTTTGCATTCTAGCCACTTTTTTATTTGTGCTGTGTTCCACGGATTCTGAGCATCAACCTTTCCTTCCTTCACTTTTGTTCGAATTTCCTTAAATTCTTTATTTTCAGTATCAAATTCTTTATTCCATTCATTCAATTGTATAAACAAGTCATTATCCAGCTTTTGCAGCACTAATAATTTAGCTAAAATGGAAATATCAATTTCATCACCATAATAAATTTTTGCCAACTGGCGTTTGGTAATAAATGTGTTCAAAAAACGTTTTGCCTGGCGTGGATTGCCTTTCAATGTAGAAGCAACAATTTCCCTTATTTCATCAATAATTTTCGCCGTTTCTTTAAAAGCTGTTTTTCCCCCATCTTGCCAATTCAACCCTAACTCATCAATCAACTTATTAATTTCTTCTAATGTAATTACATCCCCAGAAATTGTTCTTTTTTCTTCAAATATCTTATCTATTAGATGCTTAAAACTCTCTTGTTCCAAATAGCTTTGTGTGACCAGTAATAATAGATAATTTTGTATATCCTTTGCCGATAACTCCGGGATATATATTGGCAATTGAATAATTTTTTCAATGTATTCTTTGTCCAGTTCTACATCAAATCCATTCATTGGTGGATACTTTTCACGGATAGAGTACTTTATAACATTTTCATCTGCAGCAATAATAAATGTTGTCCTGTCAACAGACAAGAATAGTTTAATTACTTCCAATATTTCAATTATTCGTTCTGGACGACATCTGTCTAAATCATCTATCATTACAACTACATTTTTAATATCGTCACTTTTCAATGCATCAGAAAATTCCTCTCTAAATTTTCTGATATTGTTTATCGTGCTTTCATCATTTGATACATCTTCCTCTTTCCAATATTCATCTTTTAATGATTGTATGGAATTTGCTGCATTTTTGACTGTATTTCCAATTTCTTCAGCACTTCCCGTTACATTCAACAACATAGGCAATGGATTTCCTGTGGCCACGCTTGCAACTACAGGTGCAAGCGTGGATATTGCTTTTGTTCCTAACTTAAACCAGTCAACTCTTTTTATTAATTTTCCCAATTTCTTTTTAGTTTCTTCTACAGGAACTTCTTCTTTAAGTTCCTGTAACAAAGCCTCCATAATTGCGGTTTTAGCATCGTCATATGATTCAAACATCCATGCATTAATAGTTACACAAATAATTCCGTCCTGACTCTTAAGTTTTTCACCTATTAACTTCAATAAGGTTGATTTTCCTGCTCCCCATAATCCAAACACACCGACTGTCAATGGATTATATTGTTCATTTTTTGCAATATCGGCAATTATTCTTGCATACGGCTCATAAAATAAAATATCAATATCTGACGCATTATCTAGCCACATAAAAACCCTCCCTTGCCTTTTCATACCATCATAGTTTCTTTTTTACTTTCCATATTTAGCTGGTTCTTCCGCCACCATTTGAACCTGTTCATTTCGTTCGATTTTCCGGTAGTCCACGGTCTTTTTAGAACGCATTTCCCTATAAATCACCCCTGCTAACGCACTCATTACAGCATCGTACTTGCTTTTGTCCTCAAACAGTGCTCCATAACTGTCCTGGGCCTCCATATAGCTTTCCATTGCTGCATTTCCAAACGCTGATGGAAAAATACTTTCTGTAAATATTCTTGGATCAGAAGTGCGAGCCGAGCTTGCCAGTTTATCATCTGCAATCAATTTATCATGCAAAGCACCCAGCATTACCCGATCACCTTCTGAAAACTGCCCTTTATACTTTTCATTAATCTTGTCCAATATTTCATCCAATGTGCTTTTCTGTCTGTTTCCCTGTACTCCCTGTTTCTTGGAAGGAACATACTGACCATCAACTTTCTCCAGTGTTATTGCACCTTCGAATGTTTTCTGCAGCTTATAATATTCCAGTTTCAATTTTCCATCCAGATCAACTGGTTCTTCTTTTTCTTCTGGAAGCAGTCCAATCAGATAACTCAGAAACAGGTATTCCTTATGCATATCTTCATCAAACATGCGAACCACCTGTGTGATATAGCTGTAGCATCGGATCAGCTTTCTTACCAGTCTTCTGAATTGATACCGTTCTTCCGGATTCTTCAAATTGTATCTGTCTGCTATCGGTTTCAACACGCTCGTCATTTTTCCCATGGCAGTTGCATCTTGTTTTCCCGGATGATTCCATACATTTATAAAAGCATTAATATCATTCTCATTATAAATCGCATAATCCAAAAGTTCTTTTTCTGTCTGGTAAATCAAATCCACATTTACTTCCTGCTCAAGGCTTGTCTCTTGATAAAATGGTTGAAATGCTTCTAGAATATCCTCTTTCTTATTTGCGAAATCCAACACAAATGTATCTACTTTTCCAGGACAGGTACGGTTCAAACGTGATAATGTCTGCACAGCCTTTACATTTTTCAGTTTTTTGTCCACAATCATAGTATGTAGCAAAGGCTCATCGAATCCTGTCTGATATTTTTCTGCAACAACCAGGACATTAAAGTTATCATGAAACTCTTCCTTTGTTTGACCTTCTGATATATGACTTCCATCTTTTCTTACATTTAATCCGGACTCTGTATATTCTTCGTCACCATCCTGCACGCTACCGGAAAATGCCGCTAAAATATCCATATCTGCATAATGCCGTTCTTGAATATATCGTTTAATTTCATGGAAATATCGAACTGCAGCCAGTCTGGAGTCTGTGACTACCATCATTTTCCCTTTTCCACCAATTTTATTTTTGGTCGTTTCCCGAAAAGTTTCTACAATAATTTGCGATTTCTGGCTGATATTATATGGATGCAATTTCTCATATTTTTTGATAATCTTTGTTGCTCTGCTCTCCGGAAGCTCTGGATTTTCCGGTGTATCTTTTGCAATTTTGAAACAGGTACTGTAAGTCATATAATTCTGCAAAACATCCAAAATGAATCCTTCTTCAATCGCCTGTCTCATGCTATAAATATGAAATGGATGGAAACTTCCATCTGTCCATTGACTGCCAAACATCTCTAATGTCGCTGGTTTCGGAGTCGCTGTAAACGCAAAAAATGATAAATTCGGATGTTTTCCATGGGTCAGCATTTCCTGAACAAGTTTATCATTCCTGTCAATTTCATTTTCTGCTTTTCCTTCTATTTCTGCGTATTCCCGTAATGCTGCCTCTGTATCTGCAAGCGCAGCCTTCAATTTCATGGCAGAACTTCCCGTCTGTGAAGAATGTGCTTCGTCAACAATGATTGCGAAGTTTCTTCCGGCAACCTTATCCACTTCCTGATAAATCACCGGAAATTTCTGCAAAGTAGTTACAATAATTCTTGCACCATTATTAATTGCATCTCTCAAATTTTTTGAATTCTTTTTATCATCAATCGTTTCTACTGCACCTATCGTATGGTCAAATCCTGAAATCGTTTCCTGTAGCTGAGCATCTAGCACAGTTCGATCTGTCACTACAATAACACTGCTGAAAACAGATATATCATTGGCATCATGCAAGGATGCCAGTCTATATGCTGTCCAGGCAATCGAATTTGATTTTCCAGATCCGGCACTGTGCTGGATCAGATAATTGTGCCCCGTTCCTTCTTTCCGTACATCTGCAATTAACTTACGCACCACATCCAACTGATGATATCTTGGAAATATCAGTGTTTTCTTTTTTGTAACCTGCTCTGTGCCATCCGACAAACGTTTCTTTTCTTCTTTGATTTGCAAATGGATAAACTTCTGAATGATATCCATCATACTGTCTTTCTGAAATACATACTCCCAGAAGTACGCCGTCGGATAGCCATTCGGATTTGCCGGATTTCCTTTTCCGCCATCCTTTCCTGCACCATTGGAACCTTGATTGAATGGAAGAAAATATGTATTCTTTCCTTCCAGCTTTGTTGTCATCCAGACTTCCAACTGATCAATGCAGAAATACCCTAAAATTCTTTTATTGAACTGAAAACAAATTTCTCTTGGATCACGACCATACATCCACTGACGCTTTGCATGATCTACATTCTGTCCGGTATACTGATTTTTTAATTCCAATGCAAATACCGGAATTCCATTCACAGCCAGAACCATATCTACAGAGTTATGTGTATCGTTGGAATAAAACCATTGCCTGTTACAGGTAATCTCATTTTTTTCGTATAAAGACATCGCCGTCTGATTCAGACCTGATTCTGGTCTAAAATAGCAGACTTTAAATGGAATTCCTCTGTGCTTGAAGCCATGGCGTAATACAGAAATGAGTCCATCCATATCACAGGCATTATTAAACGCAAGACAGAATTTCCGTTCCGGATCTACTTTGTTCTGTAATAAAAAGCGTTTCCATTCCTTCGGCTGTGTTTTCTGAACAAAACGTAGCAAAGTATCTTTATATACGCCAAGCTGCGGATCATATGTATCATAATTGTGTGTATATCCGCCTGTTGCTGACAAGAAGAATTCTTCAATGTCCGATTCAAAACGTTTCTCTGTGGTAACATCTATGCTCAAGATTCCGGCACCTCCTTCTTTCCAGTGACATACTCGTAAATCAGGGATTTTTTGTAATTTTCCAGTTCACTTATGAACTGTTCTTTCTTAGAAATAGCAGTCTCAATGCAGCCGCATTTTTCTTTCAAATAATCTACAATTTCATTCTGCTCTTCTATACTTGGCAAAGGAATTGTAAATGCTAATACCTTGCTTGAACTTGTACATGCTAAATTCGTTGTTTTCACCGCAGTAACATCAAAGTAAGTGCGTCCAACAGATGAAGCTGTTAAATATTCCAAATAATATGGATTTAACAGTTTCTCTTTTACTTTAACTGCAAAAATGTGATTCTGATGTAAACATGGTGCAATTCTTCCATCCCAAACACAACCTCGTCCCAGTTTATCTCTATCTCCACCTTCTGTCATAAGGACTTCTCCAGCAGATAAACTATACTTCTCTATTTCATCTTTACTTACTCGAAGAACAGCCATATCGTTCGTATCCACATAACCATCCTGAACATTTGCTACTCTTAAATATGGCATTTCGAACACTTCGGTATCTTTTGAATACGTTTTTCCTAATGTTATTCCAGATCGTATACTTGCACAATGTCGTAATTGTGTAACTTTCCAATCTTCTGGAATATTTCCTATCCAATTAACACCACTCTCTTTCATTAATCGCCCAGGTGTAATTCCATTTGTAACAGCCTGAGTGATAATAGATTGCTTTAATTTTTGATATTCTTTAACAGAATTTTGCACTTTTTCTGTCGCAAGCCTTAATTTTTTACATCTTTCATCCAAGAAATCTGCAATCTTATCTTGCTCGTCCTCCAGCGGTACCGGAATTTTATAGTTAAACAATTCTTCAATTCCTAGGGTCCATCTATTCTCAAAAGAAACACCTTTCCCATGTGCGAACATTGCCATTGACCAGTATTGTGTTTTAAAGTAATAATCATAGAATCTTGAACTATAGCCACCTTTTGCACGAAGATTGATATAAGCTGGACTAATAACTCCTTCAACCATTGAAATACTACAATTAGCACCACTGTATAAATCCATTGGATTCAATAACAAATCCCCAAATTCTACAGGATTATAGTTGTAATAGCTTTCTGCTATTTGTCCTTCATTTTTTGATAAATCACGTACTTTTACTCCTGCCCTTGCAAGCGATAAAACAACTGGATTTTCTTGATGTGCTTCTGTTTTTTTTCGAACAAATGCATTTTTTACACGTTGCAGATTCCAATCTTCCGGTATCTCCCCAATCCATTCAACTCCAGAATCTTTCATCTCTCTACTCATATCATTCCTCCCCAAACAAAGCATCCAAACTGCTCTGAATATCCAGTTCCAGTTCATGCAAACGCACTGCAATTTCTTCCATTGGTTCCGGAACCTGATATTCATAGAAATATCTTGTCATTGGAATCTCATATCCTTTTTTTGTTTTCTTCTCATCAATCCATGCTTCCGGTGCGTATGGTAATACTTCTCTCTTAAAATACTCCTTGATATCTTCTGTCAGTGGCACATTTTCTGTATCACGCAGAGATGTATCTGCTACAGGCTTTCCCTTCTTTAATACAATTTCTCCACTTTCATCTCTCTGGGGCTGTTCTACGACAATCTTCTGATATCCAAATTCCTCTGTATCAAATATTTTGCTCTGGCAGTAAATACCACTTTTATCTCCATATACAGCACCATTTTCAAATGCACCATATGCCTTTACAATCAACTCACGACACTGGTCTGTAATATCATTTCTTTTTGTTCCGATGCTTTTTCTTCTTGCTTCATAACAATGGGATGCATCTATCAACTGCACTTTTCCAGTTCTATGCAACGGTTTATCCTTGGAACAAATCCAAATGTAAGTACTGATGCCTGTATTCATAAACATGTCGGTTCCTAATTGCACAATTGCATCCAGCCAGTCATTTTCAAGAATATATCTTCTGATTTCTGACGGTCCGCTTCCCGCATCTCCGGAAAACAGTGGTGAACCGTTCTGAATAATTGCCATTTTCCCATTTGGTGCAAGCTTTGAAAGACCATTTAATACAAACAACTGCTGACCATCTGATATTTTCGGAAGTCCCGGTGCAAATCTTCCCAGATCACCTTTCTTTGCTTCTACTTCCACTGCTGCCTTTTCTCTTTTCCAGTCGATTCCAAAAGGCGGATTGGAAATAATATACTGAAACTGATAACCGCTAAACTGATCTTCTGACAAGGTATCACCGAACCTCATATTATTCGGATCACCGCCCCGAATCATCATATCTGCTTTCGCAATCGCAAACGTGGACGGATTGAACTCCTGACCAAAGCAGGTAACTCCAATCTCTGTATTTAATTCCTGGATTCTTTCTTCCATACAGCTAAGCATCTGAGAGGTTCCCATTGCCATATCATACACAGTTACATTTCCACCCTTACTCAGATCTGCATCAGATAAAAGTAAGTCCGTCATTAAATAAATGATATCTCTGCTGGTAAAATGTGCTCCTGCTTCTTCACCAAAAGACTCTGAAAATCTCTTTACCAGATCCTCAAAAATATAGCCACAATCTACAGCACTAATTTTATCCGGTCCCAGGTAACCTTTCTGGGAATTGAATTCTTTGATAACCAGATATAATGTATTGCTTTCTACCATTCTACGGATAATATTGTCAAAATCAAACTTCGATAACACATCCTGGACATTTGCAGAAAATCCATTTAAATAATCTCTGAAATTTGCTTCAATATTTTCCGGATCAGCAAGCAATGAATCAAATGTATATTTGCTGATATTATAAAACTGATACTGAGAGGCTGTTGTCAAAAATCCATCAATAACTGCAAATTTCTTTACTTCCTCATACTTTTCAAGTACCGCTTTATGCGTTGGCAATAAACAGTCATGAAATCTTTTTACTACTGTCATCGGCAGAATTACCAGACCATATTCATGCGGTTTGAATGGCCCTCTAAGCATATCCGCTACATTCCAGATCATTGTCGCTTTTTCTGCTATGTTGGTTCCAACTACATCAAATTTATTATTCTCGTCCATTTATTTTTCCTCCGTATAAATATGTTCCAGTTCTTCTGTCGCCTTTTCCAGTTTGTATTTTAATTCTTTAATCTCACTTAGCTTCGCATAATATTGATCTGCTATTTTTTTCTGACTTTCTAAATCTGGCAACGGAATTATCACCTTTTTTAATCCTTCCACCGGTAGATTTAACAAAGTGGCCCCTACTGCAACTCTGGATAAAGCTGCCTTTCCACTTTCGCTTTCCAGATACGCTTTTAAAAAATAAGGATTTATCTTATCTTTATCTAGTTCAATAACATAGAGATTTCCATTTGCCAAAATCTTATTGCCTTCTTGTACGGACACAATCGCCATTTTCACCGGTGATGCATTTTTGGAAATTACCAGACTTCCATTTTTTATACAATATTTTTCATATTTAGAGTCTATTCCCTTTAAATATGGAAGTTCGTCACTAATAATTCCATCCTGTAAATTTGCCAACATCAAGTACTGCATGTTCGTCGGTTCATCTGATACAATTTCATCTAAAACAGATGCTTTAATTTGTGCTCCTCTTGTTATATTCTTTATTACAGTTTCAAAAAACACACCATTTTTTACAACTGTTTCTCGTTGAAGATATCTTGACGGATTAAGAACATATTCATTTTCCGCTACTTCTTCAATAGAAATCAATCTTGAATTTTTGTCATCAGTATTCAACAATTCAACAATCTCAGAAATATTTTCATCACTAAGAATGTTCTGTCTCCGTCCGACCGATACCATTTCTGTTGCATCTATCATTCTTATATTTTTATTATTTCTGCTTAGCACCAGTAATGAACATGCAATTCCTGTATTCAGATATAAATTTTGCGGAAGAGCAATCACTGCTTCCACAAATCCTTGTTTAACAAATTTTTCACGAATGATTGTATTATTTCCACCATTCCAGGTAACTCCATTACTTACCGAAATAACAGCCTTACCATTTTTATTAAGGTGATTCATGACATTTATAATAAATATCCAATCTCCTGCTGCCACCTTCTGTACTTCTGGTATCACATCATATATTGCTTGCAATGCTTCATTACTTCCAATGCTGTCTTTTGCTTTTATCCCCCACGGATAATCACAGAATATTTTATCAAACATCAAATTGTCATTTATATTTAAAACTGATTTTTGCTCAATTTTTACCCGATCAGATATCAGTTCTGTACGGATTGCTGACACTTCTTTTACATCTCGCATAATCTCTGTACCATAAAATTGTGATTCTGGACTCTTTTCTATGGCTCTCACAAGAAACGAACCAATTCCGCTGCAAAAATCTGCCACCTTATCATTTGAAATCTGAAGAATCTCATTTGCCAGCTTTACAACACTCTGTGGTGTTTCACATTCTCCCATGAAACGATTTCCCTGTAATTGCCACCATAAAACAGTCGCTAAAAGTGCAGCTTCTGAATATTCTTCTGAAATTTCTATTGCAACATTCCATAAATTTCCAATATTTTCTTTTATGAAACTGACTCTTTCTGGTGAAAAAGTCAGCTCCACATATTCTTTTAACTGGTTTATATCTGTTATCTTATTTTTTAAGGATACATAGGCCACATATGCTAAACAAAACCCACCGTACATAGAAGCATTTACAAATTCTCTTATCCTGTTTAAAATATTCCAACTAATCTCTTCAACTTTTAAGCTTTCTTTTAGCTCTTTAATCGAAGTATTCAATGTTGTTTCCTCCTTTGGTTATTCACAATCATTTTCTATAATTTTACTATAGCACCTAGTTTCTTGATTGTCAATAATCAAATTTGGTTTTTGATAACCATCGTTGATTTTAATGTATTTCATTAGCTCCACGACAATAAATTCTTATTTCCATGACAGCGATATTTATCATTCCAAATAATACCACAAGATTTATTGGCATAAATCTTCTTAGTGCATCGCCTGATATAATAATCATCTCTAAGCTGACCACTATAAACCGTATGGAATATTTATCCCACACTCTTCGATACTGTTCTATTTTTTTCAAAACAAACATTTCACCTGCAATTACAATTCCAACAACGATAACAATTGCCATAACTCGCAAACACCACGACCATTCTGTTGAAAAATATTCCTTCTCCCCCAAAATATTTAATTCTGATGGACGGATTACCCATTCTACATACCTACACCAAACTCTTATCGGAACTTTTATACAAGCAAATAAATCGTTCTGAACTACTGTGCTTTTTATCATCTCAAATACTAAAAAAATAATATATACCATCTGCCAGAAACTTGTTTTTTCTTTCATTTCTTGTTTCAGACTTTTTATTTTCTGATCCGCCTTTTCTTTCATCGTTTCTTCATTCTCTTGTAATTTGTTATATTGACATTGTATTGTCCTTACCTTCTTTTCAGCTTCTTCCTGTTTCTGCTGTGCCTGTTCCACCGCTTCCACAGATGATTGGTTCACTTGTATCTGTAATTTAGAGTTCTGGTCCCGAACGTCTTTTATTTCTTCTTCGAGCAGCTCTTGCTCGCTCCTGCTCTTCAAACCGTTTCTGTTCCTCAGATCGTCGTTGCTCTGCTGAAGCGATTGATTCAGCTTCTGCTTTTCGGACAGTTCGGTTGTCAAACGCTGAATTTCTACGGTTGATTTCCGAACTTCTTCTCGCAATCTCTGCCTGTCGGATAAGATCGTCTGTTTCTCTTCTTCCAGTGTCTGTATCTGCTTTTTCTGTGTTCGCATGAACTCTTTCGCTTTCTCGAAACTCTGTACGAGAATATCCCTCTCCGCTTTGAGCTTGATTGGTGATTCCTCTGGTGTCTGCAATGGCTGCGTCAAGCTCTCTGTAATAGTTTCTGAGTTCTTCGTCTGATCTGCTGTCTCTGTCGGCTGAATCTCTGGCTTTTTGCCTATTTCTATCAAATTCATTCTCTAAGCCCTCCTTACTGATGTCCAGATGGAATGTTTTTGACAGATTGCTGTCACGCACTTTCTTTCCATCCTGATTCTGAAATGTGATGTGTTTCCGCTTTTCTGTCCAGTTTACATTCCATCCAAACTGTTTCATTTTTTCTATAAACTTTTCTTTGCTGATACAATTTTCCAGTGCCTTTAATACTGCCATTGCACAATCCGCTACAAAGCTGTCCTTTGCCTGTTGACGGAACAGGTTATATTTATCTTTGCTCCATGCAATGACTTCCCCTTTTTCAATCTGGCTTCCATCAAAGTGCTTTCCTTTCTCGGCAACTGTCAGTCCACATTTCCGGCACATCTGATTGGTAAGCTGTTTCATCCGCTCCAGATCTTTTCTTGTATTATGCAGCTTTCTCCCATCTTCATAACTCACTGAATTAGTAACCAGATGGCAGTGGATATGATCTTTATCCTTATGCACAGTCACTAAGGTCTGAAATCCACTGAACCAATTTTCTGCAAACTCTTTTCCAAATTCTAATGCCTGCTCCGGAGTAATCTGCTCGTCCTTGTGCCAGGAAATAATATTGTGGGCGTACATCCTTCCAGAATCTTTATCCCACACCTTCTTTTCCTCTAAAAATGCTCTGTACACCAGATCATAATTGATCTCGTCATGACAGTACGGGCCTGTTACATAAGTCAGCAGCTCACTTGTTTTGTCCTGACGCAAAACGTATTCGATGCAGTTTCTCATTGCTCCATGTGTATTTGTCCGCTTATTAATCGTCTTATTAATAGCCATATCTTTTCACTCTCCTTCCGGTACTTAAGAATATTTTTATTGAGGAAATACAGCGTACTGTCATTTGGAACTTCTCCATCTGTATGCAGCTTTCTTGCAATCTGATTGATATTTGTAGTAGCTCCACGAAGCTGACTGAGAATGTCGGCAAACATCTGATTCAATCTTTTTAGTTCTTCCACTTCCTCTGTAGAAGCTATCTTCAAATCTGCGATTGCTTTTATTACTACTTCCTGCTGTGTTCTTCCGGATTCTTTTACTTTGCTTTGAAACAGATCATACTCTGCTTTATTCATTCGTATTGTTACCGTATAATTTCGTTTTCGCATAAATCTTCGTCTCCTTTCTCCACTCTATCTTTTTTATAAATCAGCCATAACCTTTCCGGCTGGTAGATTAGCAGGGGATTCCATAAGGGGAAATGCAATATTCCCCTTTGGCAGGTGCAGGACAGCGTCCTAGTCAATCAGTAAGTCATCCGAAGGAATGTCCGGTGGGCATTTCGCAGGATTACTTACGTTATTGACGTGCCGGGGTTCCAAGGGGCGGACGCCCCATGGCAAGTTTAGGAACAGCCCAAAGGCTGGCTCCGGTGCTTAGTGGCTTGCCACTTTGCGAAACTTGCCTGTCATCTCCCCACCACTGAACCGACACCCACCAAGCCATATTTTCCACCCTACGTTATCAGATCAAAATGGAGATGACGGTGGTTTTGTGGTGCAGGAACTGACTGTGGAAGAAAGAGAAAAGCTCCCCTTTCGATAGATTTTCTCTTTCTGAAACAGGCTGTTCCTGCATCACTCCGATGCGAAGTATCGGACAATCATGTGCCGTATCCGGCACTCTATTCTTTTCTTCGCCTTGCTTGTTCAATCCACCCATCTGCCAACGCCTTTCTGTTATATTTTCCTGTTATTTCTGTCTTTCTTTTTCTGGATCTCTTTCCATTTCTGCTAAAAGACATAAAAATAGCAGTCATAAACATTCCTCCAATTCATAATGTCTGAAATGCCACCACTGCCATTGTCTTTTTCTGCTATTCTGTTTTTGTAAAGCTATTCCTTACTGTCAGTCTGTTTTCCTGTTACTGCTATTTCATAACCATCTAAAAACTGTCCGCAAAATCCAGTGCTGCATCCATATCAGCTTCTTTCTCCCAGTCCAGATTATCTTCTGTAATCTCTCCATCCGTTTTCTCCATTGTTAGTGTTCTGTCCGGCAGATTAATTTCTCCTACCGATTCTTTTACAAACGGTACAAGCATTTCCATCAGATTCTTCGCTATAGCCATCGGGACAGATTCTTTCACCCCATCCCGGACAGCTGTTTCCACTCTTTCCAGAAATGCATCTTCCTTTTCTCTGGTTTCCAGATACGGATCTGCTTCATTCCTGTACTCTCTGGAAAAATAATCGTTTAAAGC
>OOCB01002389.1_pt1 | contig 21575 bp, 19 predicted proteins | sample 1671351 | NCBI WGS metagenome assembly OOCB01 (sample SAMN06348148, study PRJEB24527) | human gut metagenome | biome: human gut; feature: ankylosing spondylitis patient; material: feces | host: Homo sapiens | place: China | collected 2015-10 | reverse complement strand
TATTCGAGGGTCTTGAAATATGGAACGATGAAAAGTATCGCAAATTGCAGGGGACATATCCGGTGATGTTTTTAAGTTTTGCCAAGATAAAACAGAATACTTATAAGAGTGCTGTAAAGCAGATAAAAAACGAGCTTATAAATTTATATAATGTATTTGATTATATAATGAAAAGTGATTTGTATAATGAAAATGAAAGGCTGCAATACAAATCTGTTCGAGTGGGGATGGATGATGAGACAGCTCAAGAGGCTTTAAATAATCTTTCTCACTATCTCAGCCGTTATTATGGCAAAAAAGTAATCATACTTCTTGATGAGTATGACACACCTATGCAGGAGGCTTATGTAAACGGGTACTGGGAAGAACTTGTAGCTTTTACAAGAAGCTTTTTTAATTCAACATTTAAGACAAATCCATATCTCGAAAGAGCGATAATGACAGGTATAACGAGGGTATCGAAAGAAAGCATATTTTCTGATTTGAATAATCTTGAAGTAGTTACGACATTATCACCAAAATATGAGACTTCATTTGGATTTACTGAAAAAGAGGTGTTTAACGCACTTGATGAACAGGGGCTGCCAGATGAAAAAGAAATTGTGAAAACATGGTATGATGGCTTTAAATTTGGAGAAAAAAGTGATATTTATAATCCGTGGTCGATAATTAATTATCTGGATAAAAAGAAAATCGCATTGTATTGGGCAGAGTCAAGTTCAAATGGACTTATAAACAGTCTTGTTCAAAAAGGAAGCTCATATATAAAAACAATGGTAGAAAATCTTATCAGGGGTGAAAAAATAAATGTCGTTATAGATGAACAGATAGTATTCTCTGAACTTGATTATTCAGAAGATGCTGTGTGGAGTCTTATGCTTGCGAGCGGCTATTTGAAAGTTGTTTCGTCAGAAGAGTTGAATCTGATAAGAGAAAGCGATAATGAATATGAACTTGCATTGACAAACCGTGAGATATTGTTTATGTTCAGAAAAATGATACTCAGATGGTTCAGTCCCGCAAAGCATGAAACAAATGAGTTTATAAGAGCACTCATAAGTGGTGATATAGAAAGTATGAATGAGTACATGAATGATGTAGCATTGAATACATTTAGTTCATTTGATTCTGGAAAGAAAAAATCTAACAGGAAAGCACCGGAAAACTTTTTCCATGGCTTTGTACTTGGTCTTATAGTAGACCAGACAGAAAACTACATCATTACCTCAAACCGTGAAAGCGGCTACGGACGGTATGACATAATGCTTGAACCAATAGACAAAACAAATGAAAAACTGCCGGGCATCGTAATAGAATTTAAAGTGATAAATCCTAGAAAAGAAAACTCACTTGAAGAAACAGTCGCAGCAGCATTAAAGCAGATAGAAGAAAAAAACTATAATGCAGAGCTTGTTAAACGAGGAGTGAAAGAAGAAAACATTCATCACTATGGTTTTGCGTTTAGAGGTAAAGAGGTGTTGATAGATGGACGGTAGATATTTTCGGAACCGAAAATATCGTAAGAAAAAGTTTCGTGTGAGGATTTTGGCAATTTAGGATGCGAAGCATTGCCAAAATCTGTTGCAGTTTGTTTTTTAAACTGCGACAAAGAGGTACTGATAGACGGCAGATAGTAACAGGCTTATTTTTTTATGGCTGAACTGTTACGGAAACCTAAATGTTTTGACTGATAACCGTCGTATGTGATACAATAAAAAACAATGGAAAAAAACAGCGGAGGAATACAATGGAGAGAATTAAACAGTCCAATATCAGAAATTTTTGTATCGTAGCACATATAGACCACGGTAAATCTACGCTTGCAGACCGTATCATTGAAAAAACGGGACTCCTTACGAGCAGGGAGATGCAGGCACAGGTTCTTGACAATATGGAGCTTGAGAGAGAGCGTGGTATCACGATAAAGGCACAGACAGTGCGTATCGTATATAAGGCAAAAGACGGTGAGGAATATATATTTAATCTTATTGACACACCGGGTCATGTGGATTTTAACTATGAGGTTTCAAGAAGCCTTGCTGCCTGCGAGGGTGCCATACTTATTGTTGATGCGGCACAGGGTATAGAGGCACAGACACTTGCAAACTGCTATCTTGCACTTGACCATGACCTAGAGATAATGCCTGTCATAAATAAGATAGACCTGCCTAGTGCCGAGCCTGAGAGAGTTAAGAGTGAGATAGAGGATGTTATCGGTCTTGATGCCGAGGATGCACCTCTTATCTCCGCAAAGATGGGAACAAACATAGATGAAGTTTTAGAGCAGATAGTTAAGAAGATTCCTGCACCGTCAGGAGATGTAGACAAGCCGCTTAAGGCACTTATTTTTGACTCATTATATGATGCTTATAAGGGTGTTATCATATTCTGCCGTATATTTGACGGCTGTGTCAAAAAGGGTGACGAGATAAAAATGATGGCAACAGGGGCAAAAGCAGATGTTGTCGAGGTCGGTATTTTTGGAGCGGGTCAGTTTATTCCGTCTGATGAGCTTTCGGCAGGTATGGTAGGCTATATCACGGCAAGTCTTAAAAATGTAAGTGATACAAGAGTAGGTGACACGGTCACGCTTGAAGAAAATCCTTGTGACGAGGCACTTCCGGGATATAAAAAAGTCCAGCCGATGGTCTATTGCGGACTTTATCCGGCTGATGGTGCGAAATATCCTGACCTTAGGGATGCACTTGAAAAACTTCAATTAAATGATGCGGCACTACAGTTTGAAGCTGAGACTTCCATTGCACTTGGTTTTGGTTTCAGATGCGGCTTTCTTGGTCTTTTGCATCTTGAGATAATTCAGGAGAGATTAGAGAGAGAGTACAATCTTGACCTTGTAACGACAGCACCTGGTGTTATCTATCATGTTTACAAGACAAACGGTGAAATGATAGAGGTTACAAATCCGTCAAATCTTCCTGACCCGTCAGAAATAGAGCATATGGAAGAACCTATGGTTTCAGCCGAGATAATGGTTACTAAGGAGTTTGTAGGTGCGATAATGACACTTTGTCAGGAAAGACGAGGAGTTTATATTGGAATGGAATACATGGAGGAGTCGAGAGCACTTCTTAAATATGACTTGCCGCTCAATGAGATTATTTACGATTTCTTTGATGCACTCAAATCCCGTTCAAGAGGATATGCTTCGCTTGATTATGAGATGAATGGATATGTTCCGTCAAAACTTGTAAAACTTGATATTCTTATAAATAAAGAAGAAATAGACGCACTTTCATTTATACTTCATGCAGACACGGCATACGAGCGTGGAAGAAAGATGTGTGAGAAACTTAAAAATGAGATACCGAGACAGCTTTTTGAAATACCTATTCAGGCGGCAGTCGGAGGAAAAGTAATAGCAAGAGAGACAGTAAGGGCAATGAGAAAAGATGTACTTGCCAAATGTTACGGTGGTGATATTTCCAGAAAGAGAAAACTTCTTGAAAAACAGAAAGAAGGTAAAAAGAGGATGCGCCAGTTTGGAAATGTAGAAATCCCACAGCAGGCATTTATGAGTGTATTGAAACTTGATGAGGAGTAAAACATCGTATCTAAAACTAAGATAAAAGGGTAGGTATTTGTAAATGCAAAAAGATATTGCGTTATATGTCCATATCCCGTTTTGCGTGAAAAAATGTAATTACTGTGATTTTCTTTCGTTCAGTTCTGATGATGATACGAAAAGAAAATACCTTGATGCCCTTTACAGGGAGAGTATTTTTTGGAAAAATAAACTTTCAGGCAGATACAGGATTAAGACTGTTTTTGTCGGCGGCGGTACGCCAACCTGCCTTTCGGCATCGGAACTTGAACGGCTTGGAGATATTATAAAGCAGTTTGATATTGACGATAATGCAGAGTTTACGATAGAGGCAAATCCGGGAACTCTCAACAATGAAAAGATAAATGCAATCAAAAAGATTGGTGTGAATAGAGTGAGTCTCGGACTTCAGAGCACAGTTGACAAGGAACTTAAACTTCTTGGGAGAATTCATACCTACGAGGAATTTCTTGAGAGTTATCATCTGCTCAGGGGTGCTGATTTCAACAATATAAATATAGATTTAATGAGTGACATTCCTAAGCAGAGTTTCGATAGTTACAGAAAAACTATTGAGCGTGTTGTGGCATTGAATCCGGAACATATTTCTTCGTACAGTCTTATAATCGAGCCGGGAACGGTCTTTTATAAGATGCACGAGGATGGACTTCTTGATATTGCTGATGAAGATACAGACAGGCAGATGTATTCTTATACAAAAAAATTCCTTGAAGAAAACGGGTACCACCGATATGAAATATCAAATTATTGCAAAAAAGACAGGGAATGTAAGCATAATCTCGTCTATTGGAATCTTGACGATTATATCGGTATAGGGCTTGGTGCCTCATCATATTTTGAGGGAGCGAGATTTTCAAACTTCTCAGAAATGAAGAAATATCAGGATGTTATGTGTTCTGATAAAGTAAACGAATTGAATATATTTTCTTGTGATGCGATAGTTTCAGACAAAGAAAATGGAAAAAACAGGATGAAAACTTCCACGGTTGGCTGTAATTTTGATACGGAAATAAAAAGTAAAGTTGAAAGTTATGAGAAGCTGACAGAAAAAGCAAAGATGGAAGAATTTATGTTTGTCGGTCTTAGAAAGTGCATCGGTGTGTCAAAAACTGAGTTTAAGAACAGGTTTAATTACAGTATTGATGAAATTTACGGTGATGTGATAGATAAATTTATAAAAAATAACCTATTGTCTGAAAATGATAATAGTGATAGAATTTATCTGACAGATAAAGGAATTGATTTAAGTAATTATATTTTGTCAGAGTTTCTGCTTTAAAGCAGACAGAAATAAGATTTGATTGTAAATATACAGGATTGCTCAAGTTGTTTAGCAATGGAGCAATTTGTGGCATCAGTTAAGGGCAGAGCACCTTTTGCCCCCAACATTATAATATTTTAAACAATGGAGGAAATACAAAATGGCTAAAGTAAGTATCTTAATGGGAAGCGATTCAGATTTACCGGTTATGTCAAAGGCAGCAGCGATGCTTGAAAAGTTTGGTATTGACTATGAGATGAAAGTAATATCAGCACACAGAGAACCGGATGTATTTGTCGAGTATGCAAAGAGTGCAGAGAGCAAAGGCATTGAGGTTATCATAGCAGGTGCAGGTGGAGCAGCTCATCTTCCCGGTATGTGTGCAGCAATGTTCCCGCTTCCGGTAATAGGAGTCCCTATCCATACAAAGTCACTTGGTGGAGTTGACTCGCTTTATTCGATTGTACAGATGCCTTCAGGAATACCTGTTGCGACAGTGGCTATAAACGGAGCAGCAAATGCAGCTATTCTTGCAGCAAAGATGCTTTCTATCTCTGATAAGGAGCTTAGAGAGAAACTTGCAAATTATAAGGAAGAACTTAAAGACCAGGTAGTTGCAAAAGACGAGAAACTTGGCAAGATAGGTTATGAAGCTTATATAAAACAGATGAAATGATGAACGCAAAAGCGTTCATCTTATAGAGAGCAGATAAATAAAAAATGATTAAAAATTACGGTTCACACATAAAATATGTGAGCTGTAATTTTTTGTGGAAAAGAGGTTATGATGGCTGATAATATAAAATCAGAAATTGAGAAAAGACGAACTTTTGCGATTATTTCTCATCCTGATGCAGGTAAAACAACTCTTACTGAGAAGTTTCTTCTTTATGGAGGAGCCATAAATACGGCAGGCTCGGTTAAGGGAAAAGCAAATTCAAAATATGCCGTATCGGACTGGATGGAGATTGAGAAAGAGCGTGGTATCTCTGTTACTTCTTCAGTTATGCAGTTTAATTATGATGGATTTTGCATAAATATCCTTGATACACCGGGACACCAGGATTTCTCGGAGGATACTTACAGAACGCTTATGGCGGCAGATTCAGCCGTGATGGTTATTGATGCATCAAAGGGTGTTGAGGCACAGACGATAAAACTTTTCAAGGTATGTGTTATGCGTCATATCCCTATCTTTACATTTATAAACAAGATGGACAGAGACGCAAAAGATTCGTTTGAACTTCTCGATGATATAGAAACCGTTCTCGGAATAAGAACCTGCCCAATAAACTGGCCTATCGGTTCAGGTAAGGAGTTTAAAGGAATATTTGACAGAAAAGCAAAGACAGTCAGGACTTTTGAAGCTGTTTCAACAGGCGGTGCAAAATCAGCGGCAGAAACAGATTATGCGATTGACGACCCAGAGTTACGAAAGATTGTTCCGGACAATCTCTATGACCAGCTTGTTGATGAGATTGAACTTCTTGACGGTGCAAGTGATGAGCTTGATATGGAGAAAGTAAGCAAGGGAGAACTCTCACCTGTATTTTTCGGTTCTGCATTAAATACTTTTGGTATAGAAATTTTCCTTAAATATTTCCTCGAAATGACATCGTCACCACTTCCGCGAATGTCAGATGAGGGGCTTATCGACCCGGTATCGGAGCCGTTTTCAGCGTTTGTATTTAAGATTCAGGCAAACATGAACAAGGCACACAGAGACAGAATAGCATTTATGCGTATCTGCTCAGGCAAGTTCAACGCAGATAAAGATGTTTATCATGTCCAGAGTGGAAGAAAACTCAAACTTTCACAGCCGCAGCAGATAATGGCACAGGACAGACAGGTCATACAGGAAGCGTATGCCGGTGATGTTATCGGTGTATTCGACCCTGGTATATTTTCTATCGGTGATACGATAACGATGCCTGGACATAAGTATGAATATGAAGGAATACCTACATTTGCACCGGAGCATTTCTGCAGGGTTATACAGCTTAATTCCATGAAGCGTAAGCAGTTTGTAAAAGGTATAACCCAGATAGCACAGGAGGGTGCGATACAGATTTTCCAAGAGTTTTCGGCGGGAATGTCAGAGATAATCGTAGGTGTTGTAGGTGTGCTTCAGTTTGATGTGCTTAAATACCGTCTTGAAAATGAATACGGATGTGAGATACGCCTTGAAGCACTTCCTTATGAATACATCAGATGGGTAGGTGACCCGTCAACAGATGTGACAAAACTTAAGCGGATGAACAATGTTAAAGCCGTAAAAGACATGAAAGGAAATCCTTTATTACTATTTGTAAATGAGTGGATGATAAGAATGGTATTAGAGGATAATGAGGGGCTTGAGCTTCTTGAGTTTAAGAAAAATTAAAGTGTAAACTAAGATTTTAAAGTATGCAAAAAAGTATGGCTTAAAAGAAAAAATTGAATTAAAAAATTTGCAAATTAAGAGCGGGAGAAGGTATTCTCCTGCTCTTGTCAAGTTTATTGCCTTAAATTTTGAATATTAAAAAAATAATTTTATCAATTATCACCCATACATGAATATAATAGATACAAAAAGTTTTTGAGGTGGAAAAATTGGCTACAGTAATGCTTGATGCCGGTCACGGAGGTTTTGACAATGGAGCGATGTTTAACGGAAGAAAAGAAAAAGATGACAATCTTAGTCTGACGCTCAAGGTTGGTCAGGAACTTGAGGACAGAGGTGTGAATGTTATTTATACGAGAACGGAAGATATTTACCAGAGTCCAAACCAGAAAGCAGGTATCGCAAACAGGAGTGATGCCGACTATTTTGTATCATTTCACAGAAATTCAAGCCCGATGCCTGATACATATTCAGGCATTCAGACGCTTGTGTATTCAGCAGAGGGAATACCGCTTGTTATGGCACAAAATATAAATAAAGAACTTGTAAATGTGGGATTTAAAGATCTTGGTATAATCGAAAGACCAAATCTTGCGGTACTCAGAGGAACAAGGATGCCTGCGGTGCTTATTGAAACGGGATTTATAAATACTGATGCGGATAACAGGCTGTTTGATGAAAAAAACGATGAGATAGCAGGAGGAATAGCGGATGCCATCGTAAGAACGGTGTCGGGGGCAGCAGGAACGGGAGTTTCAATGATGTCAGAGAGCAAAACGGCAATCACTCTGAATAGAAATAAAACTGCTGTAAAAGACGAAACTGCTGTCGGGTTCAAAGCTGAAAAAGATAGAGCAGATAGTGGAACTGCTGCTGATTTAAGCAGCGTTTCCGAGAGGTTTTCGGTACAGATGGGGCTGTTCAGGCATTATGAAAATGCCGACAAACTTGCAAAAAATGTCCAGAAACTCGGCTTTGACTGTTTTGTTGAAAAGAGTGGTCGGCTTTACAGTGTATGCCACGGCAGATATGAAAAGTATGCTGATGCAAGGGCAGCGGAAGATAATTTGTTCAAGAATGGTTTTGAGACGAGGATTGTTATTTCAGCAGGAATATCAGTCGGAATAAATGTCAAAGTATGAGATAATGCTATGCTGTTTAAATCTGAGAAATGGCAGTCAGTCCTTTGATTAAAATAAGGAAAATATATCATTTTGATGTAAAAATACCAGAAATACAGGCAAATCGACCAAAAAGCACTTGCATATTATGGAAATTTGTGATAAAATCTTATTGTTAATAAGTAATTATACTTAGAGTGGGCTGCCAAGTCCACTCTTTAATTTTGTGGAAAAGAGGTTATGTGCTTGACAAAACGCGAAGAATATGAAACACGGACAGAGAAAATTCTCGAACCTATCATGACAGAGAATAATTTTGAACTGGTCGATGTAGAGTATGTAAAAGAGGCAGGAAACTGGTATCTGCGTGCTTATGTTGACAAAGAAGGCGGTATAACGCTTGATGATTGTGAACTTGTAAACCGTGCATGGAGTGATATTATGGATGAACAGGATTTCATTCCGGATGCATATATACTTGAGGTGAGTTCACCGGGACTTGGAAGACAGCTTAAGAAAGAAAAAGATTTTAAGAGAAGCATCGGTGAAGATGTGGATGTGAAATTTTATAAAGCAGTTAAGATTCCAAATCCAAGAAACGGCAAAGAGATGTCTGTTAAGCAGATAACAGGTATGCTCAAAGAGTTTGACAAGGACACGATAACTCTTGAAACAGATTTTGCAAACGAATATGTTATAAACAGAAAAGATATTTCAACTGTAAAACTGACAATAGATTTTTAAAATGATAAAGAATAAGGAGGCAAAAATGGCTGCTAAAAAAACTACAAAATCAGATAAGTCTGAATTGATCGAGGCATTAGATATAATTGAAAAGGAAAAACAGATAAGTAAAGAAGTTATTCTCGAAGCAATAGAAAATTCGCTTCTCGCTGCCTGTAAAAACCAGTTTGGCAAATCAGAGAATATCAGGGTAAATGTCAACAGAGAGACGGGTGAGGTAAAGGTATTTGCCATAAAAGAAGTTGTCGATGATGATGATCTTGAAGATGAAGCTACACAGATGGGTATCACGGAAGCAATCTTAGTCCATGACAAGACTGAGATAGGTGATACCGTTGAAGTTGAGGTCACACCTAAAAATTTCGGAAGAATTGCAGCACAGAAAGCAAAGCAGGTTGTTGTTCAGAAGATAAGGGAAGAAGAAAGAAAGGTACTCTATGTTCAGTATCTTGAAAAAGAGAGGGAGGTTATCACAGGTATCGTTCAGAGATACAGCGGAAAAAATATATGTGTAAATCTTGGAAAAGTAGATGCCATCCTTATGGAGAGTGAGCAGGTCAAGGGCGAGCATTTCAAACCGACAGAACATATCAAGCTTTATGTCGTTGAAGTTAAGGATACGACAAAGGGGCCTAGGATTACGGTTTCGCGTTCACATCCTGAGTTTGTAAAGAGACTTTTTGAAGAAGAAGTAACAGAGATACAGGATGGAACAGTCGAGATAAGAAGTATCGCAAGAGAAGCAGGTTCGCGTACAAAGATGGCTGTCTCAACAGACAACCCTAATGTAGATGCCATAGGAGCGTGTGTAGGTATAAACGGAAGCAGAGTTAATGCTATCGTCGAGGAGCTTCGTGGTGAGAAGATAGATATTATCAACTGGAGTGATTCTCCGGCAGTGCTTATAGAAAATGCACTCAGTCCTTCAAAGGTCATATCTGTTGATGTAGACGAGGAAGAAAAGACTGCAAGCGTCGTTGTTCCACAGGATCAGTTATCACTTGCCATAGGCAAAGAGGGACAGAATGCAAGACTTGCAGCAAAACTTACAGGTTACAAGATAGACATAAAATGTGAATAATTGTTACACTTAGGAGGTGTCAGAATTGGGTAAGGGTAATACATTAGCCGGAAAGAAAACGCCAACACGCCAGTGTATAGGCTGTGGCGACAAAAAAGACAAAAAAGAACTTATTAGAGTTATAAAAACACCGGAGGGTGAGATAACAGTTGATTTTACCGGAAAGAAAAATGGCAGGGGTGCATATATATGTAATTCAACTGAATGTTTAAAGCAGGCGGTTAAGAAAAAATCCTTAGAACGCTCATTAAAGACACCGATTCCAAAGGACATATATCAGGAACTTGAAAAGGAGATGATTAAAGGTGAAAGTTGATAAGGCTCTTGGTATGATAGGTCTTGCGACAAAAGCAGGAAAGATTGCAAGCGGTGAATTTATGACTGAAAATGCCGTTAAGTCAGGCATGGCATCTTTGGTTATAGTATCAGCGGAGGCATCTGACAATACCAAAAAAAAATTCAGAAATATGTGTGAGTTTTATCATGTGCCGATTAAAGAATGTTGGACGAAAGATGAACTCGGAAAAGCAACAGGTAAAACATTTCGGGCATCTCTGGCGGTGACTGATAGTGGTCTGGCACAGGCAATTATGAAAAAAATGGATATAGACTAGGAGGTTTTGGTAATATATGGCTAAAATGAAGATATACGAAATTGTCAGCAGTATGCAGCGACAGTTTCCGAATTTACAGAATAAAGATGTTGTTACATTATTGCAGGAAAACGGATTTGAGGTTAAAGGCTCTCAGAGTGTTATAGAGGATGATGCTATAGGATTTTTGTTAAAACACGCAAAAGAGCATTTATCAGATTCTAAAAAGAAAGAAAGTGCAAAGAAAAAAGAACAGCCAAAGAAAGCTGAGGCAAAAGCAGAAACTTCAAAAAAAGCTGATGAGGCTAAGGCTGTTAAGGAAGAAACAAAAGCAGCAAAGAAAGCTGAGCCTGAGAAAGAGACTAAAGAGGTAAAAAAAGCTGAGGTCAAAGAGGAAGTAAAAGAAGCTAAGGCAGAAAAGGAAGAAATAAAAGAAAAGACGGCTGTTGAAACTGAAAAGAAGATTGAAAAAGCTGAGGAGACAAAGCCGGAAAAAGAGACAAAGGAAACAGAGAAAAAGGGAAAAGAGGAAACTGTGCAAGCTGAAGAAAAGAAAGATATAACTAAGAAAGAAGCAGAAACAGAAAAGGAAATAAAGTCTCAGGAAACTAAGAAAGAAACAAAGAGAGACAACAAAGAAAACAGAAATAACGGAAATCGTGATAACAGAAACGGTGGAAACAGGGATGACCGTGACAACAGAAACGGAAACCGTGACAACAGAAACGGTGGAAACAGAGACAACAGAAACGGAAACCGTGACAATAGAAACGGTGGAAACAGAGATAACAGAAATGGAAACCGTGACAACAGGAACAGTGGAAACAGAGACAACAGAAACGGAAACCGCGACAACAGAAACGGTGGAAACAGAGATAACAGAAACGGAAACCGCGACAACAGAAACGGAAACCGTGACAACAGAAATGGAAATCGTGACAACAGAAACGGTGGAAACAGAGACAACAGAAATAGAAACGGAAACGGCGGCGGATTTTCAAGAGGTCCTGCAGTGCCTATGGATTCGATGAAATCTGAGGTTAAGCAGTCAAGACAGCAGAGAGCAAACAAGGATTCAAGAAGTGCAAAACAAAGACATGGCAGAGAGCGTGACAGAGATATGGATGATGAAGAGATGTTTACGCAGGGCAGAAAGAAGAAAAAGGATCCAAATCGTAAGGGTGCTTTCATCAAGCCTGAACCTATAGCAAAGCCACAGGAGCCGGAAGATGGAATCCGTACTATTACACTTCCTGAAAAGATGACTATCAAAGAACTTTCAGATATAATGAAAGTAACACCGTCAACTGTTATCAAAAATCTTTTCATGCGCGGTCAGGTGGTAACACTCAACCACGAGATAACATTTGAGGAGGCAGAGGAAATCGCTCTTGAATATAACTGTATCGCTGAGATGGAAGAAAAGGTTGACAAGATAGCAGAGATACTTAAAGAAGATGAAGAAGACGAGAGCCTTATGGTTAAGCGTCCTCCTGTAGTATGTGTAATGGGTCATGTAGACCACGGTAAAACATCACTTCTTGATGCAATCAGGGAAACAAGTGTAACATCAAGAGAAGCAGGCGGAATCACACAGCATATCGGTGCCTATGTGACAGAGATAAACGGTGAGAAGATAACATTCCTCGATACACCGGGACATGAAGCATTTACTTCAATGCGTATGCGTGGTGCACAGTCAACAGATATAGCTATACTTGTAGTAGCGGCTGATGATGGTGTTATGCCACAGACTATAGAGGCTATCAGCCATGCTAAGGCAGCAGGTGTAGAAATAATCGTTGCAGTAAACAAGATTGATAAGCCTAGTGCAAATATCGAGAGAGTTAAGCAGGAGCTTACAGAGCATGGTCTTATCGCAGAGGACTGGGGTGGCGATACGGTATTCGTACCTGTTTCAGCCCACACAAAAGAGGGTATCGACCAGCTTCTTGAAATGATAATCCTTACTGCCGAAGTGCTTGAGCTTAAGGCAAATCCAAACAGAAAAGCAAGAGGTGTCGTTATCGAGGCACAGCTCGATAAAGGACGCGGACCTGTTGCAACTGTACTTGTCCAGAAAGGTACACTCCATGTTGGAGACAATATCGCAGTTGGTGCTGCATATGGTAAGATAAGAGCAATGATGGATGACCAGGGTAAGAGAGTTAAGACTGCACTTCCATCAACACCTGTTGAGATATTGGGACTTCATGATGTTCCTGATGCAGGCGAGATATTTATGGCGACAGACAGCGATAAAGAAGCAAGAAACATTGCCGAGGTATATATTGAACAGGGAAGAGAAAAACTACTTGATGATACCAAGTCAAAACTTACACTTGACGGATTGTTCTCTCAGATACAGGCAGGAAATATCAAAGAGCTTAACCTTATCGTTAAGGCTGATGTGCAGGGTTCAGTTGAAGCAGTTAAACAGAGTCTTCTTAAACTCAGCAATGATGAGGTTGCTGTAAGGATAATCCACGGGGCAGTTGGAGCCATCAATGAGTCGGATGTATCTCTTGCAAGTGCGTCAAATGCGATAATCATCGGATTTAATGTAAGACCTGACAATACAGCAAAAGAGATAGCAGACAGAGAAAAAGTAGATGTAAGACTTTACAGGGTAATCTATAATGCTATCGAAGACATCGAGGCAGCAATGAAGGGTATGCTTGATCCTGAATATGAGGAAAAAGTAATCGGTCATGCAGAAGTAAGACAGACATTCAAGGCATCAGGTGTCGGAATGATCGCAGGTTCTTATGTACTTGACGGAAAGATTGAGAGAAATTGTAAGGTAAGAATAAGCCGTGAGGGCGAGCAGATATTCGAGGGTGAGCTTGCATCGCTTAAGAGATTTAAAGATGATGTTAAAGAAGTTGCTGCCGGATATGAATGTGGTCTTGTATTTGAAGGATTTAACGATATCAAGGTAGAGGACCAGGTAGAAGCATATATCATGGTGGAAGTTCCTAGAAGCTAAGAGATTGTTATAAGGCAATACCTATGATTTGACAGCAATGTTTATGTTTCATACAATATAAATGTACTCTCAGAATCTTCTGAACGAAGAATTTTGAGAGTACATTAAAAAAAGAATAGGGGGATGATTTATATGAGAAAAAACAGTATAAAATATTCTCGTATGAATGGAGAAGTTCAAAGAGAGATAAGTAAGATTATTTCAAGAGACATCAAAGACCCGAGAATACATCCTATGACATCTGTTGTGTCAGTGGATGTGACACCGGATCTGAAATTTGCAAAGGTTTTTGTGAGTGTTCTTGGAAATGATGAAGATAAGGAGAAAACAAAAAAAGGGCTTACAAGTGCCGCATCACATATACGTTCGCTCCTTGCCAAATCATTAAACCTTCGCAACACGCCGGAGCTTACATTTTTTATAGATGATTCTATTGAATACGGTGTAAATATGTCAAAGAAAATTGATGAACTCATAGAAAAAGAGTCTGAAAATGAAAAATAATTTTAAGTTTTTGCTCTGATATGAGGGCGTAAAAAGAGCAAAACGCTGGTTTTGCTCTTTTTTGCAAATCGGGAAGAAAAGGGGACATGACAAATGAATGAATTAAATAGGGCTATTGACGAAGCGAAAAAGATAATAATAGCAGGTCATGTAAGACCTGACGGTGACTGTATCGGTGCGTGCGTTGCATTACAGAGATATATTAAAAGATTTTATCCTGAAAAAAATATATGTGTTTATATAGAAACTGTTCCGGAAGTATTTCAGTTTATGGATGATAAGAAAGATATATTCTCAAACAGTGTGCCGCAGGATAAATTTGACCTTTTTATAGCACTTGACTGCAGCTCGCCCGACAGACTTGGTGATGCACAGAAAGCATTTTATAATGCCAAAAGTACAATGTGCATAGACCATCATATAAGCAACAGATGCTATGCGGGAGTAAATATCGTTGAAGCGGATGCAAGTTCAACCTGTGAAGTGTTGTATTGTCTTATGTCTGAGGATGAAAGGTTCTCAAATTCACTAAATAAGGCAAATATTACAGATGCCATTTTGTCGCTTGAAAATGACAAAAAGCTGGAATTTGAGATTGCGAGAGCTTTATACATAGGAATAATATTTGACACGGGAGTGTTCAGGTATTCAAATACATCAAAAAAGACGATGGAGATAGCCGGCAAACTTATAGAAACAGGTATTCCTTTTTGGAAATATATTGATGAGTGTTTTCTCCAGAGGACTTATACACAGACACAGCTTCTTGGAAGAACGCTTCTTGCGAGTATGCGTGTTATGGATGGAAAGTGTATAGTGGCGACTATCACCAGAAGAATGATGGAGTTTTATGAAGCTAAAACAGAAGATATAGAGGGAATAATTGACCAGCTTCGCATAACACAGGGTGTTGAAGTTGCAATACTTTTACACGAGATAGGCGACCAGGAATACAAAGTAAGTTTAAGGTCAAACAATTATATAGATGTAAGTAAGATAGCATCATTTTTTGGCGGCGGCGGTCATGTAAAAGCGGCAGGCTTTACAATGCGTGGCTCTGCACATGATGTTGTAAACAATATAACAGGTCATATTGAAAGTCAGATGTTCAATAAATAAAGAGACTGTTTATGATAGATGATAATAGCAGTTATAAAAATATAAAGGATGGAAAGCGGAATTTGGATGGAATAATTAATGTATATAAAGAAGCAGGTTTTACTTCTCATGATGTTGTTGCAAAACTCAGGGGGATATTAAGACAGAAAAAGATAGGTCATACAGGCACACTTGACCCGGAGGCAACAGGTGTGCTTCCGGTATGCTGCGGTAAGGCAACAAAGGTCTGCGAACTGCTTACGGACAAAGATAAATCGTACAGAGCAGTGTGCAGGCTCGGAGTTGAGACTGACACACAGGACATGACAGGAACAGTTTTAAATGAATGTGATACTGATATGATTACTGAGGAGCAGTTAAGAGACTGTGTAAATTCTTTTGTCGGTGAGACGGAGCAGATACCGCCTATGTATTCGGCTTTAAAAATCAATGGCAAAAAGCTGTATGAACTTGCGAGAGAGGGAAAGACCGTTGAGAGAAAACCGAGAAAGATAACAATATCAGAGATAGACATTGTTGATATAAATCTTGAAGAAAAAATATTTACAATGGATGTTACCTGTTCAAAGGGAACATATATACGAACACTCTGTCACGATATAGGGAAGAAACTAGGTGTCTGTGCCACAATGGAAAAACTTATGAGGACAAGAGTGTCAGTTTTTAAGATAGAAGATGCACTTACATTGAATGACATAGAAATTCTGTCAAAAGAAAAGCCTGAGATATTCAGGGAGAAAGTTTATAGCGTTGACTCGCTATTTGATTATTCTAAGGTAAATGTGGCAGGTGACGGGATAAGGTATTTGCAAAATGGAAATACTTTAAAGGCAAAAGATTTTAAGCAGGATGTATCCGGGATAAAACAGGATGAAAAAATACTTGTCTACGATGAAAATAACAATTTTAAGGCAGTATATCAGAAAAATGAAAATGATTTTAAAGTGTTTAAAATGTTTTAGTTTTCAAGGAGGCAGAAGAAAAATGGAAATCCTAAAAGGTTTGGATATAAAAGTAAAAAACAGTGCGGTATCACTTGGAAAGTTTGACGGTGTGCACAGAGGTCACCGCCTTTTGCTTAACGGAATATCAGAGAGAAAAGAACTTGTACCGACCGTATTTACATTTGAAATGTCAGATACACCTCAGAAATATATATATTCACAGGATGAAAAAAACAAAGTATTAGAGGAAATAGGAATTGCAAGAGAGGTTATATTTCCATTTAATGAGCACACAAAAAACATGGCTCCTGAGGAGTTTATAGAAAAATTTCTTGTAGAAAAACTTGATGTGAAATATATATGTGTCGGTGAAGATTTTCGTTTTGGAAGAAAACGTGAGGGCAATGTCGGAATGTTAAAAAAATATGCTTCTATATACGATTATGACATAAAGATATTTCATAAGCTTGAGTCTGACAATGAGATAATAAGCAGCACGCTTGTCAGAAAAAAACTTGAGGACGGAGATGTGGTGCGTGCAAACGAGCTTCTCGGACGCAGTTATTTTATAGAGGGGACTGTTATTCATGGCAATGCACTCGGAAGAACAATGAATATGCCGACAGCAAATATTATACCGGAAAAATCAAAACTGCTCCTGCCGTCAGGAGTATATGCGTCAAAAGTAATGATTGAAGGTGATGACATGGTCTATAAAGGCGTGACAAACATAGGAAGAAAACCTACTATCGGCAGATATGACATAGGTGTGGAAACCTGCCTGCTTGATTTTGACAGGGATATATACGGAAAAAAGATAATGGTTGAATTTTATGAGCGTATAAGACCGGAAAAGAAATTTCCGGGACTTGACGAACTGAAAAACCAGATGGAGGCGGACAAGGCAAAGGTGGCACGCTGGCAAATGTAACAATTTCTTAATCAAAAAGCAATACTTTTTTCCTTGACTTATATTTTTAATTTGTTATGATTATATTGCTTATGTGAAAACCATAAGGGCAAACATAGATGTGTTTGCCCTTTTACAATGTCATAAACCACGATTTTACAATGTAGTGGATTATGCTTTTACAGTGTCAAATATGGCAATAAAAAGCATGGCATTGATAAAATATGACATAAATATCTGTGTTTTAGCGGATTTTATAGCATTTGGCAATAGCTGGTCTTACATAAGTCTGATAATAAAAATAGGGATAGTGAGGAATGAGACTAATGAAGAAAAAATATGTTCAGGGTATTTTATTTGGGGTATTGTTTGCAACAGCAGTAAGCTGTAGTGCCTGTGGAGGAAAAAAGGATGAGGCAAAAAAAAGCGGTGAAACTGTTAATGCAAAGGAAAATGTCGTAAAGAAAAAAGAGGCGGTAAAGCTTGTTCTTAGTGAAGCAAAATCACTGCCTGACAAAGTCAAAGATGCTGAGTTTAGTTCAGCAGATAAAAAAATTGCGACAGTCACAAAAAATGGAGTAGTACATGGTGTTAAGCGTGGAAAAACAACCATTACTATGAAAAGTGATAAAGAAGTCATCCATTATCAGATAAAGGTAGCGAAACATGGGATGGTTTATCCTAAATTTACAATGCTTACCGGTGAACATTTAGATATGCAGTTCAGCACTAAGGTAAAAGCTAAAAATGTCAGGTGGAGTTCTACAAACAAAAAAATCGCAACAATAAACAAAAAAGGAAAAATAGTTGCAAAAAAACGAGGAAATGTTATCATAAAAGGAAATGATGGCAAAAGGACATATGTATCAAAGATAACAGTTAAAAAAAGACCAAAGAATATAGTATATCTTACATTTGATGATGGTCCAAACAGCTACACGACACCGAAAGTATTAAATATCCTCAAGAAAAATCATGTAAAAGCAACATTCTTTGAACTTCGTCCTGCAAGCTATGACTTTAAGTTTACAAAGAGAGTTATAGACGAGGGACACACACTTGCTTTACACGGATATAAACATAAATATTATGAGATATACAAATCTGAAAAAGTTTATAAAGGAAACCTTGACAAACTCCGCAATCTTTTCTTTAAGAAATTTGGAGTATGGTGCACCGTATCAAGATTTCCGGGTGGAAGTTCAAATACAGTCAGCAGATACAATAAAGGCATCATGACAAGACTTACAAAGAAGCTTGACGGCTGGGGTTATCATTACTTTGACTGGAATGTCGATAGCGAAGATGCAGGCGGAGCAAGAAATCCGCAGCAGACTTTCCATAATGTTACCAGCGAACTTTGTAAAGGTAGAGGAAATGTCGTACTCATGCATGATTTTTACGGAAACGACAAGACAATAAATGCATTGGACAAAATGATAAAATACGGCAAAAAGCACGGATATGTGTTCCTGCCTATAACAGCCAGCACAGATGCAGTACATCACGGTGTAAACAACTAAAAAAGTCATAAAAGATTTACAAAGGGGTAAACATATATAACAGTATGTTTGCTCCTTTTTTCATAAAAAAATTGCGAAACTGTCGTAAACCTTGATAAAATTGCGATGATATCATTGCAATTAACACAAAGTATATCAGTTTCGTAGTTATCTATAAAATAAAAGGAGGAGAAAAAATGAACTTATTTGATATATTAGGACCTGTCATGGTTGGACCGAGCAGCTCGCACACAGCGGGAGCAGTAAGAATAGGTTATGTCGCAAGGCATCTTTTAAAGGACGAGCCATGCAAAGTAAAGATAGGACTTTACGGTTCATTTGCACAAACGGGAAAAGGTCATGGAACAGACAGAGCACTTATCGCAGGCATACTTGATATGCATCCTGACGATATGCGGATACCTGAAAGTTTTGAACTTGCTAAGGCGGCAGGCATAGAGTTTGAATTTTACAATGCGGACATAAGAAATGCACACCCGAACACTGCACTTATAGAAATGGTCGGAAAAAATGACCGAAAATTAAGCGTTCAGGCATCGTCACTCGGCGGTGGAAGGATAATGGTAAATAAGATAGACGGTATAGATGTAAACTTTTCAGCGGAAAAACCGACACTTATCGTTCACAACATAGACCAGCCGGGTCATGTCGCTGAGGTAACATCAATGCTTTCACATAAGTGTGTAAACATTGCGACAATGCAGCTTTTCAGGGATAAAAGAGGAGGTTATGCGGTTATGGTGCTAGAGACAGACCAGCAGATACCGGAAGAGTCTATTAAATGGCTTGAACATCTTGAGGGTGTGATAAAGGTTACTTATGTAAATATTATGGAGTGAGAGGAGGAACTATATGTTTGGTTCGATAAAAGAGATATTAGATAAGTGTGAGAGTGATGGCAGGGAGTTTTGGAGAGTTATCCTTGAGGATGATATGTCAGACAGGAATGTGGATGAGAACGAGTCTGCCCAAAAGATGAGAGAATTGTGGGATGCAATGTATCAGGCGGCTAAGGGATATGACGGCAGTATAAAATCAGCGAGCGGACTAAGCGGCGGTGACGGCAAAAAGATGGAAGAATATATAAAGACACACGAATGTCTCTGCGGTGATTTTATGGGAAAAGTTATCACGGAGGCACTTAAGATGGGAGAGTCAAATGCCTGTATGAAAAGGATAGTAGCTGCCCCGACAGCGGGTGCGTGTGGTGTTATGCCTGCAATCCTCGTGCCTTACTATGAGAGGATGATTTTACAAAATATAAATGTGGAAGATAATGCAAAAAACAACATAACTACCGATTATGGAGATAATAAATCAAATAACATAACGACCGATAATGCAGAGCAGAAGGACAAAGACACAAAAGCAAAAAAAGAAGCAGATGAAAAGATAATAAAGGCTCTCTATGTGGCGGCAGGTATAGGAGAGGTCATAGCCCGGAGAGCATCGATAAGCGGAGCGAGAGGAGGATGTCAGGCGGAGATAGGCTCGGCAAGTGCAATGGCAGCAGGAGCACTCACATATCTTCAGGGCGGCAATGAACAGCAGATAGCAGACAGCGTGGCAATGGCACTTAAAAATCTTTTAGGACTTGTCTGTGACCCGGTCGCAGGACTTGTTGAAGTGCCATGTGTAAAAAGAAATGTTGTCGGTGCGGTAAATGCAGTATCAAGCTCCCAGATGGCATCGGCTGGCATAAAAAGCAGGATTCCCGTTGATGAGGTTATAGATGCGATGGCTTATGTAGGCGACAAGATGGATGAGTCGCTCAAAGAAACCGGAGTAGGTGGACTTGCCGGAACGGTTTCGGGGAAGGAGATTGCGGGGAGGGTTTTGTGAAGATTATTAGTGTACCTTTTTGATTCACTTTCTGTTGTCGAATATGGCGTGTGATTTCCATTATAACTGCATCTGCCATGGTGTTTACAGGGACACCGCAATATCAGTATGGCAAAAGTGCAAAAGCGGCGACAGTGGTACAGGACAATGAAAACGATAGTGAGGGTATGCAGACGGGTTTAAAAGTCGCATTAGGAAAAGCGAATAACCGGATTGTGAAAACGGTGTTCAGCGGAAAAAGCATTGTGAGAAACCTCACGCTCGGTTATGTATCGGGACAGTCTGTTATTGCGTATGAGACAGCAGAGGGAAAGATAAGCTACACATTGCCTTCAAGTCTGTCATATAAAGAATAGAGTAAGATACGGTTTGACAAGACAAAGTTAAGCTTAAATGCAGGAGACAGGGACAAGTTAAGCATTGCATATTCTGATATTGATACAACAGGGCAGAATGTAAAATGGTCGTATGACAATGATGATGTTGTGTCAGTTGATATTGCAGGAAACATAACAGCATATAAGAGTGGAAAGGTAATGGTAACGGCTAAATTAGGAGATGCAGAAGCGGACTGTGAGGTTACTGTTCTGTCCGATTAAGAAGGTAAGTATTCCGTCAAAAGTACAAAAAATAGGAAAAAATGCATTTTACGGGTGCAGTGGTCTAAAAGACCTCACAGTTAAAACAAAGAAACTCACTTCAAAAACAGTAGGAAAAGGTGCATTTAAAAAGCTGAATAAAAAAGCTAAGATAAAAGTGCCAAAGAGTAAGTTGAAATTATACGCAAAGATATTGAAAAGATAACATAAAGCCCCACGGGATAGTTCCTGTGGGACTTTGTTTTTGGTGTTATTTACATAAGAAGTACCACTGGTGATTTTTTCACATTATAATGTTTTTTGTGAAATTTCAAGAAGTTTGCTAGGCGTCGTGTCTAAAGCATCTGCAAAAATCTTGACTTCGTAGTCGGGAACAAAA
>OOCB01002385.1_pt1 | contig 21590 bp, 20 predicted proteins | sample 1671351 | NCBI WGS metagenome assembly OOCB01 (sample SAMN06348148, study PRJEB24527) | human gut metagenome | biome: human gut; feature: ankylosing spondylitis patient; material: feces | host: Homo sapiens | place: China | collected 2015-10 | reverse complement strand
CAAGTGGTAAGGCAAGGGTCTGCAAAACCCTCATCCACCAGTTCAAATCTGGTCGTCACCTCCAAAAGATTCCCGGGAACTTCGGTTCCCGGGATTTTTTGTTGCCTTTTTTCTAAAAAAGATGAGAGGAGCCATCAGCCGACAGTTCCCCCCTTCCGTCATTTCGCGTTGCACAATGCCGCCTTGCCCCAAGAGGGGGAAGGCTTTTTTTAAAACTTCAGCCGCATCTGATACCACACCACGCCCCCGTGGGTGGAACCGGAAATACCTTCGTTCACAAAGCCGAACTTTGCATAGTAGTGCACCAGAGCCTCCTTGCAGGTCAGTACCAGCCCCTTCCGGCCCTGGGCACGGGCATCGCTGATGGCACACTGCAGCAGCATCCCCGCATAACCCTTTTTGCGGCAGGCCGGGATGGTGTTCACCCCAAAAATCATCTGCCAGGCACCATTCTCCCGGTGGAGGGAGGCGTCGGCGTACATCTCATCGGTCAGGTCCGGCCAGTCGGTGCAAAAGCCGTCCACAAAGGCCAGCAGCCTTTTCCCCTCCCACAGCAGCCAAAAATGATCGCCGTACTGCTGCAGCCGCCCGGCAAACTCCTCTGCCGTAGCCGCCTCTGCCGCCGGGAAGCAGGCTGCCTCCACCGCTGCAATGGCCTCCAAGTCCTTTAAGGTCCCCTTGCGGATCTCCATACATATTCTCCCCTTCTTTTTCTTCCGAGTGTACCACAGTTCCTGCCCAAAGGCAAAGGTCCTGCCGTTTTTTCCTTTTTGGGCCATTTGCATCCGCTGCCGCTCCGTGTTACAATGGCTATATTGCATCCAGGAAAGGAGCTGACACGCCATGCCTGCCGAAAACCGCATCACCCTCACGTCGGACACGCCGGTGCGCTACCTGAAAGGGGTAGGCCCCAAGACCGCCGAGCGGTTCGAGAAGCTGGGCATCGTGACGCTGGCCGACCTTCTGTGCCATTATCCCCGTAAATACATCGACTTTACGAAGCCCTACTCCATTGCGGAAGCCCCTGCCGACACGGAATGCGTGGTCAAGGCAGAGGTGTTTGCCAAGCCCGGCGGGCGCATCCTGCCCGGCGGGCGGCGGATGGAGCGGGTCACCGCCGGGGATGACGTGTCCGGGCTGGAGATCACCTGGTTCAACAACCCCTATGCCGCCCAGAAACTGGAGATCGGGCAGGAATACTATTTTCAGGGCATCGTCACCGGCGGGATGCTGCGGCGTCAGATGGTCAACCCGCTGGTGCGCACTGCCGAACAGGTGCAGGCAGCCCCGTTCGAGGCCGTGTACCCCCAGACCGAGGGCCTTTCCAGCAGTGCCATTGCCAAGTGCGTGCGGCAGCTGCTGCCCCATGCCGAGCTTCTGCCCGACCCGCTGCCGGAGGAGATGCGCCGCAAATACCGCCTGCCTTCCAAGGCCGAAGCCGTGCGGGCCATCCACTGCCCTGCCACCGAAGAAGAAGCCTTTGCGGCCCGGCGGCGGCTCATCTATGAAGAGCTTCTGGTGCTGCAGCTGGGCATCGGCCGCATGAAGAACTGCGGCTCCGCCGCCACCGGTGCCCCCATGCAGCCCACCGACCCGGAACCTTTCTGGGCCAGCCTGCCCTTCTCTCCCACCGGTGCTCAGCGCAGGGCCGTGGATGAGATCCTGGCCGACATGGCCGGGGAGCACTCCATGAACCGCCTGTTACAGGGTGACGTGGGCAGCGGCAAAACGCTGGTAGCGGCTGCCGCCATCTGGGCCTGCATCCGGGCCGGGTATCAGGCTGCTCTGCTGGCCCCCACTGAGATTCTGGCCGCACAGCACGCCGAGGGTCTGAACCGGATGTTGGCCCCCTTTGGCATGCGGGTGGCCCTGCTCACCGGCGGCATGAAAGCCGCTGCAAAGCGCACCACACTGGCCGCCATCCGGGGCGACGAAGCGGACCTCATCGTGGGCACCCACGCCATCCTCAGCGAGGGGGTGGAGTTTGCCCGGCTGGGGCTGGCCGTCATCGACGAGCAGCACCGCTTCGGCGTGCGGCAGCGCGGCATGCTGGCCGAAAAGGCCGTGAACCCGCACCTGCTGGTCATGAGCGCCACCCCCATTCCCCGCACACTGGGCCTGCTCCTCTACGGAGACCTGGACATCTCCATTCTGGACGAGCTGCCCCCCGGCCGTACCCCGGTCAAGACCCGGTGCATCACCGGCAAAAAACGGCGGGACCTGTACCATTTCCTCGATCAGGAGATTGACAAGGGGCGGCAGGTCTATCTGGTGTGCCCCGCCATTGAGGACACCCCCGACGGCGGGTTGAACGCGGTCAAGACCTACTACGAGGACATTGCCAAGGCCCTTCTGCCCGACCGCCGGGTGGGTCTGATGCACGGCAAGCTCAAGCCCAAGGAGAAGGCCGCTGTCATGGAGGATTTCAAGGCCGGGCGGCTGGACGCACTGGTGTCCACCACAGTCATTGAGGTGGGCGTGGACGTGCCCAACGCCAGCGTCATGGTCATCGAGAACGCGGAGCGCTATGGCCTGAGCGCCCTGCACCAGCTGCGCGGCCGGGTGGGCCGTGGTGCCGCCGAGAGCTGGTGTTTTCTGGTCAGCGACAATACCGGCGAAGCGGTGCAGAAGCGGCTGAAGTTTTTGTGCAGCACCACCGATGGCTTTGCCGTGGCCCAGTACGACCTGGAGACCCGCGGCCCCGGCGACTTTTTCGGCAGCCGACAGCATGGCCTGCCCACATTGCAAATTGCCGACCTGATGAATGACACCCGCACCCTCCACGCCGCCCAGAGCGAAGCACTGGCCATGCTGGCGGAGGACCCGCTGCTGCAGGCCCCGGAGCACGCCCTGCTGGCCGCGCAGGTGCAGCAGATGTTCGACAAGGCCGGGCCGATGAACTAAAAAAGCGCTGTCACACAAAAACTCGTGCGACAGCGCTTTTTTCACGCTTTTTCACTCCCGACGATCCTTTGCAGAATGCAGGCAGTCAGGGCATCCAGCTTTGTTTCCAGTGCGGGCAGGCGCAGCAGGCGGTAGAGCCGCTGATACACGGCATCCACCGCGTAGCCCGCCACGGCGATCAGCAGCACCGCGCCAGTCAGGTAAGCCAGCGAGGGCAGCAGCGCCCCGCCGAACCGGGGCAGGTCTACCAGTCGCCACAGCAGCGCCCGGGTAAAATCGCTGTCGTGCAGCAGGTATACCCCGAAGGACAGCGGTGCCAGCCGAAAGACCCAGCGCCGCCAGTAATCCGAGCGGATGTGGATATTCTGGAACAGCAGAAACATTGCTGCCGAGGCGATGACCGTATCCAGTGCCTGATAGCCGTTGACGGCATTCACAAAACCGTTCAGGTGCAAAGCGTTTTCCACCCGCAGCGCCAGCATCCGGTTGAAAAGCCCCGCCGCCGAAGCTGCCAGATATGCCAGCAGACACAGCCCGCTGGGCACAGTCACCCGGTATTTGCGGAAATAGGCAGCAATAAAATACAGGGTATAGAACCAGATAAAGCTGTACCCGTTATTCACAAAAGTTGCATCCGCTGCCCAGTAGAACAGCGTGCCCCACACGCTTTGCAGCAGCAGTACCACCAGCAGCAGCGTTTTGTACTGCCGCCTGTCAAGGCTTTGCACCACCACGTTCAGCACCGGCACCGAGAGGTACAGTAAAAAATAGGCCGAGGCGAACCAGTAGCCGTTGGAGGTAAGGGGTAAAAGCGCCCGAAGCAGCTTGACCGCCGAAAGCGGAACTGCCCCGGCCTTGACCGCAACGCAGAAGGTAAGCATGGAGTAAAACCACACCTGTGCCCCAATGCGGAACAGCCGCCCGACATGAACAGGTCCCTTGCGCTCTGACAGATAATAGCCGGAAAGCATTACAAAACAGTTGGTGGATACACGCGCCAGAATAAACAGCAGCCAGTAGATCCAGAATGCCGCCGACCCCTGCGGCACGGCGCTGCCCAGCCCGCCGTGCCCGATGCCGTGCATCAGAACGATCATTACCATGCTGAGGATGCGCATCGTCTCAAAGCCGCTATGCCGTTTTTGTTCCTCCATACCCCGTTTTTCCCCCTTACAACTCCCCTGTTTCCAGCTGCCGCAAAGCCTGCCGCACCTGCTGTTCCGGCCGCAGCCACATCTGATAGTAGTCCGCATTGTGCTGCGCCATGGCTAAGATCGCCGCCGGGTCTGCCAGCAGCTGCCGCAGCTGCTCCTCACATTGTGCCGGGGACGTATACGTTTTATAGTTTTTCCCTTCTTCAAAGCCGCCCGGCAAGGTGTACCGCAGCGGCTCGGTAACGATAGCACGTCCCGCCGCCACATACTCGGCCAGTTTCCAACCGGTAGAGCCGTGCAGTCCGGTAGAAGCCACACAGATCTCGGTGTGCTGCATCCGGTGCAGGTAGGCGCGCTTGCCGGTCAGCATGTCCGGCACGATCAGTTCCGGGCACTGCCGCCGGGCACAGGTGTTGTCGGACACGCCGCCGGTGAACTGCGCCGGGAAGGCGCTTTGCAGCCGGTGCAGCAGCTCGATGCGGTCTGCGTTCACCTGCCGCCACTCTGCCTGTAAGTCCGGATATTGCTGCACCGCCGGCTCCTCTGGGTCCCACAGACGGGTGAGAAAGAGGATGCGCGGCTTTTTGCGCACCCGGGTCAGCCGGGCTTCAAAGTCCTGCGGATAGCAACGGGTGGAAAGTGCCCACTGCTTCAGGCGGCTCTTTGCGCTGCGCTCCGCATCCAACGGCGAACCCGGACAGGTAACGTAGTAGTTCAGACCCAGCGGCCGCAGCTTTGCGGAGATATCTCCTGGGAACTGCCGGTTCTTCTCAGCCGAAAAGGAGCGCTTGAACACCACATCTGCCCGGCTGAACAGCGCCTGCACCGCCGCCGGGTCGTTGTAGAAGTAGCCGTCCATCAGATCAAACACCACCGTGCGGCCGTCAATTTCAGTTTCCAGCAGCGCCTCCCGGGCAATGGGGCTGCCCTGCCGCGCGTCCAACACCCGCAAAGTCAGTTCCCCGCGCTTTGCCAGCAGGGTAAAGCCCGCCAGAATGCCGCTGATATGGGCAGCGCCCTCCCGGGTGGCAAGTTTTACTGTGACCTGCATTTTATACCTCCTATCGGCGAAACAGCCGCTTTGCGTGCCGGTCCCCCATGGGGATCACGTCGCAGAACACGCAGCGGCTCTTGGTGGACAGCTGCACATCCCGGTGATAACAGCCGAAGAACCATTTTTCATAGGTCAGCTTCAACAGAATTTTGTCCAGGAACTGGTGCAGCTGGTTGGTCTCGCCGCTGGCCAGCACCGTAAAATCCAGGAATCTGCTTGGCGCGTCGTGGGTGAGCACATAATCCACCTGATAGCCGCAGGCTTCCAGGTTCTGCTCGCAGGCCGCATATTCTTCATCGGAGGGCATCTCCTGCTTCCACCAGTTCACGCCCGGCTCCCGTTCCTCCCGGTCCGGGCTTTCGGCCCCGCCGAAGCACAGGTACTTTTTGCCCTCCAGCTCCAGCACGCTGCCGCGGCACACATGGTAGACATTGCCGCCCAGGCTCTGCACCCGGCCGCCGAACCGCTCCGTTTCCGGATATTGGGCCAGCAGGTCGTAATTTTCGTGGGAACCGTCCAGAAACAGCAGGGTATACGGCCGCTTTCGCAGCCAGTCCAGCTTTTTCTGTTCTTCTGCGCTGCCGTCCCACACAAAGCCGAAATCGCCCAGCACCACCACGATGTCCCGTTTGCCCAGCCAGCGCAGCCGCCCGTGCCGGAACCGGTCCAGATCGCCGTGGGTGTCGCCTGTCAGATATACCATTCCCGTCCTCCTGTGCCGGAGCGTGCAAAACCGCAGCCAAAAGCCGCAAAGCCCTTGTCACGTCCCGGCAAACCTGTTATTATAAAGTATACAGCGTCTGCTGTTCCATTTGTGTTTTCTGCGTACCGCTGCCGGTGCGCATTGCTTCGTATAGTTTATCGCTTTTTGAAGGAATTGTCCACATGAAACGTATTTTTGCACTGATCCTGTCGTTTGCACTCCTGCTCAGCTGCCTGGTGCTGCCGGCAGGTGCCATGTTCGACCCCTCCCCCGTCTATCAGGTGCAGGCCCAGAGCGCCTACATCGTGAACACCGACACCAACATCATCGTCTACGAAAAGGACAGCACCAAACAGGTGTCCGCCGGGGGCCTGACCAAGTATATGACCATCGCACTGGTGCTGACCAACTATGCTGACCAGCTGGACAATACCTTCCAGATGCCGTTTGCCATCTCGGACTATGTGCACAACACCAGCAACGCCGACATGCGCTCCAACGAGACTTTCACCTACCGCGAAGCACTGTACGCCATGGTCACCCGCAACGCCAACGAAGCCGCCATGGGCCTTGCCTATACCCTGTCGGGCGGGGATCTGGACGGCTGGGTGAGCCAGATGAACGCCCTGTCTCAGCGCATCGGCACCACGAACAGCACCTGGACGGACGCCTGCGGCATCGACAGCGGCAACGTGACATGCGCTGTGGACATGTACCTGATCCTGCGCTACCTGATGAGCTTTGACGCCTTTGTGGAGATCTCCGGCGTGCCCACCTTTACCATGCCGGCCAAGGAGAAGCACCGGTCTCCGTCGGTGCTGGTCAGCCAGAATGCAGCCCTGAGCAAAAGCAGCGGCGGCAATTACTACCGCAGCGCCATGCAGGGCGGCATGTGCGACGTGACCGCCTACAAGAAGGACAGCGGAAACCAGAGTTACGTTTCCTGGGCCAATCAGGACGGTGCCACCTATATCTTCTGTGTGATGCAAAGCCCCGACACCTGCGACACCTTCGGCTACGCCAACCGCCGCCCGGCCCTGTATGAGACGGTGCGGCTGATCGACTGGGTGTTCGACACCTTTTCCATCCAGGCCGCACTGGACACCGACCTGGCGCTGGCCGAGATCCCGGTGAAGTATTCCGCCGACACCGACACCCTGCAGCTGTACCCTGCCGACAGCATGATGACCCTGCTGCCCTCCACCGGCGACGGCAGCGTGACCCAGAAGTATTTCCACCTGCCGGACTACGTCTGTGCGCCCATCCGGCAGGGCGACGTGGTGGGCACCGTGGAGCTGAAGCTGGCGGGCGAGACCATCGGCGTGGTGAACCTGATCGCCGGGCAGGATGTGGACCAGAACGCCCTGCTGCTCACCGTGGCCAAGATCCGCGAATTTCTGGGCAGCCTGTACCTGAAGGTGGTCATCGTGCTGAGCGTGCTCAGCGCCGCCATCTACGGGCTTTGGCTGCTGCTCAACCGCCGGAACCACCGCCGCCCCACCCGGAAGATCCACCGCCGCTGACCGGATCCGGATCTCGAATAAGCAAAAAACGCCCCGGAAGCCTTCCAGCTTCCGGGGCGTTTGGTTGCGCCAGCAGGAGTCGAACCTACGATGGGGGAGTCAAAGTCCCCTGCCTTACCGCTTGGCGATGGCGCATCGTGCAAAACAGTATATCATATTTTCCGGATTTTCACAAGAGGCACCGGCATGTTTTCTTCCGCGCGGAGGCAGATCTTCTTTCATGAAAAATTTTTGGGGATTCGCTGAAAAACCTTGCCAAACTGTTGCGGTTGTGGTACGCTGTGGGTGCGCAGCCATTCAAGGCCGTGCCGGAATGCCGCCCCCGCCGGGCAGGCACCGCAAGCGCTGCGGGGCACGGTTACTCCCGGGAAAGTGAGGAATTTTATGAAAAAAATCTTCCGAGCATTGACACTCTGTCTGGTCTTGCTCAGCCTGCTGTGTGCGGCAGTGCCTGCCGCCTTTGCCGCAGGAAATAAAGAGGACGCCTTTTATACCATCGGTCTGGACGCCTGCGGCGGTGTGAGCTCCACCGTGGTGGTCACCACCAATCTGGACGGCAAACTGACCACCCTGCCGGAGTCTCCCACGATGGACGGCTACACCTTCAACGGCTGGTACACCGAGCCGGTGGGCGGCAGCCGGATCACCACCGCTACCGTGTTCACCGGTGACACCACCATCTACGCCCAGTGGACCGCAAAGTCCAGCTCCGCCAGTCCCACGGCCCCTACCCTGCCCGTGACCGGCGGTCCTGCCCTGCAGAAACATCTGGGCACCCTGCTGGTGGCCGGCATTCTGGTCACGCTGGTGGTCGTGGCCGCCGTCTGATTTTTACATTTTGGAAAAACATGCGCTGATTTTACGAAAGAAAGGAATTCCCATTTATGATGACCGAAATGAAACTGCCCGCCTGCTATGCCGTGATCGACGAAAACGAGATGACCTATCTGGACGGCGGCGCCACCATTGCCGACAGCGACGCTTACAAGGCATTCCTGAACGTGGGTCAGGTCTTTAACCAGCTGGCCCGCATCTTCTCCGGTGCAAGCTCCATTATCAACAACATCAATGTGATCTACAAGTCCGTCGTTGAGCTGAACAATCTGCTGGGCGGTTTCATCAAGAAGTAAACATTCTGCCGCAAAAAGAGCACCCTGTTTTCCGCGCAGGGTGCTCTTTTTGCGCAGCCTGAGGAATTTTGTGTGCGATTTTCAAAAAATATTTTTGAAACCCCACTGCAACGCCATTTTTGTTATGGTTTTGTTGCATTTCGTCTGGTAGAATGCTGTATGTATGGATGTTCGGAGTTTCGACGAATTTCTGTACGAAAATCACTTTTTTGCGTAGCAGGGCCCGTACCGGCCCTGCAACGCTTTTGATACGGAGGTGCCGTTATGGCAGACCGTGAACTGCGGCATATGCGCCGCACTGAGCTGGTCGAGATCATCTTTGCGCTCAAGCAGAGCGAAGATCAGCTCAAAGCCGAAAATGCAGATCTGACCGCCAAACTGGAACAGCGGCAGATCCATCTGGACAGTGCCGGGTCCATTGCACAGGCCGCTCTGGAACTGAACCATGTGTTTGAGGCTGCGCAGGCAGCCGCCGATGACTATCTGGCTTCGGTGCGGTCGGTCGACCGGGACGCCCTGCAGGCGCAGGCAAAGGCCGAAGCAGACCAGATCCTTGCACAGGCCCGGGCCGAGGCGGAACAGCTGAAGGCACAGACCAAGCGGGAATGTGACGCCCTGACCGAGGCAGCAGAACACAAGCGTGCCCAGACAGAGGCCGACTGTGCCGCCTTGCGGGCCAAAACGGAACAGGAGATCGCGGCACGGCGGGCTGCTTTTGAGCAGAGCACCTGTGAGCTGCTGCGCAGCCGCTGTGACACCGATATCCTGCCGGAAGAAGGCAAGGTAAAATGAAATCAACCGAGATCAAATTTACGGCCATCCCCTCCACAGAGGAGGTAAAGGCCGAGCGCGACCGTCTGGCCTACCTCAGCCGGTACGGACGGGTACTGCGCAGCACCATTTATGCGCTGGTGGTGGTGGCCGCTGTGGCCGTGCTGCTGGCCACCCTGTTCCTGCCGGTGCTGCAGGTGTCCGGCGACAGCATGAACCCCACGCTGGAAGATAAGGACATTCTGCTGCTGGTCAAGTCCGACAGCATGAAAACCGGCGACCTGTGCGGCTTTTATTGGCAGAACAAGCTCCTGCTCAAGCGTGTGATCGGCCAGCCCGGTGACGTGATCTCCATGGACGAGGACGGCCATGTGACCGTGAACGGCACTGTGCTGGACGAGCCTTATGTGGACGAGCTGGCACTGGGCGAATGTGACATCCGGTTCCCCTATCAGGTGCCGGAGAACCGGTATTTTGTGCTGGGCGACCACCGCTCGGTGTCCATCGACAGCCGCAGCAGTGTGATCGGCTGCGTGGAAAAAAGCCAGGTCGTGGGGCGGGTGTTCCTGCGCATCTGGCCTCTGAACCGCCTTGCGGTTTTCTGATTTGTGCCTACGGAGCGGGCAAATGCGTCCCGCCTCCGAAGCAATGTTGTGTGCATAAATTTTCCCCATCTGGAAAGGAGCGAATCATCCCCTCATGAAAAAGACGTTCAAAAAACTGTTTGCTGCCCTGCTGGCAGCAGCCTTGGTGCTGGCTATGGCCGTGCCTGCTTTTGCAGTGACCAATGCCACCAAAGGTTCCATCACCATCAGCAACACGGTGAAGGACGAGACCTACACCATCTACCGCATGTTCAAGCTGGACAGCTACAACGCTGAAAGCAATACCTATTCCTACACCGTAGAATCGGATTGGGAGGGTTTCTTCAAGACGGGTGCCGGTGGAAACTACATCACCCTGGACGGCCAGAACCACCCCACTTGGACGGCTGCTGACGAAAACGATTCCACCACTGTTGCCGCATTTGCTAAGGCAGCTCTGGCCTGGGCAGCTGATAAGAAGATCTCTGGCACTAAGGAAACCGCAACTGGTGATACCGTCACCTTCTCTAACCTGGACCTGGGCTACTACCTGGTGGACAGCTCTCTGGGTGCTCTGTGCGGCCTGAATACCACCAATCCCAATGCCACCATCAAGGAAAAGAACGAAAAGCCGGAGATCAAGAAGGAAGTCCAGACAAGCACCGGTGACTGGGGCGACAAAAACAACGCCAAGATCGGTGATACCGTAGAGTACAAGGTCGAGATCACAGTTGCTGACGGTGCTCAGACGTACACTGTCACTGATACCATGAGCACGGGCCTGACCTTCAATAGCGGTTCCCTCAAGGTTACCGCCAATGATGTTGTGACCACCGATTATACACTCACCCCTACCACCAACGGCTTCACTCTGGTGCTTCCTGAAACCTACGTCAGCACTCTCACTAAGGGTACCACTATCATGGTGACCTACAATGCCACCCTGAATAAGGATGCTGTCATTGATGGCGATGGCAACACCAACGAGGTCAAGCTGGGCTACGGCAATCATCAGAACACTGTTCCCAGCAAGGTCACCACCAAGTCCTACCAGTTCGACCTGGTGAAGGTGGACGGCACCACCAACAAGCTGCTGGACGGTGCTGAGTTTGAGCTGGCCGATGGCGAAACCAAGCTCTCTTTCGTAAAGGACGCTAACGGCAACTATCGTGTGGCTACGACTGGCGAGAAGGGTACAACTACTACCATTACCGTCAAGAACGGCAAGGTCAACATCTACGGCCTGGCAGGCAAAACCTATACCCTGACCGAAACCAAGGCTCCGGACGGTTACAACAAGCTGGTAACCCCCGAAACCGTAAACCTGACCGATGGTTCCAAGGCTTCTGCCACCATCGAAAGTGAGACCTATGTAGACGGCGGCGTTGTGGTCAAGAACAACGCTGGCACTGTGCTGCCCAGCACCGGCGGCATGGGCACCACCCTGTTCTATGTCATCGGCGGCGGCCTGATGGTGGCAGCAGTCGTGCTGCTGGTCACCAAGAAGCGCATGGAGCACAAGAACTAAGCAACCATCCCTGAAAACACCCGGAGCGGGGGCGACCAACTCGCCTCCGCTCCTTTTTCACAGCACAGAGGGCCTTGCCATGAAAAAGCACTCCGGCACCATCCTGCTCGTCCTCATTTTCTTTGTGGGCCTTGCGGTGATGCTCTACCCTACCATCAGCGATTACATCAACCAGCGCAACCAGACCAGGGTTGTGAACAGCTACGCCCAACAGGTGGACGGTTTGTCCGACGCCGACTATACGGCCTATTTTGATGCCGCCGACGTCTTTAATCAAAAGATCGCCGCCGACCCGGATGCCCTGTACCACGCCGACCACTTTTCCACCTACAGCACCACGCTGGACGTGACCGGCACCGGCATCATGGGCTACATCACCATTCCCCGCATCGGGGTGGAGCTGCCCATCTATCACGGCACCAGCGACGCTGTGCTGCAGGTGGCCGCAGGCCATCTGGAAGGCACCAGCCTGCCGGTGGGCGGCGAGAGCACCCACGCCGTGATCTCGGCCCACCGCGGCCTGCCCAGCGCCAAGCTGTTCACCCATCTGGACCGGCTGGAGGTGGGCGACACCTTCACCATCACCGTGCTGGACCGGGAGCTGACCTACGAGGTGGACAAGATCTCCATCGTGCTGCCCACCGAGGTGGACGAACTGAAGGTGGTAGACGGCAAGGACTACGTCACCCTGATGACCTGCACCCCCTACGGCATCAACACCCACCGGCTGCTGGTGCGCGGCCACCGTGTCACCGCCCCGGAGAACCTCAAGCGCATCCGCGTTTCGGCTGACGCCACCCGCATTGAGCCCATCCTCATTGCGCCGCTGCTGGCCGTGCCGCTGCTGCTGCTTTTGCTCATCGGCCTGCTGGTCTCCGGCAGAAAACGCAAACAGAAATGACAAAAGCCGCCCGGCTCCTGTTACGGAACCGGGCGGCTAGTTTTATGCGGGAATGTTCAGCGGGCTTACTGCTGGGCCTGCTCTGCGCGCTTGGCACCGATCTCCTTGAGCAGCGGCGTGTTGAAGAAGTCGTTTTCGCCCTCGGCAAAGGGGCCCTGCATGCAGCCGGGCGGTCTGTATGATGTTCCCTGCATGGAGGAGCACCTCTGCCGGAGCTGCCCCTGCGGAACCAGGCGTGACCCCGGTGTTCACTCCACCAGCGCCACGGCCACGTCGTTGACGTTCGTACCGGTAGCGCCTGTGCGGATGAGCCCGCCCACCGCCTGCAAAGCATGGTAGGCGTCGTTGTCGGCGAGGGTGCGGTACACGTCCCGCCCGGCTGCGCGAAGGGCGGCTTCCGTCTCGCCGTCCACATAGCCGCCGGCGGCATCGGTGGGGCCGTCGGTGCCGTCGCTGCCCACCGAGAACACACAGCAGTGTTTCAGCCCGGCCAGCGCAGGAGCCGCCGCAAGGGCCAGCTCCTGGTTGCGCCCGCCCAGGCCCTTGCCGGTCAGGTGCACCACGGTCTCGCCGCCTGCAATGTAAGCCAGCTTCCGGCCTCCGCCCGCATGGGTGCGGACCACCGAACCAAGGAAGCTGCCCGCCTCCCGCGCCTCGCAGCAGAGCCGGTCGGTGAGAAGCACCGGCTCATACCCCAGCGCACGGCAGGCCGCAGCGGCTGCCGTGCACAGCTCCCGCACACTGCCGGTGATGCGGGTGGTCACGTTGGTCAGAGCCTTGGGGGTCTCCTGCCGCAGCAGCTCCTGTGCCGCGGTCGACAGGCGCAGGTGGTATTTCTCAGCAATGGCGATCGCCTGCCCGCAGGTGGAGGTGTCCGGCACCGCCGGGCCGCTGGCGATCATATCCAGCGGGTCGCCCAGAATGTCGCTGAGGACGATGCTGAACACCTGTGCCGGGGCGCAAGCCTGCGCGAACCGCCCGCCCTTGACGCCGGACAGACGTTTGCGGATGGTGTTCATCTCCACGATGTCTGCGCCGCTGGCCAGCAGCTGGGACGTAATGTCCTGCAGCTCCTCTGCAGGGATGAGCGGCTTTTCAAACAGCGCACTTCCGCCGCCGGAAAGCAGGAACAACACCGTGTCCTCTGGCTGCAGGCCCTGCACCAGCTCCAGCGCCTTCTGGGTGGCGGCAAAGCTGTTGGCGTCCGGCACCGGGTGGCCTGCCTCGCAGCAGGTCACACCGGGGATCTTCCCTTTTACATGGTCGTATTTGGTCACGACCACACCGCCGTCCACATGTCCCAGCACGGCAACGGCAGCATGTGCCATCTGCCATGCGGCTTTTCCGGCGGCCACCAGCACCGTGCGCCCTTCCGGGTGAAAATCCTTCAGCGCACGGCGGACGGCCTCGTCCGGCAGAACCGCCCGGATGCTGGCTTCCACGATCTGATCCGCGCAGCTGCGCAGCGTTTTTTCCATAAACAAGAGCTCCTTTCGTTTCCGGTCCGCGTCCGACACGGCAGGCCGGTCCATCCGGCTCCATTATACCGCAGAACCGGCGTTTCGGGAATATTGAAAAAGCAGAGCGCTCCCCTTCTGCGGGACGCTCTGCTTTTCTTGTCAGGTCTCTTTCTGCAGCTCTTTGTCGATCAGCCCCTGCAGGCGCTCGGTCTCTTCTGCTGCATAGGCTCTGGCATCGATCTCCACCGGCTGGAAGTAGTAGCCCAACCGGTCCTCGTCGAGCGGCTGGACCGTGATCTCTGTCCCGTCCGGCACCCCCAGCATGGCAAGCTCATAGGCGGCCAGCTGCTTTGCCAGTTCGGTTCCTTTTGTTCTCGAACGACTCCGCCCTCTGCGCCGACGCTGTGCGCTCCTACACCAAGAACCGGCTGGTCCGGACGCTCAGCCCGTCCATCAACCTGTTCCGCGCCGCAGCGTTCTCGCGGCAGATGTCGCTGTTCTTCAAGTACCACATCAACGGCCTGCTGCAGGGGCTTTGGGTCAGCATCGTCTACGCCGGCGGCGACGACGTCTTTCTGGTCGGTGCCTGGAACCACACCCTGCAGGCCGCCCTGCGCATCCAGAAGCACCTGCGCAGCTACACCTGCGGGGCGCTGACCATCAGCGCGGGCATCGCAATGTTCAACGAACATTATTCCATCCGCGCCGCAGCCAAGCAGACCGCCGCACTGGAGGAGCTTCTCGTCTCTGCCGATGCGGACGCCCTGCGCATCAGCGATGCCATGCCCTGGCGGAGGGATTCCTTTTACCTGCCCAAGCCGATCGCCGCATCCACATCCCCTGCCGAGCTTTCCACCGTTGAGCGCAAAGCGGTCAAAAAGCTTGCCTGGATCCCGGTCTCCAAATTCGACCGCTACACCGCCAGCCTGCACAGCGGCGCCTACCCGCTGGACGAGCTGGACCAGAGCATTCTCAACCGGTATGCCCATCCCATTACAAAGGATGCCCTGCTGGAAGCCATCGCCGAGTTCAGCCGCTTTTATCAGGATGCCTTCCTATCGCACTTCCCGCAGGGCCACCCCGTCGCAAACATTCCGGACACCCCGCATCTCATCCTTGGCGGCGGCACCGGCTTCCTCTCCAAAACGGTCGGTTACCCTTACCTGAAGGACGATTATGCCGCCGTCCTGTTCAAATCCCGCTGCTCCTGCAGCATGCACCCCTGTAGACGTTCCTACCGGGTGGGACCCTCGCACTAATCAAAAGCCCACTGGGCTTTTGATTGCCCCGCCTGCGGCGCGGCCCGTGCTCTTTCAAATCCCGCTGCGGAGATTAAAAAAGACCAGTACACGAATGTGTTACGACTTCTCCCTGGGTAGACTTTCCTACTGGTTGGGACCCGCGGGCTAAACAAAGCCATGCTATGGCTTTGTTTACGGCATTTCATGCCGCCGCCCTGTTCAAATCCCGCTGCTCCGACAAACAAAAAAGCAGACACACAAACGTGTGTCTGCTTTTTTTGGTCGGAGCAGCGGGATTTGAACCCACGGCCTCCTCGTCCCGAACGAGGCGCGCTACCAACTGCGCTATGCCCCGAAAATACCGCAGCCAGTTGAGACTGCGGTTTTCTTGGTTGGGGATGAGAGAATCGAACTCCCACAAGTAGAGTCAGAGTCTACCGCACTACCACTATGCAAATCCCCATTATTCGGTTTGTCAGGAGCGGCTCGGCGCTTCTGACAAGGGCTATTATACCCGAAGAGTGTGTCCTTGTCAACCACTTTTTTGCTTTTTCCGCAAACTTTTTTGCCGGGCTCTTTTGCAGCACGGCAGCATGTAAAATTTTGTCCAGATGGCTTGACACCCACCCGCATTCGGAATACTCTTATACTATAAATAGTGTGCTCAGGGTCAGCGGCCCTGAAGCTCAGAGGAAAGAGGGCTTTTGAATGAAAAAACGTGTTGGTATCCTGACCTCCGGCGGCGACTGTCCGGGCCTGAACGCCACCATCCGCGGTGTAGCAAAAGCACTGTACGCCCGCATGGGTGACAACGTGGAGATCGTCGGCATCCTGAACGGCTACAGCGGCCTGATCAACGGGGACTACAAGGAGATGTCCGAGGACGATTTCCGCGGCATTCTGACCCTGGGCGGCACCATCCTGGGCACCAAGCGCACGCCTTTTAAAATGATGCGCGTGGTGGAGGATGACAACGTCGATAAAGTGGCCGCCATGAAAAAGACCTACAAGGACGCCAAGCTGGACTGCCTGCTTTGCCTGGGCGGCAATGGCACCCACAAAACGGCCAACCTGCTCTCGCAGGAAGGGCTCAACATCATCGGCCTGCCCAAGACCATCGACAACGACATCTTTGGCACCGATGTGACCTTTGGCTTCCACACTGCTGTGGACATTGCCACGGAGGTCATCGACCGCATCCACACCACCGCCGGCAGCCACAGCCGCGTGATGTGCATTGAGATCATGGGCAACAAGGCCGGCTGGCTGACTCTGTATTCCGGCATTGCCGGCGGTGCCGACATCATCCTGCTGCCCGAGATGCCCTACGACATCGACCGCGTGTGCGAGGCCGTGGAGCGCCGCGCCAAGAGAGGCTCCAACTTCTCCATCATCGCCGTGGCCGAGGGTGCCATGAACGTGGAAGAAGCCCGCATGAAGCGTAAGGACTGGATGGCCAAGCGTGCCGAGCAGGGCTTTGGTGCCACCGCCACCAACCGCATCGCACAGGCCGTGCAGAAAAAGACCGGCATGGAGACCCGTGTGTGCATCCCGGGCCACATGCAGCGCGGCGGCAGCCCCAGCGCCTACGACCGCGTGCTGGCCACCGAGTTCGGCAGCTATGCCGCCAAGCTGGTGGAGATCGAGCGCTACGGCGTGACCGTGGCCATGGTGAACGGCCGCGTGACCCAGAACCGTCTGGCCGACATCGCCGGCAAGACCCGCAACGTACCCGAGGGCTGCGAGCTGCTCACCGTGGCACGCCGCATGGGCGTGAGCCTAGGCTGACCTCTCCCCTCCCCCTTGCAAACGGCTGCCCCACCCTCACCGGTGGGGCAGCTTTTTCTGCCTCACGTTGACAAAAAGCAACAGCTCCACATTCTTTTATCCAATTGATGCCAAGTTGAGCCCTCCTTTTGACAGACCACGCTTTTGTATGGTACTTTAATACAATCCCTGAATTGCACGCACCTTTCAGGTCAAACGTATGAATCATCTTTTATTTTGGAGGAAATGAAGAATGAAGAACCAGACCATTCGTAAGCTGGCCGCTGCTGTGGCCATGAGCCTCGTTGTGGGTGCCTCTCTGGTGGCCTGCGGCGGCAAGACCGAGTCCACCGCTGCTTCCAGCGTTACCAAGACCGGCACCGGCAAGGGCTTTGGCGGCGACATCGTTGCCACCCTGACTGTGGAAGCTGACGGCACTGTCTCCGACTGCAAGCTGGAGGGCGCAAGCGAGACCGAGAGCATCGGCGGTGCCGCTCTGGAGGAGCTGGCTAAGCAGGTTGTGGCTGCCAACAGCGCCGAGATCGACGGCGTGTCCGGTGCAACCCTCACCACCAACGGCGTGAAGGACGCTGTTTCTGCCGCTCTGGCTGGCTGATCTACATCCGCATCCTTTTAAACAGCAAAAAATCGGACAGACCCTGGTCTGTCCGATTTTTCTTTTTGGGGAAAAGGCCTTTCTCAGCGGTTGGTCACCTCATGCCGGGTAGGCGAGCCCTCGGCAAAGGCGGCGGCACTTTCCAGCACGCCACGCACCATGCTCTTTACATCCTCGTAGGTATAAAAAGCCGTGTGGTCCGTCAGGATCACGTTGGGCATGGCCCGGAAAGCTGCCAGCTCCGGGTTGGGGATCACATCCCCCATCCGATTATAATAGTACAGGCCGTTCTCATTTTCCAGCACATCCAGACCGGCTGCCCCCACCTGACCGCTTTCCAGGGCTGCCAGCAGGGCATCGCTGTCAATGAGCTTGCCCCGGGCGGTGTTGACGATGGTAACACCGGGCTTCATCTTGGCAAAGGCAGCGGCATCCAGCAGGTGGTGGTTTTCCTCGGTGGCGTTGGTGTGGAGGGTGATAACGTCGCTTTCTGCCAGCAGGGTCTCCAGGGGCACATATTCAGCGATCTTCTTTACCTCCTGGTTGGGGTACAGGTCGTAGGCCAGCAGGCTGCAGCCAAAGCCGGACAGATGCTTCAGCACCGTCTGGCCAATGCGGCCGGTGCCAATAACGCCTACGGTGCAGCTGGAAATATCCCGGCCGATCTTGCCCTTCAGGGAGTAGTCCTGCACTTCTCCACGCTTCAGGATATGGCCAGCCTTCCGCAGGCTCATCAGCATCAGCATAATAGCAAAGTTTGCCACGCCGTTGGGCGGATAGTCCACGTTGGACACCTTCATGCCCAGCTCCCGGGCCTTTTCCAGGTCCACATGGTCGTAGCCGATGGAACGGCAGCAGATGGCCTTGACCCCCAGGTCGTGGAACCGCTGGACCATAGGTGCGCTCATGTCGCAGGGGGTCAGGGAAACAGCGTCGTACCCTGCCGCCAGCTGGGCATTTTCCAGGGTGGGATAGGCCTCGGTGTAGCCGTATTCCACGCCCCATTGCTGGGCCAGATCCTTGACGATGGCCTGCTCATCAAAGGGACGCAGGGTGTAGAAAAAAACTTTGGTACTCATATTTTTCTCCTCCGGTTTCTTCGTTCCGGTTTCTTTATTCTGCCCCATTGTAGCACGTTTTTTGCAGAGAAACAGAGATTTCTCCATGAATTTTGTTCAAGGCTCTTGTGAGGGCTGTTCTTTTTTGTCCAGTGGCCCCAAAACAGTTGTAAAAGAGGAGAAAAAAAGGTATGATAATAGGTGGATGCCCTTTTGGGCAGCCGTTGATTTTGATAAAGGAGTGTGCCTCTTATGCGCGCTTATGAACGACTTCTGAATTATGTCCGGGTGTACACCACCTCGGATCCCGAATCCGGTACGCACCCGTCCGCCGCCCGGGAATTTGACCTGGCCCACCAGCTGGTGGAGGAGCTCAAGGCTCTGGGCGTGGAGGATGCCCGTGTGGACGAGCACTGCTACGTCTACGGCAGCCTGCCCGCCACTCCAGGCTGCGAGGACAAGCCCGCACTGGGCCTCATCGCCCACATGGACACCGCCCCGGATGCCAGCGGTGAGAACGTAAACCCCATCCTGCACGAGAACTACGACGGCAGCGACGTGACCCTGCCCGCCACCGGCATGGTGATGAAGGTTTCCGCTTTCCCCTTCCTGGCCTCTATGAAGGGCGAGACCTTGATCACCACCGACGGCACCACCCTGCTGGGTGCTGACGACAAGGCTGGTGTGGCCGAGATCATGACCGCCGTGGAGACCGTGCTGGAAAAGGGCCTGCCCCACGGCAAGCTGTGCATCGGCTTTACCCCCGACGAGGAGATCGGCGAGGGTGCCAGCCTGTTTGACATTCCCGGCTTTGGTGCCGACTTTGCCTATACTGTGGACGGCGGCGACGCCGGGTCCATCGAGTACGAGAACTTTAACGCCGCTGCTGCCACCGTGACCATCCATGGCTTCTCCGTGCATCCCGGCTCTGCCAAGGACACCATGATCAACGCTTCCAACGTGGCCATGGAGTTCCACCAGGCTCTGCCGGTCATGGCACGGCCTGAGACCACCGAGGGCCGCCAGGGCTTCTACCACCTGTGCCAGATGTACGGGGACGTTACCACCGCAAAGCTGGGCTACATCCTGCGCGACCACGATGCCGCCAAGCTGCAGTTCAAGAAGGACAACCTGCTGGACATTGCCGCGTATCTGAACGGCAAGTACGGTGACGGCACCGTGGAAGTGGAGATCAAGGACAGCTACCGCAACATGCTGGAAAAGATCAAGCCGCATTTCCATCTGGTAGAGACCGCCCGCAAGGCCATCCGTATGGCCGGGCTGGAACCGGAAGAAGTGCCCGTGCGCGGCGGCACCGACGGCGCTACCCTGAGCTGGATGGGCCTGCCCTGCCCCAACCTGGGCACCGGCGGCTTCAACTTCCACGGCGTGTGCGAGTGCACCACCGTGGAGCGGATGGACCGCTGCACCCAAATTGTGCTGAACATCATCAGTCTGTACGCAGAGTAATTTCATCGTCTAATATAGCAAAAATGGAGGCTGTCCGGATTCGGACAGCCTCCATTTTTGCATGATTTGCAGAATGCCTCAGCCCACATTGATGTGGCCAACCGGCATGATCTTGCGCTTGTTGTCGTCCGGCTTGGCGGTCAGGCTCATGGCCAGCGACACCGGGCCCACACGTCCCATAAACATCACGGCCATATACAGGAGCTTTGCCCCATCCTTCAGCCGGGCGGTCACGCCCACCGACAGACCCACCGTGCCAAAGGCCGAGCAGGACTCGAAGATGGCGTCAATGACCGACACCGCATCCGAGGTGTTGTAGTACACCACCACAGCCGAGCCAAAGGCAGCCAGTGCGCCGATGACGATGATGGTCAGGGCACGGTACACCGTTTTGGACTCAATGTGGTGGTCGGCGATCACGCAGTCATCCCGGCCCTGCGCCACGCTGCGGATGGTCAGGAACAGCACCGCAAAGGTGGTCACCTTCACGCCGCCGCCCGTGGAACCGGGTGCCGCACCAATGAACTGCAGCACGCTCATCAGCAGCTTGGTGATGGGCCCGCAGGCCGCCAGATCAATGGTGTTCATGCCAGCCGTGCGGGTGGACACCGACTGGAACAGCGACGCCATGATCTTGTCCAGCACGCTGAGGCCGCCCATGCTGGCGGGGTTGTTCCACTCCATCAGGCCGATGAGCACGGCACCGCCCACCCAGAGCACGGCCGAGAAGATCAGCACCACTCTGGCATGAAGCGACAGCTTGCGCTTTTTGGGGTACTGGATCAACTCCACCCACACCATAAAGCCCAGGCCGCCTGCAATGATCATAAACATAACCACGGCCTGGACATAGTAGTTGTGGACATAGGGCACCAGGGAGGAATAGGCCCCAAACTGACCAAACAGGTCAAAGCCTGCATTGCAGAAAGCCGAAATGGCAGTAAAGATGCTGATCCAGATGCCCTGGAGCCCAAATTGGGGCACAAAGGCCAGCATCAGCAGCAGGATGCCGATGCCCTCAAACAGGGCGGCCAGGCCCACCACGATGCGCAGCACGTCCTTGGCCTGGGCGTAGCCGTCTGCCGAAACGCTCTCGCCCAGCACTCGCAGGTCCCGGAAGCCCATGCGCCGCCGCATGGCCAGCGCAAAAAAGCTGGTCAGGGTCACCAGACCCAGGCCTCCCACCTGGATCAGGACAAGGATCACCGCCTGCCCGAACACCGTGAACTGGGTCCAGGTGTCCCGCACGACCAGACCGGTCACGCAGGTGGCGCTGGTGGCCGTGAACATGGCGTCGATCACCCGCATCCGCCCGTAGCGGCTGGCAATGGGCAGCGACAGCAACAGCGTACCCAGTGCGATCACGATCACAAAACTGACGCAGATGATCTGGGTAGGGCTGTACCCCCGCGGTTTGTTCCGGTTCTTTGCACGATGATGCCGGAATGGGTTCTCGAATGGCTTTTTCATACGTTCCTCCGCAGGCAGCACACACCTGCACTGCCGCTTTCGTTTTCTCCCTTATAGCATACACCATTTTCCTCGTCGGTTCAACTTGATTTTATGCGCACAATGCGGTATTATAGATAGGCGGTGCGCCTTGTGTGCATCGGTCTGTGTCTCGGTAGCTCAGTTGGATAGAGCGTCCCCCTCCTAAGAATTCGGTCAACCTGATACCTTGGGTGCAGAAGTGATTGCTCTATTCAAAAGCAAAACCGAGAATCAC
>OOCB01002367.1_pt1 | contig 21742 bp, 18 predicted proteins | sample 1671351 | NCBI WGS metagenome assembly OOCB01 (sample SAMN06348148, study PRJEB24527) | human gut metagenome | biome: human gut; feature: ankylosing spondylitis patient; material: feces | host: Homo sapiens | place: China | collected 2015-10 | reverse complement strand
GAACTGGGATTCAAATACCCCGCGCACTTTACCAGACTCTTCAAGAACGTGGTCGGTTGCACTCCCAACAGGTACAGAAACATCAACTGACGCATTGCGCAACCGGCTGTCCGGCCGACTGTTCCGAGCGGTAAAAATGGTAAGAATCTCCGTAATCCGTCTATCGTCCGGCATGATCCGCCGCCCTATCTTTGCAGATGAAACGCTGGTCGGGAGGCACCGACCGGCAGACAAACGACAAGAACCATGAAAACGATTCTTCTGACGCTCACCACCCTCTTCGCTGCCGCCGAGAGCGGCGACGCCCAAACGGCGCCGAACGATAAAAAAGTGCTGGTGGCCTACTTTTCCCACAGCGGCAACACGCGCGCCGTGGCCGAACGGATCGCTGCGGCCACGGGTGCCGATCTCTTCGAAATCGTCCCGCAGAAGCCCTACCCCGCGGAGTACCGCGCCGTCGTCGATCAGGCCAGGCGCGAGATCGGCGCGGACTACCGTCCGGCGCTGAAAACCGACCTGCCCGACGCCGGGCGATACGACGTGATCTACATCGGTTCGCCCTGCTGGTGGTCGACCGTCGCACCGCCCGTCGCGACCTTCCTCGCAGCACACGACTTCACGGGCAAGACCCTCATCCCCTTCATGACGCACGAAGGGAGCCGCATGGGCCGCAGCGAAACCGACATCCGACGGCTCTGCCCTGGCGCGACCGTGCGCAGCGGCGTCCCCATCCGCGGCAGCGGCGCAGCGCAGGCCGACCGCGAAATCCGACAGCTCGTCGAGGCGGCCGGACGCTGAGTGCGGACGGCACGCCGACGGTCGGAACCGCGCGGGCGAATACGAGTCGCAGTCCGCCGCGCAGGGCGGCAGACGTTGGAGAGCCCACCGAAATCCGACGAAGGCCATTTTTGCGGACGAACACAAAAACACATAAAACAACCGTTGGAAATACAGACAACGCATCGGTCGTCATCCGGATTTTCCTATCTTTGCCCCTGAACGGAAAACAACGAACAACCAAAACCGAATCGAATGCTACGCAAACTCAGAATCGCAGCGGCCGTCGTCTGCTTCACGCTCGTCACGCTGCTCTTTCTCGACTTCACCGGCACGCTCCACGCATGGTTCGGCTGGCTGGCGCGCATCCAGTTCCTGCCGGCCCTGCTGGCCGTGAACGTCGGCGTCGTAGCGGCGCTCGTCGTCGCCACGCTGCTTTTCGGCCGCGTCTACTGCTCGGTCGTCTGCCCGCTGGGCGTGATGCAGGACGGCATATCGCACCTCGCCGGCCGACGCACGAAGAACCGCTTCCGCTACTCGCCCGCGAAAACGGCGCTGCGCTACACCGTGCTGGCCCTCTTCATCGCCGCACTCGCGGCAGGCATCGGCTCACTGGTCGCCCTGCTGGCCCCTTACAGCGCCTACGGCCGCATCGCGCAGAACCTGCTGGCTCCGCTCTGGGGATGGGGCAACAACCTGCTGGCCTACTTCGCCGAACGCATCGACAGCTACGCCTTCTATCGCACCAACGTCTGGGTGCGCAGTGCGGCGACCTTCGCCGTAGCGGCCGCGACTTTCGCCCTCATCGCCGTGCTGGCCTGGCGCAACGGCCGCACGTGGTGCAACACCGTCTGTCCCGTGGGTACGGTGCTGGGCTTCCTCGCGCGCTTCTCGCTGCTGCGCCCCGTGATCGACACCGAAAAGTGCGTCGGCTGCAACCGCTGCGCACGCAACTGCAAGGCGTCGTGCATCGACGTCGAACACCACCGGATCGATTACAGCCGCTGCGTGGTCTGCATGGACTGCATCGACACCTGTCACAAAAACGCCATCGCCTACGAACTGCGGCCGAAAACCCGCAAGCCGGGGAAGGAAGAGAAGAGAGAGTCGGGAAGAGAGGAGAACCCCGCCGGTCTTTCGCGCCGCAGTTTTCTGTCGCTTACGGGCATATTCGCCGCACACACGGCTCTCCGTGCACAGGAGAAGCTCACCGACGGCGGGCTGGCCGTCATCGAACAGAAAAAAATTCCCCGCCGTGCGACGCCGATCGTCCCGGCCGGCGCCGCGAGCCTGCGCAACATGGCGCACCACTGCACCGGCTGCCAGCTCTGCGTGGCCGTCTGTCCCAACGGCGTGCTGCGGCCCTCGGAAAAACTCACGTCCCTGATGCAGCCCGAAATGTCCTACGAACGCGGCTACTGCCGCCCCGAATGCACGAAGTGCTCCGAGGTCTGCCCCGCAGGAGCGATCCTCCCCGTGACGGCGGCCGAGAAGTCGTCCGTGCAGATCGGCCATGCCGTCTGGATACGTGCCAACTGCGTGCCCCTGACCGACGGCGTCGACTGCGGCAACTGCGCCCGCCACTGCCCGTCGGAGGCCATCACGATGGTTCCGTCCGACACCGCCGATCCCGACTCGCCGAAGATTCCGGTCGTCAACACCGAGCGCTGCATCGGCTGCGGCGCCTGCGAAAACCTCTGTCCGGCACGCCCGTTCAGCGCGATCTACGTCGAAGGGCACGAACGCCACCGAACCATTTAACCCCCGAAACCCATGGAGACCAACGATAAGAAAGGCATGGCCCGCCGCGAATTCCTCAAACGGCTGGGCGTCGGCACGGCCGCCACGGCCGCCGCACTGACCGGATGCGATTCGCGCCGCAACGCCGCAACGGGCGACCACACGGCACAGGGAGAAATTCCGACCGACCGAATGACCTACCGCATCAACCCCAAGACGGGCGAGCAGGTATCGCTGCTGGGCTACGGGTGCATGCGCTGGCCGACCCTCAGCGGCGGCAGCGCACGCGACGGCGCCGACGAGATCGACCAGGAGGAGGTCAACCGGCTGGTCGACTTCGCCATCGCCCACGGCGTGAACTACTTCGACACCTCGCCCGCCTACTGCAAGGGACGCTCGGAGCGCGCCACGGGCATCGCTCTCAAACGCCATCCGCGCGAAAGCTACTACATCGCCACCAAGCTCTCGAACTTCGCCCCCTCCACGTGGAGCCGCGAAGCGTCGATGGCCATGTACCGCAACTCGTTCAAGGAGTTGCAGGTCGACCGCATCGACTACCTGCTGCTGCACGGCGTGGGAATGGGCGGCGGAATGAAGGAGTTCGAAGCACGCTACATCGACAACGGCATCCTCGACTTCCTGCTCTCCGAACGCGAGGCGGGACGCATCCGCAATCTCGGATTCTCCTACCACGGCGACATCGCGGTCTTCGACCGCCTGCTCGCGGAGCACGACCGCTACCGGTGGGATTTCGTGCAGATCCAGCTCAACTACGTCGACTGGCGCCACGCCAAGGAGGTCAACACGCGCAACACCGACGCCGAATACCTCTACGGCGAACTGAGCCGCCGCGGCATTCCGGCCGTCATCATGGAACCGCTGCTGGGCGGGCGCCTGTCGAACGTACACGACCACATCGCCGCCAAACTCCGCCAGCGCCGCCCCGAGCAGAGCGTCGCTTCGTGGGCCTTCCGCTTCGCGGGATCGTTTCCCGGCGTGCTGACCGTACTGAGCGGTATGACCTACATGGAGCACTTGCAGGACAACCTGCGCACCTTCTCGCCGCTCGACGAGCTGACCGACGCCGACCGCGAATTTCTCGAAGAGACGGCGCAGGCATTGCTGCGCTACCCGACCATTCCGTGCAACGACTGCAAGTACTGCATGCCCTGCCCCTACGGGCTCGACATCCCGGGCATTCTGCTCCACTTCAACAAGTGCATCAACGAAGGACGGATGCCCTCGTCGTCGCGCGACAGCGCCTACCGGCAGGCACGGCGCGCCTTTCTGGTGGGGTACGACCGTTCGGTGCCGCGCCTGCGGCAGGCCGACCATTGCATCGGCTGCAACCAATGCGTGCCGCACTGTCCGCAGAACATCGACATCCCCGCGCAGATGCAGCGAATCGACCGCTTCGTCGAGGACCTCAAACAGAACAGGGAATTCTGACGGCCTATGGAATACCGGACATTGGGACGAACGGGGCTCCGCGTGAGCGCCGTGGCACTCGGCTGCGAGGGCTTCATGCACAAGCGGGCCGAAGAGGTGAAGGCCGATTTCGACTTCGCGATCAGACACGGCATCAACTTCGTCGACATCTACTCGTCAAACCCCGACCTGCGCGCCAACATCGGTGCGGCGCTCGAAGGACGGCGCGGGGAGTTCATCATCCAGGGCCACCTCTGCACCGTATGGGAGAACGACCAATACCTGCGCACGCGCGATCCGCAGAAGAGCGCCGACTCGTTCGAACGACAGCTGCGGCAATTGCGCACCGACTATCTCGACGTGGGGATGATCCACTACGTCGACGCCGAGGCCGACCTGCGCACGGTCTTCGACGGGCCGATCATCCGGCTCGCCCAGCGGCTCAAAGCCGAGGGACGCATCCGCTCGATCGGTCTGAGCAGCCACAACCCCGCCGTGGCGCGCATGGCCGTCGAAACGGGGCTCGTCGACGTACTGATGTTCTCGATCAATCCGGCCTACGACCTGCAACCCGCAAGCGAGAACGTCGACGCGCTGTGGGCCGACGAAAGCTATGCCCGCACGCTGCACAACGTCGATCCCGAACGCGAACGGCTCTACGAACTGTGCGAGCGCACGGGCGTGGGCATCGACGTGATGAAGGTCTACGGCGGCGGCGACCTGCTCAGCGTGGCGAACTCGCCCTTCGGCCGCGCACTGACGCCCGTGCAGTGCATCGAGTATGCGCTCACGCGCCCCGCCGTGGCGGCCGTCATGGTCGGCTGCAAGAGCCGCGCGGAGATCGAAGCGGCGCTGGCGTGGTGCGGCGCTCCGGCCGCCGAACGCGACTACACTGCGGTGATGACGGGGCTGGAACGCTTCTCGTGGCGGGGACACTGCATGTACTGCGGCCACTGCGCCCCCTGTTCGGCGGGCATCGACATCGCGGCAGTCAACAAATTCCGCAACCTCGCGCAAGTGCAGGGCGAGATTCCCGAAACGGTGCGCGAACACTACCGCACGCTCGCGCACCACGCCTCGGAGTGCATCGGTTGCGGGCTGTGCGAACCCCGATGCCCGTTCGGCGTAGAGATCGTCGAGGCGATGCGCCGCGCCGCCGAACGGTTCGGATACTGAAACGACAAACCATGAAACGAAACACGACCTTCCTGACCGACGACCAGCGGCTGCAACTCATCGACCTGCTGCATGTCGAAGCGTGCTCGTGCGTAATCCGCAACGGCGATGTGACCCGCATCTTCCGCGAACGGGGCGTGAAAGACCTCTACCGCCTGCTCGAAGAGGAGCCCGAACTGCTGGACGGCGCTTTCGTCGCCGACAAGGTGGTGGGTAAAGGCGCGGCGGCGCTGATGATTCTGGGCGGCGTCGGCGAACTCCACGCCGACGTCATCAGCCGGCCGGCGCGGCTGCTGCTCGCCGCATCGCCCGTACACGTGAGCTACACGCTCGAAGTACCCTATATCGTCAACCGGACACGAACGGGGCAATGCCCCGTGGAGACGCTCTGCCGCGACTGCGCCACCGCCGCCGAAGCGCTGCCGCTGATCCGCAACTTTATCGAAGGACAAAAATGAAAGCCTTTTTCCACCCTATACTGACAGCCGCGCTGCTGCTCGCAGTCCCGGCCGCCGTCGCCGACGAACTGCCCGACAGCGTGCGGCAGCGCCCCGTCTACCCGATCGAGGAGGTCGTCGTCACGGGCACGCGCAACGAAACCGACGTCCGCCTCCTTCCGATGACCGTCTCGGTGGTCGACCGCGCCGCGATCGAACGCAGCGGCCGGCAATCGCTGCTGCCCATACTCACCGAACAGGTGCCGGGGCTTTTCGCCACCGCACGCGGGATCATGGGCTACGGAGTCTCGACCGGAGCGGCGGGCGGCATGTCGCTGCGCGGCATCGGCGGCGCACCGCAGGCGGGGCTGCCGACCACGGGCCTGCTGGTACTCATCGACGGCCATCCGCAGTATATGGGGCTCATGGGACATCCGATCGCCGACGCCTACCAGTCGATGCTGGCCGAGCGCGTCGAAGTCGTACGCGGCCCCGCCTCGGTACTCTACGGTTCCAACGCCATGGGCGGCGTCATCAACATCGTCACGCGCAAGCAGCGCGAGGAGGGCATCCGCACCGACCTGCAAGCCGCCTACGGCTCCTACAACACGTTGCAGACCGAGCTGTCGAACCGTATCCGCAAGGGACGCTTCACGAGCGTCGTCACCGGCTCCTACAACCGCACCGACGGCCACCGCGCCGACATGGGCTTCGAACAGTACGGCGGCTACGCCAAGCTGGGATACGAGCTTTCGAGAGCATGGACGCTGTCGGGCGACGTGAACCTGACGCACTTCAACGCATCGAATCCGGGCGAGGTGACGGCGCCGCTCATCGACAACGACTCGCGCATCACACGCGGACGGGCCTCCGCCGCCCTGGCCAACCGCTACGACCGCACGTCGGGCGCCCTGAGCCTCTTCTACAACTGGGGGCGGCACAAGATCGACGACGGCTATGCCGCGGGCAGCGAACCGCTCGACTACCGGTTCAACTCGCGCGACCGAATGCTGGGGGTGTCGTGGTACCAGAGTGCGCAGCTCTTCGCCGGCAACCGGCTGACGGTAGGCTTCGACTACTTCCACTTCGGCGGCGAATCGTGGAACCGGTTTCTCGACGGACACGAAGAGCCGCAGGTCGACAAGACGCAGGACGAGGTGGCCGGTTACGTCGACTTCCGACAGTCGCTCGGCACATGGCTGACGCTCGATGCGGGCCTCCGCGTCGACCGCCACTCCCATGTGGGCACCGAGTGGGTGCCGCAGGCAGGTGTCTCGTTCCACCTGCCGCGCAGCGCCGAGATCAAGCTCTCGGCCGGCAAAGGATTCCGCTACCCCACCATCCGCGAACTCTACATGTTCCGCCCCGCGAACCCCGACCTGCGTCCCGAGCGGCTGTGGAGCTACGAACTGTCGCTCTCGCAGCGGCTATGGGAGGGACGGCTCTCCTACGGCGTCAATCTCTTCTATATCGACGGCGAAAACCTGATCCTGCGTATGCCCGTCGACGGGCGGCAGATGAACGTCAACACCGGCCGGATCGAGAATGCGGGCGTCGAAGCCGAAATCGCATACCGCATCTCGGCGGCATGGAGCGTCGACGCCAATTACAGTTTCCTGCACATGGAGCATCCCGTGCTGGCCGCTCCCGAACACAAACTCCACGTCGGAGCCTCCTTCACGCAGGGCCGCTGGTCGGTCTCGACGGGCCTGCAATACGTGGAGGGTCTCTACACTTCGATCGTCGTCGGAGGGACGGGCAGCGACGCACAGGAAAATTTCATCCTGTGGAACCTGCACGCAGGTTTCCGCATCTCGCGCAAATTGCGTATCTTCGTCGACGGAGAGAACCTGCTGGCGCAGCGTTACGAGATCAACGCCGGATTCCCCATGCCGCGTGCAACCGTGCTGGGCGGTCTGGACATGCACTTTTAACGAATTACTCGAAATACCGGAACTTTCATTCAACCATTCATAAAAAAGTGATATGCAAACGACTTCCGTAAAACTCTATTCGCTGGAATACAGCGAAGCGAAAACCTATCTGGCGGCCGCCCTCTTCCTCGCGGGCAACATCGTCCTGCCGCAGCTCTTCCACACGATCCGTCTGGGCGGGCCGACATGGCTGCCGATCTACTTCTTCACGCTCGTGGGCGCCTACAAGTACGGCTGGCGCGCGGGGCTGCTCACGGCACTTGCGTCGCCCGTAGCCAACGCACTGCTCTTCGGGATGCCCGCCGCGGCGGCACTGCCCGCGATCGTACTCAAATCGGTGCTGCTGGCCGGCGCCGCAGGCTATGCCGCCGCACGCTTCCGCCGTGCGTCGCTCGCACTGCTGGCAGCCGTCGTACTCTTCTACCAGGCGGCCGGCACATTGGGCGAATGGGCCCTCGCGGGTTCGTTCCACACCGCCGTGCAGGACTTCCGCATCGGCCTGCCGGGCATGTTGCTGCAAATCTTCGGCGGCTGGGCATTCATCAATTTCATAATCCGCAAGTAAGACGATGCGCAAACTGGGATTCGGCTGTATGCGGCTGCCGCTCGCAGAGGCCGGCAACTTCAAGGCCGTGGACATCGCCGAGGTCGAACGCATGGTCGACACCTTCCTCGAACGGGGCTTCACCTACTTCGACACGGCCTACATGTACCATGATTTCCACAGCGAGTGCGTCGTGCGCGAGGCGCTCGTCGAGCGTCATCCCCGCAGCAGCTTCACACTGGCCACCAAGCTCCCGACGATGTTCCTCAAAGCCGAAGGGGATCAGGAGCGGATCTTCGCCGAACAGCTCTCGAAATGCGGCGTCGACTACTTCGACTACTACCTGCTGCACAATCTCAACACCGCGAACTACCGCACCGTCGAGCGCTTCGACAGCTTCGCCTTCGCCGCCCGCATGAAAGCCGAGGGGCGTATCCGCCACGTCGGATTCTCGTTCCACGACAGCGCGGAGCTGCTCGACGAGATCCTCGCGGCGCACCCCGAAACGGAGTTCGTGCAGTTGCAGATCAACTACCTCGACTGGGACAATCCCAGCATCCAGTCGCACCGCTGCTACGACGTGGCGCGCCGTCACGGCAAGCCGATCGTGGTGATGGAACCGGTCAAGGGAGGTTCGCTGGCGACGGTTCCGCCCGCCGCCGAACGACTCTTCCGCGCCGTGCATCCCGACCTCTCGCCCGCCTCGTGGGCGATCCGCTATGCCGCGAGTCTGGACGGCGTAATGACCGTTCTCAGCGGCATGTCGTCGATGGCGCAGCTGCTCGACAACACGGACTACATGCACGACTTCCGACCGCTCGACGACGCCGAACGCGCCACGGTGGCCGAAGCCGTCAAAATCATCAACGATGCGATCGCCATCCCCTGCACGGCTTGCCGCTACTGCGTAGAGGGGTGTCCGAAGCATATCGCCATTCCCGACTACTTCGCGCTCTACAACGCCGACCGCCAGTCGGTGAACCACCTCTTTTCGATCCAGCAGACCTACTACGACAACCTGGCCCAGACGCACGGACGCGCCTCGGAATGCATCGGCTGCCGCAAATGCGAACGCAGCTGCCCGCAACACCTGCCGATCGTCGACGATCTGAAACGGGTCGCAGCGACGTTCGAAACGGCCGGATAACCGGATAAAAACTGACGAATATGGCAAAAATCCTCTTTCTCGGAAACTTGGGCGTCGTGGAGATCGTCCTCATCGCACTGATCGTACTGCTGCTCTTCGGAGGCCGCAAGATTCCCGAACTGATGAAGGGCATCGGCCGGGGCATCCGCTCGTTCAAGGAGGGCGCCCGAGGCGACGGCGAGGAACCGAAGCAGAAGGAGTGACCGCACATCGGCGGAATCGGCACCGGCGGAAGAACGTTCCGCCGGTCGTTTCGTACGCCGCACACGAAGATGCGTCCCGGCCGGTTGCACGGGAACGGTCTGGTATCTATCCGTCAGTAGATCAACGGCGCCGCCGACCGATGGATTCCGGCAGGAAACGACATGCTCGCTTCCTGCCGTTCCCCCCCCACTCCCGCGATCCGTTCTTCCACTGCGAACGAACTCGCCGCCGGAACTCCGCACCGGAAATTTCGCCGATTCGAAAAAATCGTTTACCTTTGCGTAAAACATCAGATGATACGATGAAATCAGGTCCGCAAACGCCCCTTCGCAAACACTCGCTGGCCGATACGTTGGCCCAACGGCTGCAACGCCGTATCGCAGCGGGAAAATTCCGCACGGGCGAACGGCTGCCGACCGAATCGGAGCTGATGCGCATGTTCGGCGTCGGCCGCTCGACGGTGCGCGAAGCGGTACGGATGCTATCCGACCGGGGATTCCTGAACGTGCGGCAGGGCGCAGGGACATTCGTTGCAGCCCCCGCAGCGTCCGATGCCCTCGTGGAGCAGCGGTTGCGTCGCGCCGATATCCGCGAACTGGACGAAGTACGGAAAATTCTGGAAGCGGCCATTGTCGAACGCGCCGCCGCACGCCGCACGCCGCAGGACATGGAGCGGATCGAATCCCTGCTCGCCCAACGGGGCGCGGCCGCCGAAGCGGGCGACCTGGAACGGTGCATTGCCGCCGACATCGCCTTCCATGCAGCCATAGCCGAAGCCACGCACAACAAAATCCTGAGCGAACTCTACCGGACGACAACAGGCCACCTGCAAAAGGGATTCCGTCACATCTACCGCGACACGGCCTGTTTTCGTGCCTCCCAGCCGACGCACGCACGGCTGGCACGGAACATCGCCGATACCGACGTGCAGCAGGCGCTCGACACGATCGCCGTCATTCTGGACGAACCCTGATCCCCCGCGATGGACACGCTCACGAAACCCATATCCGCACCGCGCCGGCGAACGACCGCCGACACGGTCTATCCGATCCTGCTGCTCGTCAGCGTCACCCATCTGCTCAACGACATGATGCAGTCGGTGATTCCGGCGGTCTATCCGCTGCTCAAAGCCAAATTCGGTTTTTCGTTCGCCCAGATCGGTCTCATCACGCTCGTCTTCCAGATGACCTCCTCGATCCTGCAACCTTTCGTCGGCCGCTATGCCGACCGCCATCCGAGACCCTATTCACTGGCCGCGGGAATGTGTTTCACGCTGGCGGGACTCTTCGCGCTGGCCCTCGCCCCCGGCTTCGCACCGATCCTTCTGGCCGTCGCACTCATCGGCTGGGGATCGTCGATCTTCCACCCCGAATCGTCGCGCGTGGCCCAGCTCGCATCGGGCGGGCGCAAAGGGCTGGCACAGTCGATTTTCCAGGTCGGCGGCAACGCCGGAAGCGCCTTCGGGCCGCTGCTGGCCGCGCTCGTCGTCATTCCCTACGGCCAGACCTCGATCATGTGGTTCGCCCCGGCCGCACTGCTGGCCATCGGCATCCTCCTCCGCATCGGCAACTGGTACAAACGGCAACTGAACGCCGCGACCGCCGCACCGGTAACCGCAACAGCCGCAGCAGCCGAATTGCCCCGCCGCAAGATCCGCCGTGCGCTGCTGATCCTCACGGTGCTGGTCTTCTCGAAATATTTCTACATCGCCTGTATGACCAACTATTTCACCTTCTTCCTTATGGACAAATTCGCCTTCTCGGTGCAGGACGCGCAATACAGCCTCTTCGCATTCCTCGCGGCATCGGCCGCAGGCACGGTCATCGGCGGGCCGCTGGGCGACCGCATCGGACGGAAATACGTCATCTGGGGGTCGATTCTCGGAGCGGCACCCTTCGCCCTGATGCTGCCCTACGCCGGATCGGGCAGTGCCGTGGCGCTGGCGATCCTCGTCGGACTGATTATCTCGTCGGCCTTCTCGGCCATCGTGGTCTACGCCACCGACCTGATGCCCGGCCGAGTGGGAATGATCGCCGGCCTCTTCTTCGGGCTGATGTTCGGACTGGGCGGACTGGGTTCGGCCTTCTTCGGCTGGCTGGCCGACCGAACCAGCATCGAATTCATCTTCCGCGTCAGCGCGCTGCTGCCCCTGATGGGGATCATCACGGGATTCCTGCCAGACGTCGAACGCAAACGATGATACACTACCAATCGCCACTCAACTTTCATGGACACGATGCAATACACCCACCTCTACCGCTCACCGCTCGGCACGATCACACTGGCTGCCGACAGCGAAGGCCTGACAGGACTCTGGTTCGAAGGGCAGAAATATTTCGCCGCGACGCTCGACGCCCAGCACGAAGAGACGATGCTGCCGATATTCGAGCAGACCCGCCGCTGGCTGGACAACTATTTCGGAGGGAACGATCCGGGACCGACGCCGCCCCTGCACCTGCAAGGTTCACCGTTCCGGCTGGCCGTGTGGGAAATTCTGCGGCAAATCCCCTTCGGGAAGACGATCACCTACGGAGAGATCGCCCGTGAAATCGCCCGCCGGCAAGGCTCGAAAACCGTCCCGGCACAAGCCGTAGGCGGCGCTGTCGGACACAATCCCGTCAGCATCATCGTTCCCTGCCATCGGGTCGTGGGGAGCAACGGCAGCCTGACGGGCTATGCGGGCGGCATCGAGCGGAAGGTACGGCTCCTCGCCCTCGAAAAAGCGGATATGACGGGGCTGTTCGCTCCGCAAAAAGGCACAGCCCTGTAAAAGCCGAAACGGCAGGAGCACCTTCGTATCGTCGTGCCTGACCGTTCCGTTCCCACTTTGGGATTCCGCGGCGAACGAACAGCAGGCAAGAGTGCCGATGCCAAACCGCAATGCGGAGGACGTCGAGGGACCGACGTTTCGACGGGGATTTATGAATCGTCAAGAAACGGCAGAAGACCGGCACGCCGTTCAAAATCAAACTGTGCGGCATTACCAAACGCATCATCGACAAATACAGACGCGAGGTCGCGGGAACGAACCTCGTACTGCCTGTGCCCGACATCGCCTACTGTAACCGCATCCTGAAAAGAATCGCCGTCGAGGTCGGAATCGACAAGGCGGTCACCTACCACATGGGCCGCCACTAGTTCGCCACGACCAACGCGCTGGTGCAAGGCATCCGCATCGAAGTGGTCAACCGATGCGGGTTTCCGGCCGGTCTTCGGCGGTCATTAGACGGTCATTCGGCGGGAGTATCCGGAAAGTCCGGAGAGAAGATCACGTGCGGAGCAGCGTTTCGCGGATGCGTCTCAGGGCTTTGGTGATCTGCGCTTCGACGGTCTTGACCGAAATCCGCATCTGATTGGCGATCGCTGCGTTGGAAAGCCCCTCTTCACGGCTTTTGCGGAATACTTCGCGGCAGCGGTCGGGCAGTTGCGAGACCGCTTCGGCGATCAGTAACAGCATTTCGTCGGCTTCAAGCTGCAATGCTTCCGGATTCGTGAAGAGCGGTTCAGGGCCCTTCCCGATGGGAATTCCGTCGGTTCGTTCGTCGCGAAGCCGGTTGAGCGCGCGGTTACGCACGGCGCGAAACAGATAGGCCCGGACGGAAGTCGAGATACGGAGTTCCCCGGCATGCTGCCAGATGTGCGTAAAGGTGTCCAATACAATCTCCTCGGCAGAGGTGCGGTCGTGGAACCAACAGGCCGCGAACCTGCAAAGCGGGGCGTAATAACGGTCGAACAACTCCCTGAAAGCGGCGGTTCCCCCCCCTCCCTCGGCTGATGTGTTTCCACAAAACCATGTCGTGTTCGTTTTCCGGCCTCATCGTATCGCTAAAAGAAATTCAGACAAATAAAGATAGACATTTTCGGGGATAAAACGGATGCGGAACGTATGAATTTTTCATTTCGAAATTATTCAGTTTCTGTTATCCTGCGGAATGCGGAACGCTTGCAATCGGGACTGCGTTAAACAAGGGGCCTGCTGAAACACTCCAGCAGGTCCCTTTGCAAGTCCAGACGCATTATTCGAGCAGTTCGTTGTTACCCCAGACATTCAGTTCTGCGATACACCATCCCCGGAAAGTCGGGTTATAAGTCTTGTTCGTATAGCTGGCGTGAATGCGCAGCCGGACGTAACGCGCATGCTGGTAGTCGTCGAGCATCGGACTGATGACCACCCCCATCGGATCCAGCGGCGAGTCGGGATCGGTCCGGTTGTCGCGGTATGTCTGGGTGTAGGTCCAGTTGGCGTCGTTCGCTGCGCCGAGGCCGTCGCCGGCGATCTCCTTCGCGGTCCAAACCTCCAAGTGGGCGATGCCGTAGCGTGCGCCGTCCTCCGGTTTGCCGGTAGTCATGTAGCGCTGATTGAACTGGAAGCCGCGTACGGTCACCTCTTTGCCCAGATCGATGACGAAGTCGTAAGGCGGATCGGCTTTCTCTTCGTCGGCGTTGCAGTAGCCGAAGGTGTTGATGTCTTCGTCGAACATCTTCTCCACTTCGTAGTTGGGCTTGGCTTTGGGGGCGGCGAGCACCTTCCATCCGCTGCGTTCGAGCAGCACGGGTGCGGGCGGTCCCGGCTTGACGAGCTTGTTGAAGAGGATGTAACGGACACTGCCCGTCGGCGAGACCGTCGCCTGCGAGTCGCCCTTGATCGAATCGATGGTGATCGGCAACAGGTACGGCTCCTCGTCGGGCATGCGCTCGCTGAACAGCTCCACTTTCATCGTCGAGGAGAGCGTGTTGTAGCGGGGCAGCATGACTTCGGTGGTCGAAAATTCGTAGGCCTCCGAGGGGCAGAGCTTGTATGAGGTTCCGTGCGCCGCGTTATAGGTCCCGACCAGTTCGGGGGCAGTCTTGAATACGACGGTTATGTAGTTGCCGCTGATCTGCTCGGCCTCCACGCGGATGTCGAGGGTCTGCTTCTTGGGGCTTTCCACCGTAATCACTTCGGCGTCGGCCGTGGCGTCCTGAATGCTCAGCAGCGCAGGCTGCCCGAGCGTCGGACCTTCGTCGTCCTTGCAGCCCGCCGCTGCGATGAGCAGGGCGACGGCGGCCAGAAGACGCATGTTCGCATATCGTTTCATAATCGTTTGCGTTTAAGAGTTCGTCTCAGCATTAGAATTTGACATCGACCAGCACGGGAATATGATCCGAGGCCCTCTTGATGTCGCCTTTGTTGAAGTCGAGCATGATCTTGGTGCCGACCACTTCGCACTTCGCGCCGTTGCCGTTCCACAACAGGATGTAATCGATACATTTGTCCGGCGCCTGCGAAGAGTGGGTGAAGTCGCTCGCACCGTGGGGCGTCAGGATCGTCCAGTCCGTCTTCAATTTGGAAATGGTGGGCGAATCGGGACGGGCGTTGAAGTCGCCGCCGAGGAAGACGGGTTTCTTCGAGCCGCCGAATTCTCGTTCGATGACCTTGTTGATTTCATCGACCTGCCCTGCCTGAGCCAGCGAGGATACATGGTCGAGGTGGGTGGTGGCGAAGACATATTTCTCGAACTCCACGACGACCATCACGCGGGGTTCGGCGCCGTCGCCCTTCGGCAGCGGAGCGGCAAAGGCACGAACGGGTTTCTCACGGCTGGCGATTCCGTCGCCGTAGGCTCCGCCCTGATAGGCCATCGCCCGCGAATATTCGTAACTCCACTCCTTGCCCATCAACTCGGCGAACTTCTTGAGTTGGAAGACCCTGCCGGTGCGAACCGTACAGCTGTCCAGTTCGCTGATGCCCACCAGATCGGCTTTGCCCTCGGTCATCATATCGGCGATCATCTGGTAGCTGCCGTCGCTGACGTACTTGGTGAAGACGCCGACGTTGTAGGTCACCAGACGTGTCGCGCCGTCGGTCTTGGGATAGTAGTCCCGGACGGGTTCTTCGGGGTTTTCGGGTTTCAGATGGGGCGGAACTTCGTCTTCGGAGGAGGAACTGCTGTTGCAGGCCGTTGCCGGGCAGGTGAGGCCGAGCAGCAGCATGATGGTAAGATATTTTTTCAGAATGTTCATCGTTTCGTTCGTTTTTGAAGTTAGCATTAAGAATTAAAAGTCGAGGCCGTCGTTCCAGCCGGGGTTTTGCGTCAGGGCACCGCCGGTCAGCGAGCGGTCGTCGGTCGGAATCGGGTAGTAGTAGTCACGGGCTTCGTTCCACTCGCCCGGATTCTTCTTGTGGGGCGAGATGTAACCGTGATCGCCTTCCGAGAGGAAGATGTCCTGATCGATCTCCATGATGAGCGGAGCTTTGGTCGAGGGCGTCTCTCCCTTGGTTTTGAGATAGATGTCGGGCGTACCGTCTCCGTCGAGGTCGTATTCGCCCTTGGAGGGGATGTAGAGGCCCAGCAGCGGCTGCGTGAAGGCCTTGCCCTCTTTCCAGCGGATGAGGTCGTAGTAACGGTGGCCCTCCTGAAGCAGTTCAATGGTGCGCTCGCGGCGGATTTCGAGCAGTACGCCTTTGTTCGGCCCTGTCACGTTGGGGTAGCCTGTCTCAGGGGCCGAAAGGTACGGGTCGGGGTTGGCGTTGGCGTGATCCATGTCCAGATTGGGCATACCTACGCGATCGCGCAGTTTCTTGATCGACAGATCGATGTCGGCCTGCGTCAGCGTACCCAGCTCGGCTTTGGCTTCGGCGTAGTTGAGGTAGATCTCGGCCGTGCGGATGATCGGCAGGTCGGTGTACGAGAGGTTGTACCCGTCGGAACCGAAATCGGCGGGAGCGACGAACTTGATGGGCTGATAGCCCGTCATGCAGGTCGACAGGCTCGGCACTTCGACCTTGGTGGAGTTGATGCGCGTGTAACCCGGCGTGCGGATCGATTGCGCCAGACGCGGATCGCGGTTCCGGCACTCGTCCCGGAACTCCATCGTTTCCCAGCCCGCCTTGTCCGTGAAGCGCGTGCCGTCGGCCATCAGATAGCTGGCGACGATCTTGCGCGTCAGCCCCGGACGGCCGTAGGAGGTGTTCAGCGAGTAGAAGGTGCTGTTGTGGAATACGCTTAGCCCCTTGTTGTAATCGCGGGCGAGGACGACCTCGATCTGCTGGGCGTCTTCCGACACGAACAGGTCGCGGTAGGCGGTCTGCGTGCCGCCCGATGTGTAGAGTCCGTAGCCGCTGTTGGTGATGAACTCTTCGGAAGCCTTCGCCGACAGGCTGAGGTAGTATTTCCAGTCGTTCTCCGGAAGGTCGATGTCGTGGTATTTGCGGAACGTGCCTTCGAAGAGACAGAAACGCGATTTCAGGGCCAGAGCCGTCCATTTCGTGATACGGTAGAGGTCGTGTTTGGTGGGCAGGTAGCGGATGGCGAAATCGATGTCCTCGATCATGCGCTGCATGACGTATTCTCGCGAATCGCGCGGACGATTGAGCTCAGCATCGGCCGAGCCGATCGGTTTCGCATACCACGGCACGTCGCCGAACCGCTTGATCTTTTCGAAATAGAAATAGGCGCGGAAGAAACGGGCCAGCGCGTCGTAGTGGTTACGGACGTCGAGGTCCTTGCAGTTGACCGAGTATTCGAGCAGCGTGTTGATATCGCGCAGGTCGGTCCATGTCCAGCCGCCGCCCGATGCGGGGATCGTGCGGCCGCCGCGCATCTCCTGAGGCAGGTCGTTGTGAATGATGTTGTCCCAGTACTCGTTGTAGAGCCCGTCGGACGGGAAGACCGTGTAGAATTTGTTGCTGAAAGCCTGCAACTCGTTTTCGTTCGAGAAGAAGGTTTCGGGCGACATTTGGGCCAGCGGGTATTTGTCGAGCCACTCTTCGCAGGAGACGAGCGCCATGGTGCAGCCTGCGGCCAGTATCAATAATATTTTTTTCATGGTTCTGCTTGTTTGATTAGAATGTGACATCCACGCCGAACATGTAGGTCTTCTGCCACGGATAGGTGCGCATCTCGTCGTTCATGGCGGCCATTTCGGGATCGATATAGTCCGAGTGGATGGGCGACCATGTGGCGAGATTCTCTCCCGTGAAGTAGACGCGAAGGTTTTCGATCAACACTTTGCGGGTCCATTTCTTGGGCAGCGTGTAGCCTATCGTGAGGTTCTTCAGACGGCAGTAGCGGATGTTCTGCATATAGCGGTCGTTGACGGCCGTCAGCTCGCGGTTGGTGCCTGAAAGGGCTACATAGCCGCGCGGACGGGGGAAGTAGGCGTCGGGATTCTCTTCGCTCCAATACATCTCGTGGAAGTCTTTGGGAATCCAGCTCGCATACGGACGGGCATAGGGTCCCCAGAAGGCGATCGTATTGGCTTTGGGATACCAGTGGCGGCGTCCGATGCCCTGAAAGAAGATCGAAAAGTCGATGCCCGCCCACGACATGCTCAGCGTCGTGCCGTAATGGAACCGCGGCTGGCTGTTGCCGATGATCTCCCGGTCGCCCGGATCGTCGACCGTGTTCTTGCCGATGGAGATCACGTTGTCGCCGTCCAGATCGAGGAATTTCAGGTCGCCGGCGTGCAGGCCGCGTTCCGAGCCGGTCGCAGCGTTGATCCGGTTGTTGACGGCGGTCTGATCGACGGCATAGCCGGCAGCCTCGGCGTCCGTGGCGAAGAGTCCGCCGATGCGGTAACCCCAGATCTCACCCCAGCGCATACCTTCGTAGTAGGACTTGGCGAACGTGCGGTCGGGGTTGTCGTATTTGGTGATGTCGGTCACGTAGTCGTTGAAGGTAACCGTCACGCTGTAAGTGAACGGCCGACGCAGAAGCTGGAACTCGTCGCGCCAGCTGAGCGAGAGCTCGTAACCCTTGGTGCGCAGGTCGGCGCTGTTCATCTTGGGCGAATCGGCGCCGTAAACGCTCGGCAGGGCGACGCCGGAGGTCAGCATGTCCTTCGTATCGCGGATGTAGAAGTCGGCGCTGAAAGCCAGACGGTTGTTCAGGAAGCTCATGTCTACGCCCAGATTGTTGTGGATCGAGGTTTCCCATGAGAGGTTCGAGGCCACGGGGGCCGAAATGGTGGCCGTCGTGGGTTTGTCGCCGCCGAACAAATAGTTCTGGTTGCCGATCGAGATTTTGCGGATATAGTCGTAGTAGCCTACGTTCTGGTTACCCAGCTGTCCGTACGAATACCTGATCTTGAAGTTGTTGAATTTTTCGCGGATGCCCTCGAAGAAAGGCTCTTCCGAGATGCGCCATCCGAGCGAGAACGAGGGGAAGAAACCCCAGCGGTGACCGCGCTTGAAGCGCGACGTGCCGTCGTAGCGGCCGCTCACCTCCACGAGGTATTTGCCTTTGTAGTCGTAGTTCAGACGGCCGAAGAAGCCCATCAGGGCGTATTCGTTCTGGCCGCCGCCGACCTCCATGCGTTCGTTGCCGTCGGCGTCCTGTCCCACCAGATTGAGGTCCATCAGCGTTTCGGAGAGCAAGTTGTAGCCCGTGGCCGATACGTCTTTGAGGTACTTGGTCTCCCAGTTGAAACCGGCCATCGCCTTGAAGTTGTGCTTCTCGTTCCACGTGTGTGCGTAGGTGGCGTAGACGTTGGCCTGATAGTAGTTGTGCATCATGGTCTTTTCGTAGAGCTTGTCTTGGAAGCGGCTGCCCGTCGAGAGGGTTTGCACTTCGCCCGGATACTGCGAGTATTCGGTATTGACCTGACGGTTGAGGTTGTGCTGGGTGTTGAACATGTAGGTGAAGTTACCCTTGATCTCCAACCCTTTGACCGGGGTCCACGTCAGCTCCGTGGTGGTCGACATGTTGTCGGTCTTGTCCTTGTTGTAGTGGCCGCCCTTGTTCATGATCGTGGGCAGGCCGTCCATGATCGAGTATTTCGACAGCGAGGTGTAGTAGACGCTCGTGCCGTCGGGGTTATAGGGCATCATCGAGGCCAGTGCGTGTACCGTGCCGAGCGAGAAGGCTGTATTGACTCCGCTGGGGCCGGGGTAGTAGTACTGGTAGTTGTAGTAGCTGGTGTTATTGCTGATTTTTAGCCACTTGTTGATGTCGAACGAAATTTTCGAACGGAAGTTGATCCGCTGCAAGCGGTCGGGGTCCTGACGGAAGAGTCCCTCTTCGCTGTAATAGTTGCCCGAAAGCATGTACTTCACCTTCGAGTTGCCGCCCGACAGCGAGACGCTGTGGCTCGTGCTGGGATGCTCGTCCTTGAACAGGTAGTGGTACCAGTCGAAGTTGGCGTAATAGACATATGTGTCGCGGCCGTCGCGCTGGTCGATCTTCACCCACGGACGTTCGGGATTTTCGACCTTGTCGTTGCGGCGGGCCCATAATTCCATCATGTCCTGCTCGGTATAGTTGGTGTAGTTGGTACCTGCATCGGCATGCCAGAACAGGTCGTTGACGTACACCGAATAGTAGCCGCGGGTCTCGTAATCGGTCGAGGTGGTGGGGGAATTCCACCCCCAGCGTCCGCTGTACGACACGCGGGTTTTGTCCGAATCGTCGCCCTCCTTGGTAGTCACCAGTACGACGCCGTAAGCCGCGCGTGCGCCGTAGATGGCGGCGGCCGAGGCATCCTTGATCACCGAGATCGAGGCCACGTCGTTGGGGTTGAGTTTCATCAGGTCGCCTTCGGCGCCGTCGATCAGCACGAGCGGCGAACCGCCGTTGATCGAGGTGATACCGCGGATGTTCAGGTCGGCCGAGTTGCCCGGACGGCCCGACGAGGTCGAGATCGTCAGACCCGGAACCGCACCTTGAAGCATGTGGGCTACGGACGGCGCCGAACGGTTTGCAAGCTGCGTGTCGTCCACCGTGGTGATGGCTCCCGTCAGATTGACCTTCTTCTGGGTGCCGTAACCTACTACTACGACGTCCTCCATCCTCACGGCGTCTTCTGCGAGGAATACCTCGAGACTGTTCTGCGAGACGGGCACCGAGACTTTCTTGGAGATGTAGCCCAAGTAGGTGAAGCTGAGCACCGCATCGGCGTCGGGAACGGTGATGGTGAAACTGCCGTTGTTCCCGGAAACGGTGCCGCGGGTATTGTCGCCCTCCAGCGTGACGGCGACGCCGGCCAACGGCAGTTCGTGGGAGTCGTTGACCGTACCGGTGATCGTGCGCGATCCGGCCGGAGCCTTGCGTGCCGCGGGAATCAGGGCGATCTGGCGTTCGGATATCGTGAAGTCGAGACCCGTCGGGGCGAGCATCTGGCGCAGGGCGGCGGAGATCGGCAGCTGTTTGGCGTGAAGGCTGACGCGCAGGGTCAGATCGGTCTGTTTGGCGTCGTAGAAAAACGTGTATTTGCTGCTCTTCTCGATGCGCGATATGGCTTCCGAAAGGGGTATGTCGGTGAACTCTATGTTGATCGCCGGCTCCTGCGTCTGGCCATGTGCAACCGTTGTCCATTTGCAGACGAGCAGCAATAGAATTGCGAAGAGTCTAAAATGTTTCATGGTTGGAAGTTTTAAGGTTAGCGAGTGTTTGCAGCGGCGGGTGCTGCCGCTGGAGAAATTGCGTGCGATTCAGCTCTGTTCGGTCATAGGCATTCGGGGTTTGGTTGGAGTTTGGTCGGTTTACGGTTTTATTCTACCTCGGAGATGGACACCGAGCGGTTGTCCGAGAAGGTGTAGACGATCGGATTGATGCGGCTCATGATGCGCAGAATCGCTTCGAGCGGTTCGTCGGTAATGGTGAACGTGTAGGCGTAGTTGCGGGCGAGTGCCGGAGAGATGTCGATCCGGATGTCGTACCAGCGAGACAGGTAGCGGCAGATTTCGCCCAGCGACTGCCGCTCGAAGACCAGTTTGCCCGCGGCCCAGCAGGATTCCAGCTCCACGTTGCCGCGACAGATGTCCAGCTTTTGTGTGGCGGTGTTGTAGCAGGCGATTTCACCGGGGTACAGCTGGCGCTGTTCGCCTTTGCCGGAGTCGAGGGCCACCGAACCCTCTACGAGCGATACGGCGACGGTCCGGTCTTCGAGCGAGGTGTTCACGTTGAATTTGGTGCCGTGAACCCGTATGCGCAACCCTTCCACTTCGACCGTGAAGGGGCGTTCGGGATCTTTGGCAATGTCGAAAAATCCCTCTCCGCGAAGCTTTACGTTGCGGCTTTCGGCGCCGAAGGAGCCGTCGCAGGCAAGCGTCGAGCCGCTTTGAAGCCATACGGTCGAACCGTCGGCCAGGTGTGCCAGCGATTTACCGCCGAAGGCGCAGAACTCCTGTCGGGCCGGACTCGGTGTGAGGGCGGCGTCGGGACGGACTGCGAAGAGCGTGACGACGACGCCCGCGGCGACGGCAGCCGCCGTGCGAAGTATCGGCACCCAACGGCGTTTCGGCGAGGGCCGTTCCGTAGGCTGCGGCGATCCGTACAGGTCCGCCGTGCGAGAGAAAAATGCAGCGGCACTCACTGCGCAGCCGTCGGCGGCTTTGCCGCCTCAGACTGTCAAAAAACCCGCCCGGCCGAAAGTT
>OOCB01002339.1_pt1 | contig 21994 bp, 19 predicted proteins | sample 1671351 | NCBI WGS metagenome assembly OOCB01 (sample SAMN06348148, study PRJEB24527) | human gut metagenome | biome: human gut; feature: ankylosing spondylitis patient; material: feces | host: Homo sapiens | place: China | collected 2015-10 | reverse complement strand
AAGCAGGAGCTGCCTTTCATGAATACACATGGAATGGCAACTCCTTTTTTCATTTTTTGCATGTAGCTTTATTTGCAGAAGCAGATTACGATATTAATAGTTGACCAGGGAGAGAAGAATGATTAGATAATATGTTATAGTGATAATGGAATTATGGTAACAAAAAAATTTATAAAAAAAGTGCAACCAAACAGAAAAAAATACGTTATATATAATAGACAACATTAATATGGCACACTGCAAATAACCTATCTGCATAAAAACACTAATATACAGGGGAGAAATGTGATATGGAAGATACACATATTATAAATTTATTTTTAGAAAGATCAGAAGATGCAATTCGCCAGGTAGAAGTAAAGTACGAAAAATTTTGCTTTAAGATTGCATGGAATATTTTATATAACACAGAAGATTCAGAAGAATGCGTAAATGATACGTGGCTGATAACGTGGAATAAGATTCCGCCCAAAACGCCAACAAAATTATCTGCATTTCTTGGAAAAATAACCAGAAATTTGGCATTGGACAATTTCAGAAAGAAAAATGCTTCAAAAAGAGCAGATACACATATGATGGATATTTGTGGTGAAGTGGAAAAACTGGAAAATACAATAAAGGATTATGTGGAAGAGGATATAAAGAAAAAGGAAATTTTGAATATTTTAGAAAAATTTTTAAGTGATTTAAAAGCAGGAGACAGGGATATTTTTGTCAGGCGATATTGGTATATGGATAATATTAAAGACATTGCAAAAAGACATGGATGCTCTGAGACTAAAATTAAATCCAGTCTTTTTCGAAGCAGAAACAGATTATGGGAAGAGGTGAAAGAAATCATATGAAAAAAGAAAACAATTTTTTGGATCTGATGGGAGAAATAGATGAAAAATTTGTTTACGAAGCTTCCTTGCCATGGAAAAAGCGAAATGTTAATTTGAAATTAAAATTAGCAAAGATTGCAGCAGGAGTTGTAATAGCATTATTGTTAGGAGGCTTGGGACATCCGAATGAGATAAAGGCGGCCTGGGAACAGATTACTTCGTGGATTCAAACGGCATTGGGGATTAATGAAAATGTAGAATCATATATAGATAGTGTTGGAAAAACGATTACTAAAAATGGAATTTCTATTACGTTAGATGAAATTGCTGCTGATAAGGAGAATTTATGGGTGGCAATATCTGATAATATAAATGATTCAAAAGAAAAAGAGACTATTCTACTAACAGAAGTGGAGATAAATGGAAAAGCGGCACAGTTAGATGGAACATATGCTCTGGAGAAAAAGGAGAACGGAGCAGATGGTCAGGTTTGTCATTATAGGTTGGAAGATACAACTATTAAAGATAATACAGCAGATATAAAAATGAAAGTATGGTTATTTGATCCAACAGAAATGGATACTGCAGATACAGAAGATACGGATGACTATATTTTTGAATTTTCATCAAATTGGGAAGAACTGGAGAAGAATACCATAAATGTAAATGTGAATAAAAAAATAAAGATATCTCCAAATCAAAATCTGACGATTTCAAAAATGAACTTAAACGATTTGGCAAGTACAATTTATGGAAATTTGGATAATAAAGAATATGAAGATTATTATTTAATAGGAACCGACGATAAAGAAAATCAGGGGCTTTATAGAATGACAAATTATGGAGACACAGAGACTGTGTTTGAAGAAAGCAGAAATAATACAAAATATAAAGGAATTTCTCCAGATGCTAAAACGGTGACATTAGAATTATATGTAAATAAAGAAGAAAAAAACAGAACAACATATAAAAAATATGAAACAGAAACAGAAGATACTTACGGAGAAGGCGTAGGACGTGTTTATGAAAGTGATGAAGATCCTCTGGATTTATATAGCCCAGTGGAAGGAAAAATAGAAATTAAAATCAGATGACAAAAGAATAATTTAATCGAAGAGAGGGAGGAGATACCGCAATTGGATATTTTTACTGTAGAGATAAAAAAATAACAATAAAATGTTTGGTGGTACATTTAAGATTCGTATAAATAAAAATGGTAAAATTACATTTCCGTAAGTAATAAGAGAAGTTGATTAAATCTTTGAAAATCGAAAATACAAAATATAGCAAAAGTGCGATTGACGTCAACAATATCTTGTGTTAATATGATTGTGAGATTTGTATTTGTATCTGTAGACACAGATAAGAAACGCTGGTTCCGGATCTGACCGGGAGTAAAACATTAAGGAGCCAAAAGCCTCCTGCCTTTGTAATGAATAAGGTCATTTAGAATGAAAATTTCTAAATGGCCTTTTTTTGTTGCAAAAATATGGCAGACAACAAGTACAGATCAGCAAATAAGGAAAGGAGGATCATAAAAAACACAAGAAAACTCAGAATGCAAGGAGGGCGTTATGAAACGAAAAAAGATGGAAAAGGAGGTCGTGCACCTTCTTGAATGGATTATCGAATATCCAGGAGTATGGCAGATTGTATGTAATCCAGATGGAAAGGAAACTTCGCCTGAATCTTTTAAGATGGCATATGATATGCTGGTCAAAAAATCTCTGTTTTATCTGATACCGGTATTGTTTGCAACACATCCGGGAGAAGAATCACTGGAGATGGCGAAAAATTTATGTACGACTGACTCTGCTGCCCGCGAGATCCGAAAAAATGGTATGGGAGCATTAGTCAAATGTATGCGGGAACATCTGGAATGAAACTGGAAAATTTTATAAAGTTATGGGAGGACAATTATGAACAAATCAATCATGATGGGACGAGTAGTAAATGAGCCTGATTTACGCTACACACAGACAGAGAATGGAGAACTTGCCATCGCAAACTTTCGCTTGGCGGTAAACCGGAAATTTGTACGAAGAGGAGATCCGGAAGCAGATTTCTTCAGCTGTACGGCTTTTGGCAGAAAAGCAGAGTTCGCGGAAAAATATCTGTTTAAGGGTATCAAGATTCTGGTAGAAGGTCGTATGCAGAATGACAACTACAAGAATCGGGCTGGTGAAAATGTCTACGGCATGCGGCTTATGATTGAAGAGATTTCTTTTGCAGAAAGTAAGAAAGCTTTAGAATCTGGAAATGACGAGCGGGAAGAGCCGGAAAGAGAAACAAGGGCATCTTCTAATCGAAACCGTTCTGACCGTGCAGAAAACCAGCGTTCAGCTTCCAGAAGCACCAGAAGTGAAAGAGCAGCAGAAATGGATGACCGTGACTATGACAGGGAACGTGAAAGTGGAAGATACAGAAACAATACCAGGACAGATGCATCAGATGATAGACGGAGATCAAATTCTGGCGGGACAAGATCCAGAGGAACTTCGGCAAGAAGCCGGGAGCGTAGTCAGGATATTGATGACCGGTACATGGAAACAGATGATGAAAAACTGGATTTTGACTGAGCAAATCATAGGAGGAAATGCTTATGATAGAGAAAATGAACAAATGGTTGTCTGCACATAAACAGCTGTGCGTGATAACTGGAATTTTTGGTCTGTTAGTATCACCATTTTTATGGCCGGTATTTCTGGCAGTGATCATACAGTCCCTTTCATTAGTCATTCCGGTTGCAGCAGGATTGTTTTTCTATGAAAAATTTATTATGAAAAAGGACAAGGAGGAAACGAATGAGAATGATGATGACAATAAGCAGCAAAAAAAACATGCAGATGCCCGTAAAGTACATGCAGATGCTGAAAAGACCGAGGATTTACCGAAAAATCATGAGAAGGGATCGGAAACGGTAAATTTCGATAATCAGGAGAAGCAGGCAAGATGCAGGGCACAGGCTGCCATATGGTACGAAAAGGAAGGCTTTGAGCGGATCCAGGCGATTCGGAAAACTCTGGAATCTGAAAATCGAAACCGTTTTTCAGTAAACAGGGAAGGAATCTGCAGTATTTCCATTGGAAAAAGGAAATATCGAAGGATTGGAATTTTAAAAGGTTATCCTTTTGGACAGACAGAGGTGATCCGGGAAAAACTAAAGAAGGATGGTTTCATCACCAGTATGGGATGCAATAATTATCTCTGGATTTCATGGTAGAGAGGAGCTGGAACATGAGCATTTGCTGTAAAGCCATCCGGCAGATCTATTATAATGCAGGAAGTGGATATACGGTAGCTTCCTACATGACCAATGAAGATTTACCGGAGGAAGTAAAAAAACAAAAGAATGGAAATTATGGAATATTTCAGGCATTTGGAACCGAACTTCCGACAAACGAAGGCCTGGATGTGGAACTGACGGGAGACTGGAAACCCACAAAATATGGAATGCAGTATAGTGTGAGCAATTTTTCAGTAACCATGCCAACCACAAAAGAAGGTATTCGGACTTATTTGTCGTCATCCCTGATCAAAGGGATCGGACCGGCAATGGCAGCCCGCATCGTGGAAACGTTTGGGGAAGACACACTGAATGTTTTTAATGACAGCCCGGAGAAACTCCTTCAGGTAAAAGGAATTACGCAGAAACGCTTAGATGATATTCTGGAAGGATATCAAAAAAGCAGTTCCATCCGGGAACTGATGATGTATTTGTCCCCTTTTGGGGTGACTCCTGCAAAAGCTTCAAAAATACAGGAGAAATTTGGCCCTGCTGCAGTTATGATCGTGAAGGAGGAGCCTTTCCGGCTCTGTGAGGTTCATGGATTTGGATTTCTGACTGTTGACCAGATTGCAGTAAAGGCAAAACATTTCCGTGCAGATGATCCCCTTCGCATTAAGGCTGCTATTTTGCATATTATGTCAGAAGCAGAAGGCGAAGGACATTTGTATTTAAAAAGAGAGGACATTATAGAACGTGTCGAAAAACTTTTAAATCACAACAAAGATGTTTCACCGGTCTCTGAACGGGCAATCCGGGATACAGGCAATGATATGATCCATACAGATGGAAGCCTGGTCTGCCACGATGGAGGGTTTTATACACGCAAAAGCTTCCAGGCCGAACTGGGAGCTGCTGCCGCATTAGTCAGACTCCATATGCAGACGGGAATGGCTGTAAATGTTGACCGTATTTTAAGAAAGATCCAGAAAGAACAGGATATTATTTTGAATGCGAAACAGCAGGTGGCAGTAAAAAATGTCTTTGAAAACCCGGTATCCATCATTACAGGAGGACCCGGCAGAGGAAAGACTACGGTGATCCGTTTCATCATTGCTGTACAGGAAGCATTGGATAAAAATGCGGTGATCCTTTTATGTGCACCTACAGGCATCGCCAGAAGGCGAATGCGGGAATGTACAGAGTATCCAGCACTGACGATCCATAAATCCATAGGGCTTACCGGAGAAGCTGGAGAGGAAGAATGGAAGAACGAGCAGCCAATTCCAGATGACCTGATCATAGCAGATGAGTTCAGCATGGTCGATATGTATCTGGCGGATAAACTGTTTGCCAGTATTAAATCCGGTGCCAGACTGGTCCTGGTGGGTGATAAAGATCAGATCGAATCCGTAGGGCCTGGAAAAGTATTTCAGGAGATCATTGATTCCGGCGTATTTCCGGTAACTGTCTTAGATGAATGTTTCCGACAGGAAGGGAATTCCACCATCAGCCAGAATGCCATTAAGATCAATAAGAATCAGCTGGATCTGGTGTTTGATGATACCTTTCAGTTTATTCCGGCTTCCACACCGGAGGAGGCTTCGCGAAAGATACAGAAGATCTATCGAAAAGAAGTACTGCAGAGAAACGGTTCTTTGGAAGAAGTGCAGGTGATGTCACCACTTCGAAAAGATACGGAAGCAGGTACGGATGCATTGAATCTGGTATTGCGTGACATTGCGAATCCAAAGCGTTTCGGTTATCCGGAAATCACAAATGGCAGGAATACTTACCGGGAAGGTGACCGGGTCATGCAGACAAAAAACAACGATGAAGTAGCAAATGGCGACATTGGAGAAGTCATAGGGATTTTTCGGAAAGATCAAAAAATGGTCATGCGTGTAGATTTTGGGGATGGCCGGGTCATGGAATATCAGGAGGAAGACTATTGGCCGCTGACACTGGCATATGCGATTACGGTACATAAGGCTCAGGGCAGTGAATATCCGATGGCAATCCTTCCAATGCTTCCATGTTTCCGGTGGATGCTTCGCAGAAACATTTTCTATACAGCAGTAACAAGAGCCAGAGAAAGGTTTATAATTGTGGGAAGCAAACGTGCAATCGCACAGGCTATCCGGACGGATTACATCAGCCGGCGAAACACCATGTTTGGGTACCGTATCCGAAAAATATATGAAGCAATCCTGGAACAGGAAAAGAGCGCATAAAGAATGAATGACAGGCAGACGTTGGAAAAATCCAATGCTCTGCCTGTTTCTTTCCTTCGTATGCAGAAAATCACATAATGAAAGAGGAGGGAACAAAATGCCAGATCTTTGTTTTTATGCACCATGGATTATGAAAGAACCCATTCCGGACCCATTTCGGGTGATGTTGGAAAAAGCAGGGAAAAAACGGGTCAGCTATGATGAAGCAGATTGTTCCATGCGAAATATCAGGAAGCAGGGAAAAGTCTCCCGCCTTCATGGGCCTACGTTACAGGCACTTCTGACACTGATTCAGATCCGGAAAGAAAAAGACTCTGGGGCTGCCGGTATACAAAGGGGCAGGGATACCATAAATTATTTCTGCATGGAATATCCTGGAAATCAGGGAAAGTATGTAATGACTTATAATTCGAAAAACGGACGTTTCAGTGGGATTTTAAAGACAGAAGAAAAAAACGAGAAACTTCCGGGAATCCGGGAGGGCAAAAACACAGGCGAGCAGTACCTGGCCCTTTTGGCTTATGCCAATCTGGTCCCGGATAATCCTTTATTTAACGAAGAGTTCCAAAAAAATTTCTACATACTTGAAGAACAGGAAAAAAAGGAATGGGAAGACACGGAAACTGCACTGCGGGCGGCATTTATCTGCTGCGATGCCATGTACTGCGAAGTAATAGCAAATCCACAGCAGGCGGTCCCGCTGGAAAAGAGCCAGTTCCGTGCAGAGGAACTGGAGGATGTGCTTCCGGAATATAAAATTGCGGCCGGGGTATATGCACCAAACGATGAAATCTATGGAAAGTTTCATGTGCTTTTGCCTGTAAATGAGAAGACAAAAAGAACACTTTTTGAATTAAAACAGATCTACTCTGGCAGATGGGATGTAAATGAAAGGACAAAAGAAAGGATCCCTTCGCTTCCGGAAGACTATCTGGTAAGTAAGGAAGCTGAAGAAATCCTGCAGATGGTGGATAAGACACCGGCAAGGCTGTTTATGTTGACAGGCGATGCCGGTACTGGAAAGACAACGGATGCCAGAATGATCGCCCAGATATTAGGGCTTCCATATTATGTGTTCACCTGTGGACCTGGAACGGATGAACTGGAACTTTTAGCGACCACCGTGCCAAATATGGGCGGAACAGCACATCTGGAAATGGAATTGCCACGTCTGGAAGACATTGAAATGGATCCGGCTTCAGCTCTTGCAACGGTAAATGGCATTTATGAAGAGGGGATCAGCCGGGAAAAAGCTTTTCAGGAGATCCTGAAAGCAGTTTATGAAAAAGGCTATGAAAAGTCGAAAAATGAAAAAGACTTCTTATTAAAAGAGTCAGAAATCGTAAAGGCATGCAGGGAACCATCTGTGATTGAAATTCAGGAGCCGGCCATGATTGAAAAACCTGGGACACTTACGAGATTAAACTCCCTGTTTGACGATGGAGCTGTAACCGATCTGGTAAATGGAGAACAGATACGGAGAAATCCGGATACCATTGTGATCATGACCACCAATCTGGATTATGTCGGCTGTCAGAACTTCAACCAGTCAGTTCTTTCCCGAATGAACCTGATTCAGCCAAAGGAAGCCCTGACAGAAGAGGAAATGGCAAAAAGGGCAATGAAAAGAACCGGGTTTAAAAACAAAGAACTTCTGTCCTTTATGGCTGCCACGGTCTGCAAGATCCATGAATATTTGATCGAACAGGACATTACGGATGGCGTATGCGGATACCGGGAATTGGAAAACTGGGTGTTAAGTTACATGGTTTCCAATGATCTCAGGAGGTCAGCATGGACAGCACTGCTCAGTAAAGCATCCATGGACAGGGAAGAACAGGGAACTATGGAACGCGTCTTTCTTCTTCCTCATTGTGCTGTGGATTAAAAACGGATGGAGGAAACGAATGAAAAAGGCTTTATACCGGAAACGGATATGTGCAGAGAAAGAAAAACTGACACCGGAAAAAGTATTTCATACGCCGCAGTATCGTGATCTTTTGACCTCGATCGGGCATGAAATCACGGGTGGAAAGTTGACTACATTACGGTTATACGATGATAAAAATTCAGGGATTGCAGGATGGAATCAGGGAGAAACAGTTGCCGTAAATCTGGGAAACCAGATTACGTCAAGTTTTCTGACACTGGAATTAAAAAGTGACAGCCTGATCGGGATTCTGGGACATGAATGCGGACATTACCGGTATACGGATTCTGCACTTAGAAAAAGGTATGCCGAGCATATGTTAAATGGCAGCTGGTATCCAAAGGAGCCAGTACCGGAAAATGCACAGGAAAAAGAGGCATTGGATGCGATGAATGTCTACTTTGAAAGAAAAGATAAAGCAATCCTTTCTATCTTTCTGCAGACAGCATCTTATCTCAGCAATCTTTTGAATGATATGTACATAGAAGAGAAGATGTGCGCCCTTTTTCCGGGAAGCATCCGCAGGGGAATCCTTATGAATCGCGACCGAAATGTGGAATGGCTTCCAACACTTAGGGAAATGCTGGAAACGGAGAAAGACAGGTTATCTATTCTTATGAACCTGTGTGCACAGTATGCCTTGTCTTCAAGGGTCAATGCCTGGGATGGTGCGGATTACGAGCTTATTGATACACTAAAACTGCTTATGCCGGTCATTGATGAAGCGGGAAAGGCAGCAGATGACATGGAGAGATATCTTGCCACCAACCATATTCTTCTGATGATCTGGAAATATTTTGCGGAAATCATAGATGAAATAGAGAAGAACAGTACAGAAAATGAAGAGCAAAAGCCAGAACAGGAAGAGCGTGAAGGGCAAAAGGAAAACCCGAATGAATCCGAAGAAGAACCGGAGGAAGAAAAGCAGGGTAACACAGGGGCACAGACTGAGCAAAATGAAGATAAGATCAGAAAAGAGGATACGGAACAGGAGTCGGAAACAGAAGACAAAACCGAAAGAAACGGAGAGGATCAGGAAACGGAAGGCCATGAAAACGGGCGCACGGCAGAGCTTCAGAAGTTTCTACAGCAACTGTGTGAAAATCTTCCGAAATGTGTCAGGGAGTCTGGTGGCTTCGAAGACAAACAGAATGAATGTGGCATCCCTGCCTCAGAAACGGAAGCATCCAGTGATAATGCCTTGCAAAAAATCCTTTATGAAATGGCGAAAGAGATGCTTGATGAGAAGATACAGAAAGAAATTTTCGAACATCTTCAAAAGGAATTGATGGAGATACCGTTTGAAGAAGGCCATGACCTGGTACAGAAAAAACTTTGCCGTAAGACCGAGATATCAGATTTTTTAAAATTACAGACAGAAAAGTATGAGGGGCAGCTTAAACAGGTAAAAAAGAGACTTCGCCTGAAACTGCTTCCTATATTGAAAAATCAGAAAGAACGCACGGAACATAAGCTTTTTCTTGGACGTCGGGTAGATCTTCGAAACATAGCTGCACCGTCTGGGGCAGTATTTAAGAAACAACAGCCAGGAAAAAATCCGGATATCTGTGTGGCGGTGCTGGTCGATAATTCTTTTTCCATGTGTGGGGAACGGATGGATCATGCCATTCTTGCAGCACTTTGCCTGTATGATTTTTGTATGGAATCAGAAATACCGGTTTTAGTGTGCGGACATCATACAGATGGATACCGGCATGAGAACCTGAAAGACGAAAAAGTGTATCTGCATTGCTGCGCAGATTTTGAAACGGATGAAAAGGATCGGTTCCGGATTGCTGGTATGCAGCCTTATGGAAGCAACCGGGATGGAACTGCATTGTGGTATGCTGGCAGCCGTCTTTTGGAACGACCGGAAAAACAGAAACTGCTGTTTGTGATCAGTGATGGTGCACCTAATGCAAACCAGTATGGAGGCACAGGGGCAAAAAGGGACCTTCAGAAGATTCGGAAAAAACTGCTGCAGCAGGGAGTATTCTTTCAGGCTGCTGCGATCGGAAGCGACAAGGAAGCAATTCAGGAAATTTATGAAGAATCTTTTCTGGATATTACGGATCTTGAACAGCTTCCGGCTCTTCTGACAAAGAAACTGCTGCGTTTTATCAGGAGGTAAGGATGAACAGGAAAAACAGGAAAGAAAAAGAACAGAATATGGATGTATCAAAGCAGATCTGTGTTCATAAGACACAGAATACGTTACTGGAATTTAATAGCTTTTTGCGGATGGCAGAACCAAAGGAGTTCTGGCATCTTCACGAAGACTTTGCCAGCGATTATTCCAGGATCCGGGCGGTCATGGTTGACTACAGCAAAGAAGACAGCATCAGTGTTTATGCAAATCTGAGTCCGGAAATCATAAAATACGTGTATTCCCGTATATGGAATAATGTACAGGAATTTAAATTCTTCCAGCAAAAGATCTTTTGCGAGGATAAAAATTCCAACACGGGAAGAGTTACAGTATTTTCCATACAGAGGAAGGTTCGCAACAACAAAGGAGAAGTTTTAAATTATCCGTGGGTTGTCAGGATACAGAATGGCACTGGTATAGCGATGCATAATGCCAATGGCGGGCAGTATTGTAAAAAAGACAGCTACCGGAAAGAAAAAGAGGTTACCATACAGCTGAAAGATGAGGAAATCTTCACACTGTTTGCAAGAACTTCTGCTGTGATCAGGGCATTTGAACAGGACTGCATGACACGCCGCAGACAGGCTGGAAATTTCCGGAACTTGTACAGAATGGTAGAAAAACTCATTGTTGGAACTGAGGAGGAAAAAGATAATGCTGCGTAAAAGAATAAAGAAGAACACATTGAAATGGAAAAAAATCTATGCGGAACAGCTTCTTGATATGATGGACGAGGAAGAAAATGCTTTACAGAGGATTTATCTGACAGGGTATGTACTTGAACTGAAAAAGAACCGGTATTTTGCCGGATGGTACAAAGACCGGATCGTTTGCCGTTCCCTGGAGTATGCACGTTATTTTCCGAGTGCTGAGGCAGCGGAAGAGTATGTACATAAGTATCTGGGATTTGCAGGCATGACCTGTTATATCTGCCACGTAAACTGGACGCTGGCTTCCTGCGGGAGTGAAAATATGGAGGATAACGAAGAAAACTTGTTAGAGGAAAATGGTAAAATCCTTTCGTTTGCAAATTATGCAGATGTAAAGCAATATCAGAAACAGCGAGGCATGGAACATTCTACAATGGCGATCACTTATGCAAGCCGGAAAAAGAAGATTATCCTGGCAGCATAAGAACAATTTTGGGGGACTGGCGAACAGTCCCCTTTTTATATGGGAAAACAGGAGGAAATTGGATGGAATGGAAGATTTATGAAGAATGGCTTGATATTACCCTGTACCGGCAGATGACGAACCTGATCTATAAGCTGTCATCTAATGAGGAAAAATATAAAATTTATATGCAATTAAAAGAAAATGACATGTTTCTGGAAAAGCCGAAAGTAGACATGGAAACCGCTTATGGACTGCACTATCCGGGAGAAGTCCTGGAGCGCATCGGAGAACATCTGACCTTGACAAAGCAGACATACCGTGCCCTCGGACTTGCCCTGGCAAGGATGATGCCTTTGCAGGAGACCTGTATGTTCAATGGAACTCAAAAGGATCTGTTTTGGAAAAAGATGAAACAGATTCTTGGAGAGAAAGACCTGTTTTTGCTCAGTATCAATTATATCTGTGAGGAAAAGGAAAAGAATCGGTGGAAACAGGCCATGCATGCGTATCCATTTGAGCGAGCAGAAGAAATGCTGTTTGCCATGTCCATCCTTCCGGATGATGAAACACTGTGGGAAGGCATAAAACAGAGACTTGCTGACAGCTTTTCAAAGAACCGGAAGATATCCGTATTTACTGAATGGAATCTTTTCGTGTGGATGGTAGGCAAAGTAATGACAAAGCTTAAAGGGTATCGCAAAAAGGATCTGGATATCCTGAAACTGCTGGTAAAGTTAGCAGTCACAAATGCTAAAAATGCGGATGCCGTTTTGGAAAAACGTATGCGTATGTTTGGATATTCCGACAAAGAGACCGCTTTTTTAAATTTTGTACTGATGTATTTTGTAGAGAGACCCGATCGGATAAGCCTTTCCGGGTTGACAGCAGAAAAAATTGGTCTGAATGTATTAGAGGCATTTTTGCCTGGAAAAGAGACATATCCAGAAGAGGCTTATGTACTTTGTTCACGGATTTTAAGAACATATGGGAAACTTTCTGTCCGTATCGACGGTAAAGAACGGCTGGAAAAATGCATGAATGAAACGTTCAGGGTGGAAAATGTAAAAACGTTTCTTACGTTGTTTCCATTTAGAAGTAATGAACCGGAAGAGTGGCACTACATTGATCTGACAGAAGAAAAATGGGATCCTCTGGTAAAAAAACTCTCTTCGGAAGAATTTGAAGCGTGTGTTACAGATACTCTGAAAGGCAAAACATACAGTACGAAAAGTTTGCTGAAGTATCTGGAACGTTATGAAAACCTTACAGGAAGTAGATACCAGGATGTTTTCTGGAAAAAGAGTGAGCGGGAACTTTACGCGGTTTTCAACCGGCTGATCCTGTATGGGATTTTGGATGGAAAAAAGTATCTGGAAGAGTTTGTAAAGGATTATAAAAATGAAGAACCAGATTTGGAAAAGAAATGGGAATTTATGGCAGGATATTTAAAAAGTGAAATAAAGGGTCTTTGTAATGAGCATTCCTATCCTATGCTGAAATTTCTGATCAATGAGATTGGAATGGATGGATGCGAATTCTTAAGCCCCTGGAGGATTTTAAAGGAAACTTTCTCCTTGGGATACTATGCTATCCAACATAGAGAGTGCGAATTTTTTTCGCCAGTTCTGGGAAAAGAGGAACACCGGGAACTGTTTTCAATAGTAGAAAAGAAGTTCTTTTATGAATATCCGGATATTTATCCAGAATACCTGACGGCCTTACTTTTAAAGGAAAATACAGCACTTTGGCTGGAACAGTCAGAAGCATATGAGCTTTCCAAATTGCTTCTTCCATTTATAAGTGATTCTTATCGAAGAGAAACCCTGTATCAGAAATATATGACAGAAGAGGATCGGAAAAGATATCAGGAACGGAAAGAATGGCTAAAGGAACAGAAAAAACGGATAGATCACTGGAAAACTGAAAAAAACATCAAACAGCAGTTTAATCAGATATTACGGGAAAACAGAAAAACGGATAAGGAGATTCAGTCTATTTATGAGTTTTACAAGAATGGTCGTTATTCATATGGCCATAAAAAGCTCTACTGTAAGATCGTTTCCTCGTATTTAAAAGATAATTTTGCAGGAACAGCGAAAAAGCCTATGGCAAAAAAGGAAGCTCTGTATCTTCTTAAGCTGGCAGAAAATATGTACCAGGACGAATGCATGGAGTTACCGGAGATTACTGAATTAATAGAAAGGGCAGAGGTAGCGTGATGATCGAAAGAATCTTAAAGCACATGAATATTTACAGGGAAATGAAAAATGCAGCAATTCCCCTGAACCTGATAGGAAAGAAAGGGGAAGATTCCTGTATGAATGCGGCCAGACTGGTAAATCAGCAGGAACTTTCCGGTCTGATGGAGGGGTTAAATGAGGAGACGATTTCTTCTTTGATGGACGATCCGGAAATACTCAGCTATTTGGGGAAAATGAACAAAAAGGATTTTCCTATTTTAGAACCAGACCGCATCAGAATGATAGTAGAATGTGCGGGAAATGAAAAGCTGTCCGAATTTCCCTATGAAAAGATTGAGAAAGTACTGGCAGATAAAGAAATCCCGGACCGGTTCGTATATGTTTATCTGAAATATTATGCTTTTCTGGAACCGAAAGAAGAGTTAAAGAAACAGCTTGTAGCAAGTCTTGATACCTGCATTGGTGAGTTTGATGTTGCCCGTGCGGGAATAAAGATACGCATGCTTTTGATAAATCCGGCTTTTTCAACGGAGCTTCTTTATGAGCTGCTCAAGGATGAGGAATCATTGGCATTACTTTTGAAGCAGGATCTGATGGAACTCGTAAATTATTTATCCGAGTTTTGTAAAGAAACGGAAAGCTTAAATAAGAAACAGCTGGAAGAACTGAGCCGGCATCCAAAAGAAATTCGGAATGGACTGGAAGTGATTCTCACTCAGATTCCAAAAGAATGGCAGGCCTCTTTTCTTCACTTGTGGCTTTGGAACGAATCATTATATGCAGATATTCCGAAGCTGATAAGATTTTTGACAGGTCCAGATGCAGATTTTGAAAAGGTTTCAAACGGAAAGGCAGCCTATGTGAACACTCTGTATGGAAATCCGCTTCCAGATATGGATCTTTATGAGCTCACTTTGGAAAAGACAGAGCTTATCCTGTATGCCATTACGAAACGGAAGAAACATTTCCTGGAACTTTTGCGAAAGAATGGAGACTGGCTTATAAACCTTGACAGGAATTCGTTGATTCTGGATGAAGAGGTTTATAAAAGATGCCTGAATCTAAATACTTTAAACGAGCAAAATTTAAGGGATTGTGAATATATGGTAGTTCCCTGGAGAAAGAGTGAAGAATCACTGTTTTCGAAGCCTCGTGTATTTGAAGAATTGAAAGTCCTGTACAATGTGAAAGCAGTCTATATAGACCTGTATGATCGTTTAGCATACTCCAAAAGTGATGATCGTCTTCGGGTGATCCGTGAGTTGATAAAAAGAGACTGCCTGACAGATGCATTAGAGGAAAATCAGGTTGAGCGATTGGCAGAAGCTTTGTCAAAAAAGCCGCTTTCCAGATGGATGCAGGAGGATTTTAAAAACATTCTGGATCTTCGGCATGAAACAGCCATATGGATTCTGATATTTTTAATGGATTTTACTGAACTTTTAAAAGAGCTTACAAGGGATAATCAGGTTTACTTCCTTTTACATAATCAGAATCTTTTAAATGGCTGTTCCGGATTACCTGCATTGATGGACAAACTGTTGGCCCAGGATCCTTCCTGGAAGAATTTAAAGACAGAATTGAATATTTCGGATGCTTTTGTTGCGGAAAATAAATCCAATATCCAGAAGTTCATTTATGAAGGCGGCGCTGAGATCATGACTTCCTTTCTGAACAGGCAGCCGAAAAAGAAGGAAGAGATCCGAAGAATCGTAAATGCTGAGTTATTAGGAAAATTCATGGAGCTGAAATACCATGAAGGAGATCTGGGACGGGAAATTGCTTTTCCAATAAAAAGAGATACAGAAGAAATCTGGAAAGAAAAGCTGCTGCGCGTGGATTGTGGATGGGAAATCTGGGAAGAGGACAGCCTGCTTCCGGTGATGCAGATAGGAGAAGTACCGCTGCGCAGCTGCATTTCCTATCGGAATGGTCCAAATTGTGATTGTCTGTTATCCTGTTTTGATGCAAATAAAAAAATTATATTTATCAAACACAATGGTAAAATTGTATTTCGTGCAATCCTCCGTCTGACAAAGGGATCTTTTGTAGCTGCGGATGAAAGGAAGACGATTGAGTTTGTTGATGTGACTGCCAAAAGCGAACCACATGAAAATAAAGCAGAAGAACTGGTTTTGTTTTTGGAACGTTATTATCAAAGCGGACTTAGCGAACAGGAAATACGAAAAGCAGTAAATTTAACTGCTATGCTGGTAAAAGAAAAAGCAGAAAAACTTGGAGCAAGGCTTGTGCTTAGCAGCAGTTATAAGAATGTTCTGGAAAATAAAAACTATGTTTTGACAAACTTTTATATGTATATTTCCGCATCTAAAAATGGAAGCCAGTATCTGGACAGCCTTGGAGGGGCCGCTGGTGTCAGTGCTTCCGGAAGCTATACCTGCAATATATTTTTGCTGGAAGCAGAAGAAAGGAGAGAAGAGAGCTTATGAATATACGAAGAGCAGGAAGAAAAGTAGTAAAAAACCTACATAAAGAGTATGGCATATATCGGATCGGTTTTGTAAATATTTATGGTGAAGAAGATGAAACAGAATTGGACGCCATGAACATCAATGATCTGGAAAGATTATGGCTGTCTCTTTGTCCGGAATTTGAGTGCAAGGGAAACAGTGTATGCTATGTGGAACGGGTAGGTTAAAGAACGCCCGATGTAATTCGGGGAAAAATGTCTTGTCCAGAAATGGATTGATGAAAACATGTGTGTAGCGAAGTAAATAAAAATGATATTATAGTGGGTAAGTCGGTTTTCGACTTACCCATTTATATTAAAAGTTAGAAATTTTTAGCACTATGGCCAACAATTCTAAAAAGCAATATACAATAAAAGCAGATACATAAGCTGTTCTTTTAATGAAAAATGCAGCAATCCGGGCTGCTCCCATGCTTTTGCCGGATATGCTTTTTCAAAAAAGTCTCCATCTTTCCAATAGAGTCCATAAATTAGAAGACGTTTCCCCTCCCGGATAGCTTCCGGCTCCATAATCAACTCCCAACGAACCTGATCCATAAGGTGAAGATAAAGTGATACACATAGAACCAGGTTACTGGTACGATTATGTGCGAGAAACTTCTGTTCTAATAATGAAGGCATTTCAAAAGAAATCTTAAAATCATTAAAAATTTCTCTGTATTCTATATAAAACTCCCACAAAGTAGCAGGTGTAATCTTATATCTTGCAGTGCGTGCAGATAAAAGAAATTGCCTCGGACCAGAGGCCGCTGTTTGTTTAAGAAGAGCTTGTTTTACGGCAGATTTCACGGATTTTCCAATCAGTTCACCAAGTTTGGAATGTTCAGAAGCATCCGTAAGAGTTCTGGCACCACAAAGCTTAGAAGCAATTACAATTCCGTCAGTTCCAGAACCTGTTGCAATCTCTTCGGAATAGCAGCTTCCCAGTAATAACTGAGAAACAGCAGCAGCTTTCGATTCTCCACAGAGCATCAGAGCTCTGGACATTGCTGCATCAGTCAAATTCTGATTAATGAATAGAAAAATATTAATTGTTCCAGGAGGAAGTATTTCATAATTTCCGTCCTCTTCGTAGTAAGAAGCAGAATCGCCGGGATGCATACCATTACTACTGCGGGGAAAAATAAAAGGAACGGATAAAAAAACAGAGCCTGCTTATTTTCCGGCAGGCTCAAAAAACAATGATAATAAAAGGAGATAACATTATGCCGTACATTAAAAACATTGAACATGAAAAAGTTGTTGATCTGGCAGGTGAAGTAGAATACATGCCAGGCCAGGTAATCAGCAAGACACTGGCGCAGAATGATGCTGTAAGCGTGACACTGTTTGCTTTTGAAAAAGGCGAAGAGATTGGAACTCACGATTCCATAGGAGATGCTATGGTTACTGTCTTAGACGGAGTTGGAGAATTCACCGTTGGAGGAGTAAAGCATATCTGCAAAGCAGGGGAAGCATTGGTTATGCCGGCAACAATCCCGCATGCAGTCTACGCAGTAAAAAGATTAAAAATGCTCCTGACCGTTGTATTTCCGAAATGCGAATAATTATATTTTGATTTTGAAATTGTAGAAAAGTATTTTTACAATCTATATTTAGAATAATATCCTGTTTGGAGTTCCAAATGGGATATTTTTAGTTTTTAGCAGAATACATAAGATTATATTTTATGACTTGAAAGCAAATTGATTTTATAAATTATATTTGAAAATTCCGTAGTATAAATGTTTGATTTGATAGTAAAAACATTTGACATTTTTAGACTATTATGATAGTCTATAGGTACAGACTATTGCAGTAGTTTACAGAAAAGATAAAACATAAAAGGAGGCTCGCATGAAGAGAATGAAAAAATTGATGAGTGTATTACTGGCAACTGCATTGATGGCAATGCCATGTACAAATGTTTTTGCAGATAATGAAATTCCATACAGTGCTCAAGAATCTGATGAAAATGTAGCACCACATGTGGCTCAGTATGTATGGGTTGATACTGATGTACTAAACGTTCGTTCAGGTCCGGGAACAGGGTATTCAGTGGTTGGAACAGTCAAACGTAATCAGCGTTTATGGATTACATATGCACAGTATGATTCATCGGGAGTTGACTGGTATAAATGTACTGCAATTGGCGGATGGGTTTGTTCGCTTTATGTCAGATATTCAGCATAAGTTATAATCCACAGGGGAAGGAGAGTACTCCTTCCCCTGTGAAAGTTAGGTGGTAAATTAATGAGAAAAAGACTGAGAGTATTAGTAGTATTGGTAAATATAGCTATTAGTATGAATTTTTGTATATTTGAGGTAAAAGGCGAAACAAATGAGAATGTCCAAAAAGAAAGTGAGATTCAAATAGATAAAGATTATATGCGGGAAGTTATTGAAGAAATTACATTTTCACCACACCCAATAAATTCAAAAGAAATTGACCAGGTAAAAAAATGTATTGTCTCTGAATTTAATAAAATAGGTTACGATAACATTGAATATCAAAAATTTGAGTACAACGATGAAAAAAATGAAAATGCAATAAGACATTCATCGCAAATTGATATATTTTTGGCACCTACATCAGAAGATAACACAAGTGATGGAGCAGGGGAAAATGTTATTATAAAAAAAGACAGTAATCAGAATACACAAAAAAAATTGATAATTAGTGCTCACTATGATAGTTCGCCAACATCTTTAGGTGCAAATGATAATGGATCAGGAGTTGCTATTGTATTAGAAATTGCACAAATATTGAAAAATATAGACATGCCATATAATATTGAATTTATTATGTTTTCAGGAGAAGAAAAATATATGTTAGGGTCAAGATGGTATGCTGGGCAATTATCAGAAGATGAGAAAGATAATATTATTGGTGTTATAAATGTCGATACAGTAGCCGAAAAAAGTGATTTGGGATATTGGATTATGGTTAATGGAGATAAACGAAATAGCGATATTGATTACGAATCCGATGATGCAATGCAAAAGTTGGCAGAGTTAAATGGCAATGCCCTTTCTAAATTATTTCAAGTTAATGACAGATTTAGCGTGGTGATGGCCATGAATAGTGATCATTATCCTTTTTCTTTACTGGACATCCCTTCAGTAACTATTGTTCAAAATTTGGAAGAGGAGTTAAAAATAAACGATGAATCAGATATAAAGGAAAATTTAGACTATGAAAGAATGCAAGAGGTTGTAAAATGCATTTTAAGGGTGGCTTTTGAGTTGGAATAAATATATTGATGTGATTACTATTAAATAGACAGTATAAAAACAGGCCGGTACTATATCTATAAATCCATATATTTAGGTGCTCCATGCTATTGACAGCGGTGGATTGGTTTGATAGTATGAAAAATAAACTATTGCAGTAGTCTAAAAGGAGTAATTATGAATACAAAATTATATGATTCAGAACTTAAAGTTATGGAAGTCTTGTGGAGGGAAGGAGATGTTTCAGCAAAGCATATTTCGGAAGTTTTGAACACAGAAGTTGGTTGGAACAAAAATACTACTTATACTGTTATAAAAAAATGTGTTGCAAAGGGGGCTATTGAACGTTATGGAAGCAACTATATGTGTAAAGCGTTGATTTCTAAAGAGAATGTAGAAGAATTTGAAACCCGAGAACTCATTGATAAAATATTTCATGGATCAAAGATAAATTTTTTTGCTTCCTTTGTGAGCCACGAAAAATTATCAGAGGAGGAACGTAAGCAGATAAAGAAATTGTTGGAGAAGTGAGGTGCCAGGCTATGATACGTCATATGCTGATTAGTTCAAGCCTATTTATTGTTCTGATTTTGCAAGTTCGTGTATGTTTAAAAAATCATATCCCTGGACGTATTTATGTAATGCTCTGGGAAATTGCATTGCTTCGGCTAGTTTTACCGTTAAAAATACCAATTCTACCAGACCGTCTTCTAAACCACATAGATACTTTTTCACCAAATACAGTTTCTTTAACAACAGAAAATGTTGGGAAAAGGTTTTTCATAATATGGGGAATAGGATTTAGTATTTCGTTTATTATTGCGGTTATTAATTATTATAGAGAACGAATGTTGCTAGCACAGTCTCTTCCTATAGAAATTGATTTTACCAAAACAGAGAATTTATACACTGTTCCGATACGTGTATCCGATCGAATACTATCACCAGTAGTATATGGGATATGGAAACCCTGTGTTGTGCTACCTAAGGCGATGAATTATAATAATTTAAAACTTTTACAAAATGTGTTGTTACATGAAAAAGCACATATTTTTTGGAAAGATAATTTAGTAAAATCATTGTCAGCTTTTATTTTTTGCCTTTATTGGTTTGATCCATTTGTCTGGATTTTATATTATTTTTTATCAAAGGACATGGAATTTGCATGTGATGAGGAAGCTATTAGAAATATGGATTATAAAAACCGGAAGGAATATGCTCTTTGCATTTATGAGATGGCAGATTATGATTTAAGATTTTTTTCAGTTGCCAACAGATTTGGAGGAAATTCTGTAAAAGAAAGAATTGTGAAAATTATGAAATTCAAAAAGCATACTCCCTTTATTACTATACTTGCTGTGTTTTTTACTATAACATCTGCATTAGGTGTGTTTGCTTCAAATGAAAATGATAACTTACAAATTGAAATTATTCCCAAAATGTCTAGCCGCGAAGACAATGTGGATGCACCGTTGGGAATCGAGGCAGAAAGTGATTTTTCAGATAACAATACAGATACGGATGAAGCAAATAATTATAGTGTTGATGGTTATGAGTTGTATCCATATTATCGTACATCAGATATGACAGATGAAGAAGTAATAGAAATAGAGAAGCTTCATGAATATAATAGAACTTTTTTTGAAAATCATGAAAAATAAAATAACTATTTGAAGGAGGATATTATATGAGAAAAAGACTGGCAGTTTTGTTTTTTTCTGTGTGTTGTATGATGACGTGCTTTTTTGCTCCAGTTTATGCTTCTGAAATTACAGTTGAAGATACCAAAGATAGCATAGAAGTCAGTTTTGAGGAAGCAGAAATTGCCATGCCCGGTGTGATAGCCGAAAATAGTAATGAAACTTTTAAAGTAGCGACTTTGACTGAAGATGCTAATTTTACAGATGCAACAGATGATATATTTTCTCCAGATATATCTAGTAGCGAAGTGGATAATACGAAGTCTGTAATTGATTCGAAAGAATTATCCGGGATTAATCCTAATGAGTTACATAACTTTAACCAAAATTTTTTTGAGGGAACAAGCACATTAGAGGATATAGCTGTTTATTCAACAATATGGGCTGTTATTCCAGTAAAAAATGGAACGGTTAATGTTCCAAGTTCAGCAACTGTTCCGGGAGCATCTGCAAAATACATTAAACTTTTACAGTGTTGCTTAAATGCATTAGGATACAATGCAGGAAGTGCGGATGGTATTTATGGAACGAATACTAAAAATGCGATAATAAGTTTTCAAAGAAAAAATAGTTTAAGTGCGGACGGAATTGCCGGTGAAAATACATGGCGAAAGATAGATGTATTAATATATACAAAAAAGATTACAGTTATGAGCTATACTAAATAGCAGAAATTTGAGAGGAAAAAATTTCAGGAAGAATGATATTTTAGAAGCCCTTTACATTTAATTGTGTATGATTTTACAAAATTTTAAAATTTATACCATAATATCGTCATAAATATACGGTATATTAATAATTACGGATGCCAATTAAGGTATCTCATTTTTAGATATTTAGATCGGAAGAGCGTCGTGTAGGGAAAGAGTGTAGATCTCGGTGGTCGCCGTATCATTAAAAAAAAAAAAAA
>OOCB01002334.1_pt1 | contig 22036 bp, 19 predicted proteins | sample 1671351 | NCBI WGS metagenome assembly OOCB01 (sample SAMN06348148, study PRJEB24527) | human gut metagenome | biome: human gut; feature: ankylosing spondylitis patient; material: feces | host: Homo sapiens | place: China | collected 2015-10 | reverse complement strand
TTTTTTTTTCAAGCAGAAGACGGCATACGAGATCGTGATGTGACTGGAGTTCAGACGTGTGCTCTTCCGATCTCAGTCAAAGAAAAAAGTATGGCGTGAAAATTTAGAGAAACGCCTGGAACGATTAAACGGTGACAGCATGGAGCATGTATACAGAACCAGAGCAATGAAAGATATCTTTAAAAAAGAATTCTTAAAAAAAGAAACAGATTTGTATACTGAAAATGCTGACGCTATTGCTGAATATATTGTCAAAAGCATTTTGTCATGCGCTTTGGAGACAAAAAATGGATTTGATGTTACAAATCAGGTTTTGATTGTCACAAAGTATGACGTTGAAGACATTGTCGAAGTGTTCTGTGATGTCATCAAGACACCAGAGGACTGGGAGCAGGCCAAGAAAGAGGCAGCAGAAAAAGAGAAGGAAAAAGAAAATGACAAGAAAAAGGGCGGTAAGGCAAAAAGCAATGCGAAGGGCTCAGCTTCACAGAGAATCATTTCAGTATTGAGAGCAAAGCTGCCATTAAGAAAATATGGTGTTGAGTGTTCATTGTTTGGCAGAATGGCGACGTCTGGTGTAATGGAGACTGTTGAAAGCGCTATGTGCGTTAATCATAGCTACTCATTAGGAAAAGCCACACTGGACAGCGATTACTATATCGTTGTTGATAACTATCTGTCAGCGATGGCAAGCGAGACTGAAAGTGGACAGAGCGGTGCCGGATACCTGGATGAAAAAGAATTTTCCAATCATGTGTATTATGAATACGCAAGCATTGATGTAGGAAAATTTTATGACAACCTGATTAAAGGTGTAGACATGTCAGACGAAAAGAATGTGCAGCGTATTAAGACTGTGATTATTGAGACTGTCAAGTGTGTGGTTAATGATATTGCCACATCTGCTCCGAGCAGCGGCCAGAATTCGTTTGCGTCACGTCCTGACCCGGTTGGTGTATATATCACAATCAAGGAAGACGGAGAAGGACGCACAGCTGATACATACTGTATTAAAGAAATGGTTAAAAAGGGAAGCGCAGCTGCTAAGACTGAAGCTGATAAGTTCCTGAATGCTATGAACGAATTTACAAGCGGAGACTTTGCAGATGATTCAGATTACCTGGCAAGAATTTACACCGGAGAATCTCCGGAAATGCTGAATGGTGCTGAGCATATGTCATGGAAAGAAGCTGTTAAAAAAGTAGGAGATATTATTGATGAAAAATTCTAAAAAATTAAAGTTGGTCTGTTCCGCCATGCTCCAGTCATGGCGAATCAGAAGCCTGGGACCATCTCAGAGATACACTGAGCTGGCTCCCACGAAAAGCGGTATCATAGGAATGATTGCCTGTGCATTAGGGTATGAGAGGGACGATAAAAGGATTGATGTCTTGGCAAATTCAACCGAGTTGTATCTTGATATTAAAAATTCCGGGTCAATGCTGGAATCGACTACCATTAATTCAATTGATACGCTGATTGATTACCAGACAGTAATGGATAAAGAAAAGGGAATGCCAACGGCAAATGGTGGTCGTTTATATTCAGCGACGCTGATTGATAAAGAATATCTGGTCGGCCGTAGATTTGTTTTATATCTGATTTCTGATGAAGAAACATTAAATAAAATCCAGGCGGCATTAAAAGCTCCTGTATGGCAGTATTACCTCGGAAGCAAATGCTGTATTCCGACAGAACCTGTCAGCCAGGGAATTTCAGAGATTAAGGAGGGCGAAATTAATGATTATCAGCACATTCGAGTGTAAAAGCTTTGTACAAAATTCAGATACCACACATAAAATTATTCAGTCAATGTTTCACTGTAACCGTGCATACCATAATGTACTGTATATGGTAATTGGAAAAAATCTGATAATACAGTCCGACATTGAACCGTATGAAATCCCGGATTCATTACGATTAATGAATTTAAAGAACTGTGATAGTATGGCCGCTAACATTAATGCCGGTGATGTTGTTAAAATCTTCGCTATGTATGAACCAACAAAAAAACAGACCAGAGTTGGAAAACGGTCATCAAATATCCTGATTGCAGATGAAAACGACAGAAAAGAATGGGTAAAAAGAAAATTTATAAATGCCGGCAATGTGATTGCTATTAATGAATTGTCAAAAAACAGGCGCCAGGTCACCAAAAGCAGCGGTGATTCTCATCCGGTAAGTGTATTTGGATATGAATTCCTGCTGCGTGTTAGTGATGCAAACGCATTACGGAACTTGATTAAAAATGGAGTGGGCCGGTCTAAATCATACGGGGCCGGAATGTCTCTGGTGATGGGAGTTGAAAAACAAAAAAAATAATTTAAAAAAAATGAAAATGCGGCGGATTTTTCGGTATATTAAATATGTGGATGAAACGAGAGTGGCATTTGTGTAAATTGTACAACGAGGTGTTTAAGGCGGCTAAAAGCCGCATGAACACTGAGTGTCTGCCCTTCGCAGGAAGGGATGAATCGCTGGTATGCTCTGGAATGCTGCAGTCGTGGAGGTTTGCCCTTCGTAGGAAGGGATGAATCGGTAAAGCATACCCGGTAAAAATTTTTTACAGGGTTTGCCCCTCGTATGAGGGGATGAATCATCATATATAGTGTTCCGTCTGTCAATAATCCGGTTTGCCCCTCGTATGAGGGGATGAATCGTCACTTAAGGAACTGGAACTGAACGCAGATGAGGCTGCACCTCGTATGAGGGGATGAATCATAAAAATGCGCCATTAAGTCTTTGAATTCCTGCGTCTGCCCCTCGCGGGAGGGGATGAATCGCAGTCAACTGGATGTCTGATGAGGGAACAGTGGTCTGCCCCTCGCAGGAGGGGATGAATCGGTGGATGAACCGCATCTTTGCAAGCGGCATCTGGTCTGTCCCTCTCCGGAGGGGATATAGCATTATTTTTCGGAGGAACATAATGGACATAACAAATATATGGGCAAAAACAGCACCAAAAAAATCTTTAATCAATCACATGCTGGAGACTGGAATAGTCGCAAAATGCTTGACTGATACGAATGGTATTTATCATCCGGTGCTAAACAGGCTGGCTGAAATAACTGGTTGTGGTAGCGATACGTTGTTAACAAAAATCGTGTTTATCTGCGCCATTCACGACATAGGAAAAATACATCCGATATTCCAAGGACGTGATGAGGAAACGCTGGAAATGTTAAAACATGAGGGCATAAATCAAGTGTCATTTGACACACGGTTTAGACATGAGCAGTATGGTGCGAATATCTTTGACAGATTGAGTGTTGAAGATGTTGATATAAAAAATTCAGATATTATATCTCAGATTATCAGGATGCATCATCAAAAAGAGCAGAAGAAAAATTCTGATATTGATATTATAAAAATTGATGATAAAGAAAAGGCGAAAAAATGGAGGCATATCCAGAATGAGATTTATGATTATATAAAGAATGTTTTTCAATTTGACAATCTAAATTTGATAAACAAAAATATCAGCAAGTCAGAACTGTTTGTAGTACAAAATGCAATCTTAGGCATAATGATTACAGCGGATTGGATAGCATCAAACAGCTATGTATTCGACAATCAACAGTATGAAAATGTAGACGAATTTTTGGAATCAAGAAAGATTCAGGCGCTGAAATTCCTGAACAATGCGGGGATGATACGGCAGCAAATTCCAGTGATGCAGGATTTCAGGAGTGCATTTGGATTCAATGGAAGACCGGTACAAAATGATGTTGAAAAAATTGTACATAAAAATGACATTAAATGTATGCTGATTGAATCCGATTGCGGTTCTGGAAAAACCGAAGCAGCATTGTATGCAGCCGCTGTTCTGGGTAATCGTTCTGGGTTATCTGGAATATATATGGGGCTGCCGACCGGCGTTTCTGCAGAGGCGATTCAAAACCGTGTGGATAAATTTTTAACCTTGCATGGTATGCAAAATACAAAGCTGTATACGTCAAAATCAATGCTGTTAAGGGAGCCAGATAAAAAGCCTGTATGGACTGATATGTCTCGCCAGAGATTATTGGCGGCATCTGCTGTTGGTACGGTTGACCAGGTAATGACTGCTGCCAGGCTGGTTAGGTTTGAAAGTGTCCGGATGGATGGTTTGGCGTCAAAGGTGCTGATTATTGATGAAATTCATGCGTATGACGCATATATGCTTGCTGTGATAAAGGATTTGCTGAAGATATGTGAAGAACTCGGCGTTCCAGTCATTATGTTGTCAGCTACATTGCCAATATCTACGAAAAGCGATTTGCTGGGTGTGCTTGGTGATGGAAATATAGAATTACATAACGGATACCCGATGATATCGTATGTTACAAAAGACGGAAAGGTACATGAACACGTATCGCATCAATATATGCCTGACAAAAAAATCTCATGTGAGCTGCTGCCGATACTAAACGACAATGACAAAATTGCACGATATGCAGTTGATGCTGTCAAAGATGGAGGGTGCGAATGCGTGATTATGAATACAGTCGCAGATGCAATCTGTGTATATGACAAAATCAAAAAAAACAAAAAAGATGACTGTAAAATAATTCTATATCATTCCAGAATGACTATAAATGCACGAGATGAGAAGAGTCGGGAAATTTTGGAAATGTGCGGTAAAGATAGAACCAAAAGGCCTGAACGTGTCATTATTGTTGGAACGCAGGTTTTAGAGCAATCTCTTGATATTGATGTTGATTATATGATAACTGCAATCTGTCCGATTGACTTGTTATTCCAGAGAATAGGACGATATCACAGACATGGGGATGCGGGGACTATCAGGGAACATGTAGTTGTTGCGAATATTGTCCAGGTGTTGATTCCGTCCGATTTGTCCAGTTATGGCGGGACTGAGTATGTTTATAAAAAATGTTATCTTGACGCAACGATTGACGCAATTAATGAACATAATGGTCATCTATTGATACCATCAGGTATGCCTGACATGATTAATTATGTATACAGCCATGCTTCAATTGATGTGCGTGTTCGTCAAATTATAGACGAGGCAAATTCAGATGCCGGAAATATTAAAATTAAAAACGGGTTTGAAATATACACAAGAAAAAACGACCTGACAGATAAAAACCTGAATGTCCGTTTGTCAAATACCGATGAGGTGATGGCTCAAATTGCGATATTGAATGATGCGGAAATTGAAACGTTAGGACAGAGCAGTGAGGCAGACATAGAGTTGTTTAAATACCGTATGGTATCTGTCAGAGAGTCAAAGATTAAAAATTTCAAAAATTTCCGCAAGCCTGAAACAGGAATTTTTAAAGATGTACAAATATACACAAAAGATGACTGTGTGAGTGGAGACAAAGAAATCGTCATAGATGATGAATATGGAATGAGGATTGAAAAAATATAAAAAAATGTTTGGAAAAATGGCAAAAAAATATTTTTTCGGCATATTATATGCAGGGAAAGCGATATGTGACGGGGTGGAAATAAAATTTGTGCAAATTGCACAACGGGGTGTTTAAGGCGGCTGAAAGCCGCATAAACACTGAGTGTTTGCCCCTCGTATGAGGGGATGAATCGGATGGATAATCTCTATTGGAAAATGGAAGATTGTTTGCCCCTCGTATGAGGGGATGAATCGCATTGTTCTATGGAATACCACTGAGAGAACAGGTTTGCCCCTCGTATGAGGGGATGAATCGACAAAATTAACTGCATTCAGAGTAAAATTGATGGTTTGCCCCTCGTATGAGGGGATGAATCCAGTGAGAAAAACAACAAAGATTTAATTAACGCGTTTGCCCCTCGTATGAGGGGATGAATCACAAGTAAAGGCATTATGATTATGATTCAGGGAGTTTGCCCCTCGTATGAGGGGATGAATCGGATTAGGAGGGTACAAATGGCACTATTAAAGAGTTTGCCCCTCGTATGAGGGGATGAATCGGGCAGGGCGACAAAAGATTTAGGCATCCAGACCGTTTGCCCCTCGTATGAGGGGATGAATCGAGGGTGCGCCACACGTTCATAAACGGCAAGTAGTTTGCCCCTCGTATGAGGGGATGAATCATGTAGTAATGGCCTGATTCTATGCCTTCAATTGTTTGCCCCTCGTATGAGGGGATGAATCGGACCTTGGCATCCAAACCCAGGGAGATTGGGCGTTTGCCCCTCGTATGAGGGGATGAATCGTGGTCTGTGCAGTGGATTTTATAAAAGGCCCTGTTTGCCCCTCGTAGGAGGGGATGAATCATGGCTTGAAGCCGAATTTATCTGGGAATCAGAGTTTGCCCCTCGTAGGAGGGGATGAATCGTTCACGCACTGGCGGGCGTTGTCACTGGTGATGTTTGCCCCTCGTAGGAGGGGATGAATCGCAATTGAACACAGCGAAGAAACAGCACGAACAGTTTGCCCCTCGTATGAGGGGATGAATCACCCTGCGTGTATCAAATCAATCAGAATATGTCGTTTGCCCCTCGCGTGAGGGGATGAATCAGCCGGCAGGCTTTCATTAAAAGGAAGCTCAATGTCTGCCCCTCGCATGAGGGGATGAATCGGGGATGGCTCACAGAATGTGTTGACAGATGAGAATATTGAAAAGTTTGCCCCTCGTTAGAGGGGATAAAAAAAGGAGAAAAAAATATGCAAAAATACAATTGGAAAATCAACATTGTAAACGAATGGACAGGAGAGAAGCGAAGTTTTAAATATAATGGAACTGTTGATGAGACGAAGGATTTTTTGCTGAAACTCGCTGAGGAAGATGGCTGTAAGTATGGAGGCGAAGGTTCCTGGTTCCTTCCATATGATAGGTCAGATGTCCGCGAAGAAGACTATGGCCTGTATACATATAACGGGTTATTAAACGGAGATATTACATATGAAGCAATATTGATTTCCGACATGTCTTAAGATATAATTAAATATATATGAAAAAATAAGAGGAAAAATATATGGAAATCATCAAGAAAGCAAATAGAGTAATATATAAGGTAAGCGGCGAACAATCAGTATCCCTTCTAGAATGTATCCACTTGAGTCTAATTCGTTTCAGTGTTTTGATGCCGATAATACAAGCGAAATTGTGTGGATGAGATGATTATAGCAATCTTCGATTCAACCAAACCAGAAGTATGAAGATGCTTTACAAATGCTGAAACCCTTTGCATTGCTTTAAATAAAGCAGGATACTAGGCAGAGCAATATGTCGGATGGCTGTTCATGGGAGATGAATTGCCGGTGTATCATAGCTTTGTTGTACTTAATAACCATATACTAGACTTATCAATTTCTCTGAAATCTGAGGATTTTGCAAAACTGGATTCTATGACGAATATATATAAAACAAAAGATGAAGCAAGAGAGTATATTGCAGAATATATACTGCAAAAAGAACAGTTGCCGAATCATCAGCGCTTGTATTTTTGGTATGGTTGATAAAATGTATCATTATATCGGAGCACCAGGGACAAGAGAAGATGGAATAAGAAGAAATCAAGAGCTTAGACAATCGTGTTCACAGCATCCATGTTTTCAGGACGTAAAGAATGGTATAACAAGAGGGCAGGAAATTCTGTTAAGAAAAAAATGAAAAAAATCAAAAGGTTAACAACAAATCCATATACAAAAAAAATTAAGATGACAACTTTGTACGAATATCCGGCAAAAGTTGGAACTACTGGTTCAACGAAGAACGGGAAATCACAGGCCAATAGTATCGTCCGTGGGTAAAATGTTTTGTTTTTAACTTCGCACGTGGGTCAGAATCCCCGTTCGAAGTCTGGTTACGAGCGCGAAGCGCGAGTTATCAACGGTTGTATGGCTGCTGGAAGAAGCAGAAAAAGGAAAACAAATATTCGGATTCTGTCTGGAAGACAGATATTCTCCGTATATGAAAGGACAAGCGTTCCGGTATGCCGAAGCGCAACGTTTTCTTATAACTGATGTTCAGAATCGTCCAAGTGGTGAATTTCTGATAATCAGCAGATAAAAAAGATATGAAAACGTGATGTGATTGGAGTAAATATGAAAATATGAAAAACAATCTTAAAATTTGTAGAGAAAATAAGAGCATGACTGCCAAAGAAGTCAGCGAAAAAATCGGTGTTAGCAAACAGGCTATCTATAACATGGAGGCTGGTGCGAGTAATCCATCAGTAGATACATTGATAAAATTAGCAGAATTGTATAGCGCCAGCACTGATTATTTGCTTGGATTAACACGCTTTGAAAATTTCAAAGCACAATATGAATATCTGCAGTCATTAGAAGGTAATGAGTTGCTTGCCGCGTTAGATGCGCTTCGTATCAACAAATGGATGACAAAAGATGGTGATGAATACTCAAAACTGGATGATGGATGGTATGTCGCCATTAGAAATAATTAAAAAAGATATATAAAAACAAAAAATCAAAGCAATTGAGATACTTGCCGCCAAATATTTGGCGGCTTTTTCTTTTACAGTAAATTCAGCATATTATTCTTGCAAAGCTAAAAAATAACAAAGAAAAGGAGAGGTAAAAATGAGTTATGCAGATTTAGTATTCAAAAATATGTGCCAGGACATTCTGGAGAATGGAACCGATACCCGTGGGGAGGCGGTTAGACCGCATTGGCCGGATGGTACCGCAGCTTACACAATCAAAAAATTTGGCGTATGTAACCGGTATGACCTAAGAACTGAATTTCCGGCACTGACTCTTAGAAAGACAGCGCTGAAGAGCGCGATGGATGAAATCCTATGGATTTGGCAGAAAAAATCAAATAATATTCAAGATTTAAACAGTCACATTTGGGACAGCTGGGTTGATGAGGATGGTAGTATCGGCGAGGCATACGGTTATCAGCTTGAGAAAAAATTCCAATGTAAGGATGTAACACTTGAAGGACTGCGGGCTGCATTTCCGGATGGTGAATACGAGCGGGTTGGTTTTGATACCGAAATGTTTGTCGCATTTGATAATGACGGCAATGTCGCCCGCTGGTATGCAGTTAAAACACCAGGCGAGCCGTGGAGCATGGACCAAGTGGACAAGGTTATTTATGACCTGAAAAATACACCGTTCAGCCGCAGAATTATGACAAACATTTACAATTTTGCAGACCTTCATGCAATGAATTTGTATCCATGTGCTTACAGTATGACGTTTAATGTCACTCAGGATAAAGATTCTGGCCGGCTGGTTTTAAACGCCATTTTAAATCAGCGTTCTAATGATATCCTGGCTGCAGGCAATTGGAATGTATGTCAGTATGCATTGCTGGTAATGATGATTGCTCAGGTATGTGATATGATTCCAGGCGAGCTGGTACATATGATTGCTGATGCACATATCTATGACAGGCATGTTGATATCATTAAGGAATTGCTGAAGCGCGAGCCGCTGCCGGCTCCGGTTGTAAGACTGAATCCAGATGTGAAGAATTTCTATGACTTCACGACGGATGATTTAATCGTGGAAAATTACCAGTCTCACCCGCAGATTAAGAACATTCCGGTGGCGATTTGACGTGTGCTTTGCACAACGCGGCAGTAAAAATCATAGGCTGCCGAAAAAATAACAAAACCAGAAAGGAAAACAATATGAAAATTGTGCGAGACGGAAAAGAATATGAGTTAACATCTGAAGAGCTGGCTGCAGCAAATACCGAGTTTGTGACGAACTTTATGAAGAGTGAGCTGATGGGGCGTTGCGAAGTCTCTAACGAAGAGCTTGCAGAAGAACTTGCTGAACAAGCATATGATAGATATTGCGAAGGAAACGGCGAGACAGAAGGAGAGTGCATTGACTGGGCTTATTACTCATGGCTCGAATCTACAAAAGAAGAATAATTCTGCTGCTTAATTGGCAGCCCTGCAAATGCAGGGCTGCCTTTTTTGCTGCAAAAAAAGCAGAGAAAGAAAAAAAAGCATGCAAAAAAACGAAAACGAATACTCAAAAAAATCTTAAAAAAGAACCAGCTCGTATCGATAGCTGGTTCAATGTTGAAAAAGTGTTTCGTTAAAGCGTGAATTTGGAACTCGGTTTATCCTGCGTCTGTGTCAGCAAATATGCTACGATTGAGGGTTTATCTGTCACATTTGCGGCCTGCAAAAGCTGATTGATTGCTGCTTTTGATAACAACTTAAAGCCGATAAATTCTGAGAGTTCGGCGTCATTGTCTTCTTTAATGTATCGCAAAGCAATCTGTTTTGCACAGCGTTTCAGATATTTTTCAAGCTCAGCATCTGCTCCTGGGTTCTGTTTGTAAATATGATATGCGGTGTCCTGTTTTATTTCGGTGTTTATCGCACCTTGATACAAATCATGTAAATCGGATTTGCAAAAATGGCCATTACTGCATTGCTGATTTAACGTATACAAAGTCTTGTAACTTAAAAATGCCGGTACAATAAACTCATTATCTCCAACAATAAGCTTTTTTACGGGGGATACGCTTATATCCGACAGAAATGCATACGGCAGACCTGAAAAAAGATGCGGAGTATGCAGTTCTTGTATACAACTAAAACTTAATTCTCCGGCGTATTTGATACTCTTTGGAAGAGTTACGCTTTTTAGTTTTTCACACAAGTCAAATGCACGCCGTCCAATGGTTGAAATCCCTTCGTGTATTGTAACAGATTCGAGGTTGGTGCAGTTTAAGAATGCACCTTTCCCGATATCTGTAACCTGAGGAGGAAATTCAACATGAGTTAAATTATGACAATCAGCAAAAATATTGCTTGCATAACCCCCGATTTTTTCAATTCCGGAGCCGAAATCTATTTTACGGATTTTAGACTGTCGAAATGCATCTTTTCTAATGTTTTTCAGGGAAGACGGAAATGTGACGGAATCGATTCTTGCTCCATAAAACGCAAAATCATTAATACAAGTTACACCCTCAGGAATAATGACATCTCCGGTTTTATTGGCTGGACATAGAATCAACTGTTTCATATTTTCGGAATATAAAATTCCGTCCTTTGACGCAAAACCGCTGTCTTTGGATGCTTCAATACATGATACATTTGTTGTGTTAAGATATCTGTATATTTCAAACATCTTATTTTTTGCAAATTTATCATCTGCAATCACGATTGTTTCTGGCAATTTATTGATTCCATTAACATTTTTGATATTCCTGATGACTGCCCGTTTGACATTTTTGTAATCTATATCTGTCGGCAGAACATATTTGGTGTCTTCCGGAAATTCAATTTTTTCAGCATCATCATCTACACCAAAAACAATATTACCAATCATTTTGAAATCATTTTTTGATGGAATACCAGAAAATAATGCCCCATCAAAGGCATGATGATTGATAATTTGAACAGTATTAAAAGAAGTATCGTTATTGAAGAAAGCTGTTAACTGACATCCTTCAAACGCATAATCTGCAATCGTATTGATATCAGGCAGCGGCTGGACTTGTTCATCCGGCTTAATGCAAAATGCATTCATCAATACCGTATTCAAACCTATCGACCGAACGAGATATTGACAGTTAAAGAAATACGGATTTTCGGAATCCACATTTCTTACATTCGGAAACATGAAGTTGGAAATATCAATATCCATGATATCTTCCTGAATGACCAATTCTTCTACATCAGGAAACTGCTTAAAGATGTTTCTTAATTTGACATTGCGGCTTAATCTATTTCTATTTGCGTTAGGTCCGGATAAAACGATACTTCGAATTCCAGGCTCAACATCGATATCAATAATGTCAGTCATATTACTGTCTGCAAAGTATAAATACACGCCTTTCTTAGGAGAAAACGAAACCAAGTTCTGATTATTTTTCATTTGTTTTTTTCCTTTCTTTGTTGTTATAAATTTTTTTGTTTCAAAAATAATATGCAGGAAAGGATAGGAAAGAAAAAAGAATCAGAGAAAATATTAACCTGCCTGTAATCTAAAGCCTCAACATTTTCTTTTCTTTCCAAATCCCGCATATTAACTTCGAAACAAAAAAATAAGCATAAAGAAAGGAAGAAAAAAATAATGTTAACTACAATGCAAAACGCAAATCAAAACGCAGACGACTTCAGCAAAGAGCTTATCGAAACACGCAATGCCTGCGGCAGCAGGGTTGTATTGGACGGAAAATCATGTATCGCTCCGATAGACGATAAAGCATTTTTCGATAAATGCCTGATGTACAGCGAAAGTAAAAACATGCATGCAAAAAATACTGTTGCGTGGCAGCCCATGTCTGAAGAATGGAAAGAACATTGCAGAAATAATGCTTTCTGGTATCAGGATACTGTAGCTAATGCGAAAAAGATTTTCCCAGAAATGGATGAACGCTTGTTTGAGCTGAAAGCCCGGCTTTTGGACTTTGCCGGCAATACTGTATGCCTGCCGCCGTATGAAGAAGACCTGGAAAATATTTTGGAATATGGCCAGTTCTGGCTTGGATATAACGCTGAGAGGGTGAAAGGTGAGGCATGCCAATGCCACACAAATTCGGCGATAGTATGGCAGCAGAATAAGGATAAAACAGTAATCTGCACAGGATATGCATTATCTGCTGATGGTATGTGGAGGCAGCATAGCTGGCTGATACACCGTAAGCCAAGGTCAAATAAGATTGTAGAGACGACAAGACCGAGGGTTTTGTATTACGGATTCGCGATGACGCCGGAGCTGTCAGAAAAGTTTGCTGACGCAGTTTTGGATAGTATTATGTTCTAAGATGTCAGGCCTGCATTTTTTTGCGGGCCATTTTCATTTTCTTCTTTTTTTTCGGCATATTGTATGTAGAAAAAATAAAGTGAGGATTAAAAATATGTTTAAAAATAACATTAAATCTATTTGGAGATACAATGATATAAAAATAGTATTTTCAGAGCCAAGCATACAGGCTTCTGAAAAAATTGTGGATGTAGAAGATGCTGAGGATATTCTATACTACTATTACACATTAACAGTATATCGGAAGTGTGATAAGAAATGGAAAGAGATATTATGCGCCAATGTATGGGATTTTCCGCAGATTCTGGAATTAGAACGTGTACTTGAAATGCTTAATAAATCTTCCTATGATGACAATTCCTGGCAGGTTGATAAAAGTGACGACGGCAGCACTGTATGGTATCAAAAATCATATACGTTATCCGGAATTGTCCCGGAAGATTTTTACACTATTGAAAAAGAAGTACGAATCTGGGATGGAGATATGTATGAATGCTTTAATCTGACTGTCGGGGCCGGTAAGTTTGACAGCGATACTGTTACAAGTGTTGTACTCAGAAAGCTTAAACCCGAAGAGATTACAGGATTTATTGATGTGGTTAAAAACTTTATCAAGAAATCTATAGAGCACCATAATCAGATACAGCACGAAAGGATAGCTGCAGACAGGCAGGCAAGAATAATCAAGGACGGAAAAATGTATGAATACAGTATCAACACGGAACATTTTACCGTAAATTTTGATGTTCTTGATAGCGTTTATACTGTTGGTGACACTGTAGAACTAACGATTCTTGAAAAAAAAGACGGAAAAGATGTGTTCACTCATTATAACAATTGCAGGATTGTAAATATTGAAGAGAGCAATATTGGAAAAGGCGGATATATCACAATTACAGGCGGAACAAAAGATTACGAAATAAACGAAACGGAATTAAAAATCCCTGTTGAGTTAATCGTGCACAGCTTTGCAGATATATCAGAAAGTGAAAAATTATCATACAACAAAAAACAGTGCATGGAAGAGTTCACAAAGATAATGACAAAAGAAGAGCAAAAAGAATTTGCTGAAATGCCGGTCGGTTATCTGGTAAACAAGTGGACTTATGCGATTGCATGCAGGACCTGGATGTTCAGGAGCGAGCATGGATTTAAAAATCCAAAAAAGACAATAAAGAAGGTTATAAAAAAGATTAAAAAAAGTGTGAGATAGAAACCAATAAATAGAAGGCGGCATGTTAAAAAAATCCGCAAAAGAATGCTAAAACTTATTTTTTTCAGCATATTGTATCTGTAACAAAAAATACAAAACAGGAGACAAAAAAATATGAGTGTTTACTTCAACAAAAAAGAAGAATTAAAAGAAAAGGCAGCAAATCATACTAAAATGATGGAGGCTGGATTTAAAGAAGAGATTGATGAGTGTGTAAGAGGTACTAAAATCTACGGCGGCGATGGGGCAGCAGTGGCAGAGGTTTCTGAAATGATGCCTGAAATTGAGCTGGCTGATACAGCTCCGAAGAGGCCGGAGATTATCGTTGACGGGATGGATTCTATTAAATCAATGCTTAAACACCGTGACGGAAAGACAGCAGTCCTTAATTTTGCTTCTTATAAAAATCCCGGTGGGAAGTTCTTGGATGGCTCATCTGCACAGGAAGAGTGTCTATGCCATTCTTCTATTCTATATAATGTATTGAAAAAATTCCCGGATTACTATGCATGGAATAAGCAGCATAACAACCGGGCCTTATATACAAACCGTGCATTGTATTCTGAAGACGTTGTCTTTGTAGATGAAAGTGTCTGTGTATATGGTGCTGACCCTGAAATCGTCAGGGCAGATGTTATCACATGTGCGGCACCAAATTATTCAGCAGCCGGCAAATATGCAAAGGTTGAGATTGATGAAAACAATGCAGAGCTTTACAGACGGATTAAGTTTGTGCTGGATGTTGCTGAGGAAAATAATGTTGAAACGCTAATCCTCGGGGCATTCGGATGCGGCGTTTTTGGACAGGATGCATCAACTGTTGCAAAGTATTTTAAAAAATGCCTTGATACATATGATTATCATTTTAAAAAAGTGTATTTTTCCGTCCTTAACAGGGGACGCGAGAACAATCTTGAAAAATTCAAGCTTATTTTTGGAGTAAGAAAAGAAGACTAGGAAACAGGGACTGCAGCAATGCGGTCTCTGTTTTTTTCGCAAAAAATTGCATTACAATAATGTTTTGTGGTAACATACAGAAAAGAAACAAAAAAAGTTAAAAAATTGGGGGTGTCAATATGGCATACAGGTATTACAGTACACAAAGACCGTTAACACCTGGCAGCTGCCCAAGGGCAGGTGTGCAGGAAGTTGTGAACTATGACGAAAAGAAGTTTTGCGAAGAAATCGGCATGGATGCATGGGGATTTGTAGAATATACAAGAGAACTTACAAAACAGGAAGCTGATGATTACGAGCTTACACCGGCTGGCCTTAAAAAATTCTGGTGTGTGACAACGGCTTTTCATGATGACGGAAAAGTTGTGTCTGCAATTACAGATGTCTGCAAAGCTGCTGTAAAACCGGAAAATGTATGTAAAGAGACGAAAACAAAAGACATATACCTCGACTGGTTCGATACAGAGGAAGAGGCAAAAGAGAGGGTTGAGGAGGCTTTAAACGCCTGAACTGAAATTACAAAAAGCGGCTCCCGATATTTTTCGGGAACCGCGATAATATAAGTTTAAAGCCTGAAACTGGAACAAGGTGTCTGTTTATCAATCGCTGTAAGAAGATACGCAGCAGCAGAAGTGTCGTCTCTTTGTTCTGCAAGCTTAAGTAATTCCTTAAGAGCAGCTTTTGAAAGAAAATCTTCGTTTAAAAATTCTGTAAATTTCTGCTTGTCTGCATCCATGTATCTTTTGACAATCTTTTTAGCACACCGTTTCAAATATTTTTGAATTTCAACAACGCCATTTGATACATTGTTTTTACAGTTTTTATAGATATAATACGCAGTGTCCTGCTTTAATTCAGCGGTAAGGGCATGCTTGTATATATCATCTGGAATTCGCCCATATGCACATTCATACTGGCTTATCCTGTATAGTGATGCAGGTTTCAATTGTATCGGAATGTAGTAAAGTCCGTTATCGGTAATGATTTTCTTTACAGAATGATTAGCTGACCTGTAAGAAGTATCAGTTGATGCATATAAAATGCCTGATATCACCTTTGGAATCTTTATTGTTTTAATATCCAAAAGGCTTTCATTTCCAAGTCGTACTACCGTTCCAGGAATTGATAATTCTTTTAAGCTCTCACAGCCCAAGAACGCAGCTTCTCCAATTGATTGCAGTCCATCATGAAGTGTGACTTTTTTTAGGTTCGTGCAATTCCAGAAGCATCCATCTCCAATCCTTATTACGTTTGAAGGAACCTCAACTTCAGTAAGGTTCTTACACCCTGAAAATACCATCCCTTCATGACCACCAATATAGGTAATACCGTTTCCAAAATCAATTCTGCTTACCTCCGAATATAAAAACGCATTACGTCCGATATAATTCATACTCTCCGGAAATGACACAGAAGATATTTTTGACAATGAAAAAGCATAGTCATTAATGCTTTCTACACCTTCTGGTATGATGATGTCACCAGTTCTACCTCCAGGGCATTTTATCAGCTTCTTTCTGTCTTTGGAATACAGGATTCCATCAATGGCTGAAAAACATTCAGATTCAGCAGGCGCTTCATAACTGACAACGTTCGTATCATCAATCATCTGATGTAAAATATTGATTCTCTTGTCAAACTTCATAACAGATATGGTTTTTGGAAGAGGAAATGTGATACTTATATCATCAAAGTTGTAAAAAGATGCCCGTTTTATGTTTTTTAAATCCATGCCATCCGGACATATATATTTATTTTTGCTTGATAGATTATCTCGTTTTTTAAATATTAGCTCTTCCGCATCTGCATCAATATCAATAACAATCTTTCCGATTGATTTCATCCCGTTTTCATACGGAAGATTCAAAAACCCAGAGCCGGCAAAAGCGTTATGCTCTATTTTGGTTATGAAATTATTCCCATTGAAAAAGCCGTCAGTCTTTTCGCATCCTTCAAAAGCATAATCGCCGATAATTGAAGACGATACAGTTTCCACATCTTCATTTTCTTTGATGCAGAAAACATTGCATAGCTTATCTTCAGGCCAGCAGTCTTCAACTAAATAAGGACCGCTTTTGTAATTATTGCCCTTAGAATCTATGCTTCTGACATTTGGAAACATATAGTTAGAGATATTAATCAGCTTAATATCGCTTCCAATAACTATCGCCTTAACATCCGGAAATACTTTGTTTATTCCACGAAGACTTACAGTCCTGCTTGACCAGCTGTTTATTTCGTCCTGTCCGCAAAAGAAAACGGTTTCAATTCCTGGTTCCACATCGATATCAATGCACGTATCGTTATCAAAATATAATGATACGCCAGTGCAAGGATTGAACATTGTTATTCCTGTTATATTATCCATATTACTTTTCCTTTCTTTGTATACGAAAAAATGAACATTTTGTAATGCTTTTCATATTTAATATGCAGAAAAAAAGAAGCCGCAAAACGGCTTCGTGTAGTTTAGGTTTAGATATCAAAGGTATCATCATCGCTGTTGTCTGGTGCACATCCAAGACACTGCATGATGTAAGCAGCGGCAGCAGTCTTTTCCTGGAGGTTTGCTTCTTTAAGCAAATCCGGAAGGAGCTTTCTATCTACAGCACCTGTTTCAAGAAATTTGACGAAACGCTCCTGATTTTTTTCTGCGAGATATCTGTAGGCAATTTCCTTGCATTCATGTTTCATAAGGTCAAACGCTTCCGGCGTTTTTCTATACTGATACTCTGCAAATGCAGTATCCTGCTGAAAACATCCTGGAATGCCATGAAGGAAAAGAGTATATCCCTCTTTCGAACTGAACCAGGAATGATTAAAATTATTGTTTATGTCATCAACATCAAATCCAGAAATGATACGTGGAATAAACAATTTATTGCCATTATATGAAACTTCAATGTAGTTTGAAATTTTATCATAGCCATCTTTTCTGTAATCGTAATCATCGTCTTCGTCATCCTCATCACAATCACTTGCTTCAACAACTGATTTGATAAAATTTTTCGGGATATCTTCAAGGATGAGGCTGATGGCACCATAAAACGCCATATCGCCAATGTGGGTTACGCTTTTTGGAATAACTGTATTTTCAAGTATGCAGTCACTAAAAGCTCCATAGCCAATATCTCTGATGTTTTTGGATAAGACAAGCGTGTGAAGATTAGAGCAACCGGCAAAGGCATTTGAGCCAATTGTTTCAATGTTATCAGGAATAACTACACTTGATAATCCAAAGCATAGGGAGAATGCTCCTGAATATGATGTCTCTGACGCCCATTTGTCATATGCTGATTTATCTTCGACAGAACCTTCGAAAGTACCTCCAATACGTTTGATGCAATTTCCAAACGTGATATGTCTTAATGAGCTTCCGGCAAAGGCATTTTCTCCGATGGCGATAATACTGTCAGGCATTACAATCTCAGATAACGCACAATTAGCAAAGGCAGAATCTCCAATCTGCTCAACACCTTCATGAATCCTTATGCGCCCAGGTCTTGTCGGTATACAGCTTTTCAGTATCTTCCCGTCTTCTGAATATACAACGCCTTTCTCATTGTATTTCGTGGTCATTTCGAGTGGCTTATTAAGCATGAAATTGAATTCACCAGTTTTAGAGATAAATATCGGCTGGTCGTTTTCTTCAACCTTTGACATTTCAAAAAGGTCATTTAAATCAAATCCTAAACTCATATATATTTCTCCTTTCATTGTTTGAACTATATAAACAATATGCTTAAAAACAGGAAATAAAAAAATAAGCAAATAAAAAATAAAAAATGCTCGCAAAAATGTGCAAAAAATATAATTTTTCGGCATATTAATATATAGATAAAAAAGCTGGTAGAAAGCCAGAAAGGAGAAATAAAATGAGAAAAGAAGTCGCAAAAGAATCTATAAAATTCGAGGCGAAATTTACAACTTATAAAAATGAATCTGGCTTCAAAATTATTGCAGGAGTCGCATATGCCGCTGATACCGGAGACAGGATATGCAAATGCAGTATTAAAGGCCAGTTATATGATGTAGAAGATGGAGACAGTGTTTTTGCGTCAGGAAACTGGGATGACCATCCAAAATACGGACTAGGATTTAAAGTTGATGCATATGTGAAAGTTATCCCGGCTGACGAGAAAAGCATTCTTACATATCTGCAGCAGGGAAATATTGCAGGCATCTCAAAAAAAAGAGCCGAAATGATTGTGGCCAGATTTAAAGAAAAAACCTTTGATATTTTAGTAAACCACACGGAACGTCTGCTTGAAATTAAAGGAATCGGGGAAAAAAGCATCCCCAAAATACATGACAGTTCAAAAAAGAATCTGGAAGAGCAGCAGATGGTGTCTTCTATCATGATGTATATCCAGGATTTTGATATCAGCCCTGCGTATGCACAGAGGATTTATAAAAGATATGGCATAAAGAGCATGGAGGTAATCCGGAAAAATCCGTATCAGCTGGCTGAGGATGTGAAGGGAATTGGCTTTTTGAAAGCTGATGAGATTGCATTGAAAAACGGCATTGCGCCTGACAGTCCATTCAGAGTTGAAAGCGCTGTTCTGTATGTCCTTGGAAAAATGAATGAAGAGGGCGATGTTTTTGGTGCAGAAAAAGATGTTGAATTTGAATGTTCAAGACTGCTCAGTCTGGATGTTTCTTATGTGGACACGGCAATTGAAAGCCTTGCAAAGAAAAAGAAAATCATAAAAGAAGATGATGCGCTTTATCCGGTTAAGTTATTTAACGCTGAGGAGGAAACAGCAAAAAAATTGGTAAGGCTTCTTACAACAAGCGCTGGCAACTATATTGATATTGCAGCGAATGATGTTATAAAGTATGGCGAATCACACCATATTGAATATGCAGAAGAACAGATAAATGCTATTGTAACTGCCTGCAAATCAAATGTAATGATTCTTACGGGAGGTCCTGGAACCGGTAAGACAACAACCGTAAAAGGTATCATTGCTATGTTTAAGAACTATAATCTGCGTGTACTTTGTGCAGCACCAACAGGTAAGGCTTCCAAAAGAATGAAGGATGCGACTGGAGAAAATGCAAAAACAGTGCATAAAATCCTGGAAGTAAGAAGCGATGCAGAGTCAGGTTTCAAATTTGGGAAAAATGAACACAGCCCGCTTGATGCAGATGCCCTTGTGATTGATGAAAGCTCCATGATTGACACTATGCTTATGAATGCCATCCTTAAGGCCGTTCCTGAAACGATGAAGCTGATTCTTGTCGGTGATATTGACCAGCTGCCATCTGTCGGATGTGGAAATGTGCTTCATGACATGATTAAGTCAGAGGTTATTCCAATTGTAAGGTTAACAAAGATATTCAGACAGGCAGAGCAGAGCGATATCGTAAAGAATGCACATCTGATTAACCAGGGAATCATCCCTCCGTTCAAGAACAGGAAAGATGGCGACTATTTCTTTATGGATGTCGCAAAAAGAAGTCAGGAAGAAATCCGCGACAGTATCGTTGAATATGTATGCGAAAAACTACCAAAATTCTACGGTGTAGACCCGAGTGAAATACAGGTCCTTGCACCTATGAAAAAGGGACATACTGGCGTTATTGAGCTGAATGATTATATCCAGAACAGGTTGAATCCTCCAATCATAGGGAAAGAGGCAATGTTTTACGGTGACCGTATCCTTCGTGAAGGTGACCGTATCATGTATACCTGTAACGATTATGACAAAGAAGTGTTTAATGGGGATGTCGGAAAAATCGTCTCTATTGTTACAGTCGGGGAAGATGATGAGGACAACTGTGGAAAGAGGTATTTTAAGGTTGATTTTGATGGACGTATTGTCTCATTTGATATCAATGAAGCCTCAGATTTCATGCTCGCATATGCCACTACCATCCATAAAAGCCAGGGTAGTGAATATGATATCGTTGTAATGCCACTAACAAATTCAAATTATATGATGCTTCAAAGAAACCTGTTGTATACAGGAGTAACAAGAGCGAAAAAGGTATTTGTGTTATTTGGCCAGAAACAGGCTGTTGCAACGGCAATCAAAACATTGAAGGTTGTAAAAAGAAACACAAGGCTTGCGGAGCGTATTGTGAATGCGGCCGGACTCATGGCATATGATACATTCAAAACGGCTTAACACTGCTGGCAGGATTAGTTCTGCCAGTGTTTTTTTGTATAATGTTATTTTTTCTTCAATATTCTGCATACTATATGCGAAAAAAAAGAAAAAAGGAGGGAAAATAAATGACAAGAGGAAATTTTGTACTGATTGAAGACGGAAAAGTATATGTGTCCATCCAATTCAATGGTAATATGCAGCCAGGATATAATGGGAAATTTGTATATTACCTACTACAGAAACTTGATTCAAAGGGAGAATTAAAAAAGGCCGTTAAGCGGTTTGATGATTTGAAATTTGGATATTCTTATTACGGTACAAATGTGACTATCCTGGAAGAAATGGAGGACCTTGATTTTTCAAAAGACTATTGTTCAAGATTTAATTCTGACTATTTGTATATTAAAAATGCAGACAAAAATCCTTTTTATATTACAGATATGGACGGTACTTCATATGTAATTAATCCTGATGAAATCCAGATTTGGAAATGTGGCAAATATAGAGAATCTGATTTAGAGGAATTAGAAATGTCAGAAGGAGATTTAAGAGAAATCAATGGTGAAAATGAAGCTGACGCTGAATACATATATGACGATGAATCGGATGAAGTTAAAATCATCAAAGTAGTTCTGAAAGATATAGAAAATCATATGAAGAGCAGAATGACAGAGACTCCTTTTGAAGGGGATGGCATCATGTATTCAAATGGCACATTTTCTGTAAAATATCACAGCGTTGGACCAGAAGACCCCAATTTTACATACAGGAACATTGAAATTTTCTGGGGAAATGATATGGATGATGGTTTCACAATAAAGTCTACTGAAAAATTGTCTTTACATGAAATTGTAAAAATGATGGATGATTGCAAAAAATCTTTAAGTCGATAAAAACGAGAGCCCTAAGCGGCTCTTTTTTTTGAAAAAAAAATAAAAAAATATCGCAAAAAACGTTAAAAAAATTATTTTTCCAGCATATTAAATGTGTAAAAAAAAGGAGGCGGAGATCGGAAGAGCGTCGTGTAGGGAAAGAGTGTAGATCTCGGTGGTCGCCGTATCATTAAAAAAAAAACAAAAAAAA
>OOCB01002333.1_pt1 | contig 22050 bp, 20 predicted proteins | sample 1671351 | NCBI WGS metagenome assembly OOCB01 (sample SAMN06348148, study PRJEB24527) | human gut metagenome | biome: human gut; feature: ankylosing spondylitis patient; material: feces | host: Homo sapiens | place: China | collected 2015-10 | reverse complement strand
CTTGCCGGAAAGGTGGATGTGGTGCTGATAAGCAGCCTTGACCGTATAGGGCGGGACTGGGGCATGACAAAGCAGTACATCGCCCTGCTGACCGAGCATAAGGTCAAGCTGCTGTGCCTGCGGGAACGGGTGAGCAGCGACATCTCCGGCGTTTCACCATTCTCTACATAAAAAAGCAGAGTGTCCATTACAGGATACTCAGATCCTATAAGGACACTCTGCATGGTCCGAGTGGCGAGACTTGAACTCACGACCCCTTGACCCCCAGTCAAGTGCGCTACCAACTGCGCTACACCCGGATAAGCTGAACTCTCGAAGTCAGCTTATACATACTAACATAGTTTTCCGCAGAATGCAAGCCCTATTTTCAAAAAAGTCGAAAAATTTTGAAAATTAAGACCGGCGGGGATCAAGTGTCTCGCCCATCTGCTTCTACCAGAGTAAAACGTGGGCCGTGATAACCGTCGCGGTCCACGATCTCGCACCACATAGAGGCGGGACGTACCCAAATGCCGCGTTGGCCGTAGAGCGCCTGATAGACCACCATGGGTTCCATGGTTTCAGAATGATGGGCAACATACAAAAGCCGGTATTCATTACCCTTGAAGTGCCGGTACCGGCCGGGAAGAAGCGCAGGCAGAGCGTCCATAAAATACCTCCGTTTATGGTTTAGCGCAAAGCGCGGAACGGTGCGGGATCAAGAGTGCTGCCACGCTCCTGCATCAGGGTCAGAACCTCGTCCAGCATGGGAAGGGAGGGCATGGCGCCCAGACGGGAGACCGTGATGGCGGCGGTGTGGCTGGCAAAGGTCAGCGCATCGTCCGCTGAAAGGCCGATGGAAAGCCCAACGGACAGAGCTCCCACAAAAGAGTCCCCGGCTGCGGTGGGGTCGGCTACGTGCTCCATGCGGACGCAGGGGATGTACCGGGGGCCGGATGGCTCCGCCACAGCGGAGCCGAAGCCCCCAAGTGTGATGACCGTATGTGCGACGCCCTTGGCGCGCAGTGCTGCGGCAATGGCCCGAAGGTCCGCGTCCAGAGGGCCTGTTTCCTCTATGCGGAGCGGTAAATGGGTCTCCTGTGAGGCTTCCTGCTCGTTGGGAATCAGCCACGAGACCAGACTGAGCAGAGTATCATCCAGCTCCGCCGCCGGGGCAGGGTTCAGGATAGCAGGCACACCGGCCTCCTTGGCAAACCGAGCCACAGCCAGATTGACCTCCAGAGGAATTTCGAGTTGTAACAGCACAAGATCATACTCCGCGATTTGTTCCCGCAGCCATGACACCTCAGATGCCTTCAGCGTCAGGTTAGCGCCGGGAATGACGATGATGCGGTTCTGGGCCGTGTGGCCGGAAACAGCCAGCGTTACATGGCCTACGCCGGAGTGGCAGTCCGACCGGACGATGACATGTCCGGTATCCACGCCTGCATTTTGCAGCGGTTCCAAGAGCTGCCGGCCAAACAGATCATCCCCCACGCAGCCGACCATTGTGACCTCCGCGCCCAGCCGCGCACACTGAAGGGCCTGATTGGCGCCCTTGCCGCCGGGGGCGGTGTGGAAGGACTTCCCGTAAACCGTTTGTCCGGGGCCGGGGACTTGCTCCGTTGTGGCGATGACATCCATAACAAAGCTGCCGACAACCAAAATGCGGGGTTTCTGATGTACCATAGCATAGCTCCTGCTCTACAGAGGATCACGGCCTCTGACGTACTTTATTCATATTATAGCGGATTGGGAAAAAGATACAAGAGCTTTCTGAAAAAGCCGCCGGAAAACGATTAAATAAATATACAATCTTCACTATGAAAAGCGGAAAGGCAAAGGCCTGTTCCGGCGCGTGAAAATAAAATTCCGTCTGCGGACAGCCTCTCGGAGTCCGCAGACGGAATGATTTTTTACGGTTTATCATCGGTGGCGTCTGGTGTTGCCTCGGGAGCGGCGCTGTTTCCACTTTCCCGGGCCTGACGCAGATAATCCTGCTCCGCTGTTTTCTTGCTGGGGACGAAGCTCTGGGCCGGCGTCCGTTTTGTGCCCTTGCTGCGGGCGTAGAAAAAGCCGGTGACGGAGAATACCACAGCGCCCACGAAATTCACCAGCAGGTCCTTCATAGTGTCAATGAGGCCGATGTCCAGATAGCCGCCCATTCCAAGCTCCTCACCGTTGATGACTACATCGTAAATCCCCTTCACCGCTACCACCTTGTTGCTGCGGGTGGGGTCCAGACTGGCGGAGTAAATGGCGTTGATGACGGTATCCCGCTGCATATCGGAGTGGAAGAACCAGTCCATGCCGAACTCGAAAAACTCCCACAGGACGCCGATGGTCATGGAAAAGCAAAAGGCCACCAGAGCCAAAAAGAAGGGCGAGAGGTCAAAGGTGAGCTTTTCGTTGTCATTGAGCAGCAGCACCATGGAAAAGCCAACGGCTGCGGCCAGAAAGCCGTTGATGGTGTGGAGCATGGTGTCCCAGTTGGGGACGTTGACATAGAAGGCGTTGACCTCGCCCAAAATCTCCGCCGCGAAAATGAAGCAGAGAATGGTGATCTCCAGCGGCGGAGGCAGCTCGATTCGCAGCCGCACCTGCACCCAGCTTGGGACGTACAGCAGAGCGATGGTCAGCACGCAGAAAAACGCGCCCTCATAGTTGTGCAGAAAAATCTGGCGCACCAGCGTGATGATGACCATCACCCGCAGTGTGTAAAAGACGATAAAGGAGCTTTTGTGCTCTCGAAGCTCCTGTGCCATGGCCTGCTTAAAGGTTTTTTTCAGCCAGCCGCGTTCCTTTTTCATTTTCTTCAATCATTTCTCCGTTCCGGCAGTCGCCTGTTTTTTGTAGTATCTTAACATAAGTTCTGCTGTAAAGCAAGGCGCTCAATCGGAATCTGGGCGGCTCATGAGGCCAAGCTGGTAAAAGGCAACGGCGCTGGCGGCGGCCACATTCAGAGAATCGACACCGTGGCTCATGGGAATCATCACGGTGTAGTCACAGTGGGCGATGGTGTCGGCGGCAAGACCATCTCCCTCGGTCCCCATGACAACGGCCAGCTTGGGCTCGGCGGCAAGGCGGGCATCATTCAGGCGGATGGAGTCGGCCCGCAGCGCCATGGCGGCGGTTTTGAAGCCGTATTGGTGCAGCAGCGCAGTCCAGTCCGCGTCCTCCGGCAGATAGGTCCACGGTACGAGGAAGACGTTTCCCATGCTCACCCGGCTGGACCGGCGATACAGCGGATCGCTGCCGGCGGCGGTGAGGAGCACGGCGTCCATTCCCAGCGCGGCGGCGGAGCGGAAAATCGCGCCGATATTCGTGGGGTTCATCACGTTTTCCAGCACGGCGATGCGCCGCGCCTTGGCGCAGATCGCCTCTACTGTAGGCAGCGGAGGCCGCCGCATGGCACAGAGCATCCCCCGGGTCAGGTGAAAGCCGGTGAGCTGGGTCAGAACCTCCAGCTCCGCCGCGTAGACCGGAATATCGGCGGTGCAGCGCTCCAGCAGCGCCGCACCCTTGCCGGTGGTGTGCCTGGTCTCCATCAGAAACGAGACCGGCACGCAGCCGGCGTCCAGCGCCCGGCCGATGACCAGCGGACTTTCCGCCACGAACAGGGCATTGGCCGGGTCGGCCCGGTTCAGGAGCTGGTTTTCGGTCAGGCGGGCGTAAATGTCCAACTCCGGGGCTTGAAAATCGGTGATGGGGATCATATGAGCCATAGCGGGCCTCCTGATGGTAATGTCAATTTCCATTCATTATATAGGAAGCGGGCCCGAAAGGCAAGGCATGAAAAAGCTCCCCCGCCAAGGGCGGAGGAGCGGAGGCTACAGGACCGTGCGCTTTTGCATGACCGCCGGTGCGGGCAGCGCATGATGGGCGGGCAGGGGATAGATCATGGGGTACGCCGCGGCGCAGACCAGCAGCCCAGCCAGCACGTCCAGAACAGAGTGCTGCTTTAGAAACACCGTGGATATGCTGATGAGCACCGTGAGGATAAATACCGTCAGACGGATGGGCGGCTTAGAAAGCATTCGGGAATCCCGGGCGGCGAAGTACACGGCGAAGGAGCCGATGACATGGATAGAGGGGCAGACGTTGGTATTGGTATCCGAGCGGTACAGCATGGACACCAGCCGCGTCAGGACATCATTGTCGGAGAGAACAGGCCTTAAATGCTGACAGTTGGGAAAAAGCCAATATGTCAGCAGGGCGAAGGAATATGTCAGGATAATGAATTTCATCATCCGCCGGAAGGCGGGAACATCCCGCAGGGCGGTCCAAGCCAGCATCCCCGCCACAAAAAGGAACCAGAAAACGTAGGGAATTACAAACCAGCGGCAAAAGGGAATCATAGCGTCCAGCGCGCAGCGCATAGGGTGATAATAGACTGGCGGGCGGAGGTGCTCCAGCGCATAGAAGGTAAGGCTGAACAGCGGCCAGAACAGCAGCAGCCGCAGATGGCCGAAGCGCCGGAGGTCCGGCAGCTGCGCAAAGCGGTGAAACGGGTGCATGAAAAACCTCCTCTCTGGTTTTGTACGGGGAGATTATAGGAGGTTCTGTCAAAAAAAGAATGAATAATCTTTTAACATTTTCTGAACAAAGCACGATTGTTACCGCTTTGTTGTGGATTTGGAGCGGGCAGTATGGCATACTAAGAAAAATGAAAGGGGGAGACGTTGTGGATACGAAGATGGATCTGCGTCCGCCCATCCGACGCAGCTGGCTGCGCCTGCGGCTGGGAAAGGCATATTACACAGGAAAGCGCTATCTGCTGTGGTGCTCGCCCAAGTACCGTTGGGCAAAGATTCGGAGGGAAGAGCGGCTCCCCTGCGTCCAGTTTTCCCATGCCACGCCGCTTATGCGTCACCTCCGGGGAGAAGAAATGGCCTGGCAGGAGAATAAGGTGACGAACCTGAAGCTGGCCGTGAAGCGATTGGACGGACTGATCCTGCATCCCGGCGAGACCTTCAGCTATTGGAAGCTTATCGGAAAACCCACCGCCCGAAAGGGCTACAAGGAGGGCATGGTGCTGTTTCTGGGACAGATCGGCGGGGATATTGGCGGTGGGCTGTGCCAGTTGTCCAATCTGATTTTCTGGATGACCCTCCACACACCCCTGACGGTGACAGAGCGCTACCGCCACTCTCATGACGTGTTCCCGGACGCCAACCGCACCCAGCCCTTCGGCAGCGGGGCCACCTGTGCCTATCCCCACCGGGATCTCATGATCCGCAATGACACGGACCGTCCTTATCAGCTGTGCCTGCGGGTGGGGGAGACCCATCTGGAGGGGGCATGGTATTCCGTGGAGCCGCCCGCTCTCCGCTTCCGGGTTCTGGAACGGGATGCCCGAATCGACCAGGCCGCTTGGGGCGGCTATATCCGGCACAACCAGCTTTGGCGGGAGGTGTATGGCCTGTCCGGTGCGCTTTTGGAGGAGCAGTACCTCTGCACCAACGATGCCATCATGATGTACAGCCCCCTGCTGCCAGCCGCGCCTGCGGATGGCGAATGATACGAAGGAGACAGCAATGCACTATCAGAATGTCCGGGCGGCGAAATTCATCGACCGCCCTAACCGTTTTATCGCCCATGTGGAACTGGACGGCAGCGTGGAGACCGTCCATGTGAAGAATACGGGCCGCTGCCGGGAGCTTTTAGTGCCGGGGTGTACGGTCTATCTGGAAAAGGGAGCCAATCCCGCTCGGAAAACGGCCTATGACCTCATTGCGGTAGATAAGGGCGGCATTTTGATCAACATGGACGCGCAGGCGCCGAATAAGGTGTTCCATGAGTGGGCGGCGTCCGGCGGCTTTGCGCCGGAGGTCACCGCTATCCGTCCGGAGTTCGTCTACGGTGCTTCCCGGTTGGACTTTTGCTTGGAAATGCCCCGTGGACCGCATCTGGTGGAGGTCAAGGGCGTCACACTGGAGGAAAACGGAAACGCCCTGTTCCCGGACGCCCCCACGGAGCGGGGCGTCAAGCACATCCGGGAGCTGCAGCGGGCTGCGGCGGATGGGCTTGACGCGACACTCTTTTTTGTGATACAAATAAAAGATATTGCCAGCGTCGCCCCCAATGACGCAACACAGCCCGACTTCGGCTCCGCCCTGCGGGACGCGGCGGCCCATGGGGTGCGGGTGCTGGCCTATGACTGTGATGTGGCACCGGACTGCCTTAAAATTCGCAGAGAAGTTCCGGTGATCCTGTAGGAGGCTTACATCAGTATGGGTTTTCTTGAGCTGTTCCTCATCGGCGTGGGACTGTCGATGGACGCCTTTGCGGTGTCGGTGTGTCAGGGCTTGTCCATGACGAAAATCAGATGGGGTCACGCTCTGACGGTGGGGCTGTATTTCGGCGGCTTTCAGGCGCTTATGCCGTTTATCGGCTGGATGCTGGGCTCTCAGTTCGCGGCCCGAATCCAGAGCTTTGACCACTGGGTCGCCTTCATCCTGCTGATGCTCATCGGCGGCAATATGCTGCGGGAGGCTCTCTCCGGCGAGGAGGACGAGGCCGAGGACGCCGCCATCGGCGCGGGTCTGGACCACAAGAAACTTTTTCTCATGGCTATCGCTACCAGCATTGATGCTCTGGCAATCGGAATTACTTTCGCGTTTCTTGATACCGCCATTCTGCCTGCCTGCGGCATCATCGGCACCACCACGTTCTGCATTTCCGTTGCGGGTGTGGCGGTGGGCTGCTGGTTCGGTGCCCGGTACAAAAAGCGGGCGGAGTTGACCGGCGGCGTGATCTTGATGCTGCTGGGCGTTAAAATCCTGCTGGAGCATTTGGGACTTATCGGCTTTTAAGTCCTGCGGGCCTGTACGGAACAGAATAATACAAAGGAGAATAGAGTATGAAGGCACCCAAGAGCATCTGCCTTTTGAACGATTCTTTCCCGCCGCTGATCGACGGCGTGGCCAATACCGTTGTCAACTACGCCCAGGAGCTGACAAAGCTGGGAGACCGAGCCATCGTGGTGACACCGGAGCACCCGGAGGCTGATGACAGCCGGTTTTCGTTCCCGGTCGTACGCTACCCCAGTGTGGATACCCGGCGGCTGTTCGGGTATCTTGCGGGTTATCCCTTTTCCCCGGAAACGCTGCGGCGGCTGAAAAGCGAAAAGGTCGATCTGTTGCACAGCCATTGCCCGGTGATGTCCACCATTTTGGCCCGGTCCATCCGGGAGGTGGTGGACGCACCGCTGGTGTTTACATATCACACAAAATTCGATGTGGATGTGGCTAAGCTCATCCGGGGCAGACTGCTGCAGGAGAGCGCGCTGTATCTTCTGGCGGCCAATATTTCCGCGTGCGACGAGGTATGGGTCGTCAGCCATGGCGCGGGGGAGAATCTGCGCTCCATCGGCTATCAGGGCGATTATCATGTCATGGAAAACGGCGTGGATATGCCACGGGGCCGGGTCAGCGAGGCGGACATTGCCGCTGCCACCGCAGGGTATGACCTGCCGGAGGGCGTGCCGGTATTTTTGTTCGTGGGCCGCATGATGTGGTACAAGGGCCTTAGAATCATTCTGGACGCGCTGCGGCTGCTTGCGGACGGAGGGGAGAATTTCCGCATGGTGTTTATCGGCGGCGGCGCCGACGCGGCAGAGGTGCAGGAATACGCAAAGCCGCTGGGCAATAAGTGCATTTTCACCGGGGCCATCTCTCAGCGGGAGACGCTGCGGGCGTGGTACTGCCGGGCGGACCTGTTTTTGTTCCCCTCCAGCTATGATACCAACGGCCTTGTGGTCCGTGAGGCGGCGGCCAGCGACCTTGCGGCGGTGCTCATCAAGGGGAGCTGCGCCGCCGAGGGCGTAGTAGATGGTGAAACAGGCTTTTTGATTGAGGAAAATGCCGGTGCCATGGCGTCTAAGCTGCAGGCAATCTGCCGGACGCCGGAATGCATGGCCGAGGTGGGCCGACAGGCCGGTGAGCGGCTGTACCTCTCGTGGGCGGATGCCGTAAAGCGGGCCGAGGACCGCTACGGCATCGTGATGGAGAACTACCGCATGGGGCGGTACGATGAGCACCACAAGCCGATGGATGGCTTTTTGAACGCGCAGGGGACTATGATGGAAACGCTGGCCCGGCTCCGCAATCTGGGAGATGGTTTGGCGGAGCGCTCCCGGGAGGGCTGGGAGGAGCATAAGGGGGAATATGAGGAGCGCCGGGAGGAACGCCGCGAGGAGCGGCGCAGCTTCCGTTCGGAGCTGAAGCAAAAGGGCGAGGCTCTGTGGCAGAAGCTGGACCGGTATCTTTGAGTGCCTGACAGATTTCTCCTAAAAAAGCGGAAATATGGCTGACAAATGGGACGCGGCGTGGTAGAATACACGCGGCGTCCCATTTTTTGGGCGCGGACTGTGAATAATTAGGAGCGTATATGGAAGAACGTAAAAAGCGCCGGGGGGACCGGCGGGACGCATATTGGGTCCGTGATCTGGACGGATTGCACACCATTATGCCGCATCTGATGGACAAGCGCACAGATGCGGAGGTCTATGTCAATATGCCCTTTGATGTAACGGAAACACTGCGGTACATTGAGGGGAAAAACCAGCATGAGGAGGAATACCGGGCAACGCTGTTCCACTGCATTCTCATGGCTGTTGCCAAAACCGTGTATTTCCGTCCGGATTTGAACCGCTATATCTCCGGCCGCAGATACTACCAGCGCTATGACATCACGCTGGGCTTTGTGGCGAAGAAGCGGTTTGAGGACCACAGCGAGGAGCGGCTGGTGGTGGCGACAGCGCCGGAGGACTGGACGCTGACCGCCGTGACGCATCAGGTGGTAGGCAAGGTGCATCAGGCACGGACAGAGAAAAGCGGCGGTGCCAACGGGGCCATGGATATCTTAAAGCATCTGCCCCGGTGGTTTTTGATGCTGTTTTTCCGGATTTTAAAAATTTTGGACTTTTACGGGAAAGTGCCGGATGAGCTCCGGGAGGACGATCCCAACTTTGCCAGCGTGTTCCTTACGAACTTAGGCAGCATCCGCTGTCCCAGCGTGTACCACCACCTGAATAATTATGGAACCAATTCCATCATGATCGCCATCGGCACGCTCCGCAAGGAGGAAAAGATTGCCCCGGACGGTTCCCGCAGTGTGCGGGATATGGTGGACATCGGTATCACGCTGGACGAGCGGGTGGCGGATGGTTTTTATTTTGGACGTTCTTTGAAGCTGGTGCAGTATTTGCTGGCAAATCCGGAGCTGCTGGAAAAACCCTTGGAGGAGGCTGTTGATTTTGAGTGTTGAAGCGACAAAGGTAAAGGCGCCGTGGCTGGCGTTTTACGGCGTGGTGCCGGAGCATCTGCAATATCCCGACTGTACGATGTATGAGGCGGTGGAGCGCTGCGCGCAGAAGTACCCGAGCTATCCCGCCTATGTGTTTATGGGCCGGAAGACCAGCTACCGTGCGCTGGTGGCGGAAATCAACCTCTGTGCCCGTGCGCTGAAGGCCATCGGCGTCCGCCCCGGCGATAAAATCACCATGGCCATGCCGAACTGCCCGCAGGCAGTCACCATGTTCTACGCCATCAATCTTGTGGGCGCTACGGCCAATATGATTCATCCCCTCTCCAGTGAGAATGAGATCGAGTTTTACCTCAAGGAGTCCGGCTCTCTCTTTGCAGTGACGCTGGACCAGTTCTACCATAAATTTGAGGCCATCCGCCAGAACGTGACGCTGGACAATATCATTCTGGCCTCCATCCCGGACGCCCTGTCCCGGCCGGTGCGGGTGGGCTATATGCTCACTGAGGGCCGCAAGCAGGCCCGTATCCCCAAGGACGCGCCGGTGCTGCGGTGGCACGAGTTTCTGCGCCGTGGCCTGACGTACCACTGGAGGTATAAGGCGGAGAAAAAGGCACAAGATGAGGCGGTGATTCTCTACTCCGGCGGCACCACCGGCGTGACAAAGGGAATCCAGCTCACCAATCTGAACTTCAACGCGCTGGGCGCACAGATCATCGCCACAAATCCCATGTTCCGCCCCGAAGATAAAATGCTGGCGGTGATGCCCATGTTCCACGGCTTCGGGTTGGGCGTGTCCATCCACTCCATGCTGGTCAACGGCGGCTGCTGCATCCTTGTGCCCCGGTTTACGCCGGACAGCTATGCAAAGCTGCTGTTAAAATACCGCTGCAACCTCATTGCCGGTGTACCGACGCTCTATGAGGCGCTGCTGCGGCTGTCGAAAATGAAAAACGCCGATTTGAGCTGCCTCAAGGGCGTCTACTCCGGCGGCGACAGCCTTTCCGTGGAGCTGAAGAAGCGGTTCGATAAATTCCTCTTTGACCACCACGCCACCATTCAGGTGCGGGAGGGCTACGGCTTGACGGAGTGTGTCACCGCCTCCTGCCTGACGCCGTATCACATCTCCCGGGAGGGGTCCATCGGCATCCCGTTCCCGGATACATACTATAAAATTGTAGAGCATGGCACACAAAACGAGGTGCCCTACGGCACGGATGGCGAAATCTGCCTTGCCGGTCCCACAGTGATGATGGGCTATCTCCATCACCCGGAGGAGACCGCCGCAACGCTCCAGACCCATGCCGATGGATTGACATGGGTACACACCGGTGATCTGGGGTATATGGACAGCGATGGCTTTGTCTATTTCAAGCAGCGTATCAAGCGTATGATCGTCACCAGCGGCTACAATGTGTATCCCTCTCAAATGGAGAATATTCTGGACGCTCATGAGCTGGTGCAGATGAGCTGTGTCATCGGCGTGCCGGACAAGCTGAAAATGCAGAAGGTGAAAGCCTTCGTTATGCTGAAGCCCGGCGTCCCGGCCAACGAGGAAACACGGGACGTGCTCATGGCCTATCTTAAGAAAAATGTGGCGAAGTACGCCATGCCCTATGATATCGAATTCCGGGCGGAGCTTCCGAAAACGCTGGTGGGTAAGGTGGCCTACCGGGTGCTGGAGGAGGAAGAGCTGAAAAAGCTGGCTGCCGCGGCGGACCCCGCTGAGGCCAAAGCGGAATAAAAAGCAAAAATCCCGGCCCTGCTGATTTTTTCAGCGGGGCTGGGATTTTATATGCGGAAAGCTCAGCCCTCTTGACCAGGGACCTTGGGCAGCGTTGCAAAGCTGGCTGCAAGTTCCTCGTCAGTGGGGATGTAGTCCGTCATCTGACCGTTGTGGAACTTCTCATAGGCCACCATATCGAAGTAGCCGGTGCCGGTAAGACCGAACACAATGGTCTTGGCTTCGCCAGTCTCCTTGCACTTCATGGCCTCGTCAATGGCCACCCGGATGGCATGGCTGGACTCCGGTGCGGGAAGGATGCCCTCAATGCGGGCGAACTGCTCCGCCGCCTCAAAGACCTTGGTCTGCTCTACGGAAACGGCCTCCATGTAGCCGTCATGGTAGAGCTGGGAGAGGATGCTGCTCATGCCATGATACCGCAGACCGCCGGCGTGGCTGGGAGAGGGAATGAAGTTGCTGCCGAGGGTGTACATTTTGGCGAGGGGGCACACCATGCCGGTGTCGCAGAAATCGTAGGCAAATTTGCCGCGGGTGAAGCTGGGGCAGGAGGCGGGCTCCACGGCGATGAAGCGGTAGTCCTTCTCGCCCCGGAGCTTTTCGCCCATGAAGGGGGAGATGAGGCCGCCGAGGTTGCTGCCGCCGCCGGCACAGCCGATGATGATGTCCGGCACGATGTTGTACTTATCCAGCGCCGCCTTGGTCTCAAGGCCGATAATGCTCTGGTGCAGCAGCACCTGATTGAGCACGCTGCCCAGCACATAGCGGTAGCCGGGGGTGGAGGTGGCAACCTCCACGGCCTCGGAAATGGCGCAGCCAAGAGAGCCGGTGGTGCCGGGATGCTCCTGCAGAATTTTCCGGCCGATGGCGGTGGTCTCAGAGGGGGAGGGGGTCACGGAGGCGCCGTAGGTCCGCATGACCTCCCGGCGGAAGGGCTTTTGCTCGTAGCTGACCTTCACCATGAACACCTTGCAGTCCAGCCCCAGATACGCGCAGGCCATGGACAGGGCCGTGCCCCACTGACCAGCACCGGTCTCGGTGGTGACGCCCTTGAGCCCCTGCTGCTTGGCGTAATAGGCCTGCGCGATGGCGGAGTTCAGCTTGTGGGAGCCGGAGGTGTTGTTGCCCTCGAATTTGTAGTAAATTTTAGCAGGGGTCCCAAGCGCCTTTTCCAAGCAGTAGGCCCGGACAAGGGGAGAGGGACGGTACATTTTGTAGAAGTCCAGAATTTCCTTGGGGATGGGGATTTCCCGGTCATCGTTGTCCAGCTCCTGGCGAATCAGCTCATCGCAGAATACCGGGCGCAGATCGTCAAAGCTCATGGGCTTTCCGGTGCCGGGGTTCAGCAGAGGAGCGGGCTTGACCTTCATATCCGCCCGGACATTGTACCATGCCTTGGGCATCTCATCTTCAGAGAGGTAAATCTTGTAGGGAATGTTGTTCTTTTCGGCTGCCATAGTGCGTTCTCCTTTCATAACTCGTAACGGGTCCGGGCGGAGAAGGCATCAAAAAAAGACCTCCATCCACAAAAGGACCTCATGAATAGGTTCTTTTGGGACAAAAGTCTGAAACTTCTGCGGTGCCACCCAAATTGACGATAAACGTCCGCTCGGCGATGTGCCAACACACATCCTTCCTTGGTAACGGGGGAAAAGCCCGTCGGTGCCTACTAAGCTGTGCTGTTCGGCCCGCCCTCCACGGTCCATTCCACAGATACCCTCCCGCTGCCCTCTCACTGCCGGCAGCTCGCTGCGGGGAACGCACTTCTGTGTACTTACTCCGTGTCATCGGTTTTGCTTTGAACTTGAGCGCAGTTTACGCCTGACGCGGACATTTGTCAAGACTGATTTTGCAAGTTTATCCAAAAAACAGAATTTTTTAAAGGATATAAGAAAAATAATGAATAAAGTGCACAAGAATAGAGGCGGAAAACAGGTCAGCTCTGTCTGCTTTTTCTCTGGACAATCTGTGAGCCGCCCTCTATAATCAGGAACAGAGTGAAAGGAGGCGATGGATATGACCGATCAGGAAATGCTCTGGGAATACGGCGGGGACATTCTGCGTTCGCCTACCATGGCCCGGGAGCGGGAAATTCCTCAGCACGGCAGTACCACCTGCTTCGATCATTCCGTGGCCGTGGCGCTTTGCAGTATCCGTCTGGCCCGAAAATGGGGCTGGGACGTGGATTGGCGCAGTCTGGTTCGCGGTGCGCTGCTCCACGATTATTTTTTGTATAATTGGCGGGAGCACAACGATGACCATAGGCTCCACGGCTTTTACCATGCCCGGAGAGCCATGGAGAATGCAGAGCGGGATTTCGGCTTAAATCCCATTGAGGCGAATATCATCCACCGGCATATGTTCCCTCTGAACCCTACGCCGCCGAAGTATAAGGAGAGCGTAGTGGTCACCTGTGCGGATAAAATCTGCGCCACACGGGAGGTGTGGGACTGTGTGCGGACATCCCCCGCGAGAAAATTCCGCACACTGCTGAGCCGCAAATGATGCCAGCGGCGTTTTGGCGGCATTGCCGGGAGTATTTATAAAGAACCAATAGATAAACGGCATGACCCAAAGGGGGGTCATGCCGTTTATGCTGTTATCGGTTTGCTGTCCGGTGGGAAAATCAGCCCCTTTTAACGGGATGGCGAATCACGGTTTTGCGCTTTTCAGGGGCAACCCTTCTTGCGTCGGATAGATAAATTTCATGATGAAGTCGCTCGGAGCTGAAATCGTTGACAAGACCGTTTTCAGATAGAAATGCGTCCATTTTCGCAACGCTTGCCGGTTCATCGTCATAAGAGCCGAGGTGCATCATCTGAACACACAGCCCCTCGTCTATGGTCATAAATTCCACCGGGGAGCAGTCTAACTTTTTCTTTTTAGACGCCGTCTCCACAGCCCAGTGGACATCTGCCTCCGTCACAAAAGCCGGCAGACGGAGCACGGAAATCCAGTTGAATGCGGATTTATTCGTATAATCCGCGCTGTCCGTGCCCTCCTGCCACCAAAAGCCCTCCAGCGGCGGGACAACATACTCAAAGAAGCCCTCAATCTGATGCTCTGTTTTATAGCTCATTTTCAGGGTATAGGCAACGGAATACAAAATTTCAATCGCCTGTTTGTACGCGCCGCCCTCCTCATTGGGGTCGCCGTGGCCCCGGACAGCGATATAGTTGGCCGGAGGAACGGTAATCAGCTCCGGTACATTTTGGGGCATATAAAGCGCTTTGTATGCCTTCTTGAAATCAAAAGCCATGATGACCTCCACCAATAAAAATCACAGTCTGCGTGTTCGGTACTTTTCAGACAAAAATTGTACCAGCCTTGCTCCCAGCCAGCCTGCCAGCGCGCCGACTGCGGCACCGCCCAGTACATCGGTGGGCCAGTGAGCGTAAAGGTACAACCGGGAGAAGGCGATGAGAAGCGCCAGCACCAGCGCGGGCCTCCAGAGGCTGCTTCCCGCCCGGTTCAGTGCCAGCATGGCGGCAAAGGACGCCGCCGTATGCCCGGAGGGGAACGAGGCATCTGTAGGCGGTGCAATCAGCAGCGACACCGCCGGATTGACTGCAAAGGGCCGTATCCGGCCGATCATGGGCTTGAGCCAGATGTTGCACAGCAGCAAGTCCAGCACCAGCGCACAGGCCACGCAGGCCCCGGCTCGTCTGGTTTTCGGAAATGCCAGCAGCATAGCGGCCAGCAGAATCCAAATCTCCCCATGGTCACACAGGTGCGTTACCCATGGGAGCATTGTGTCTAAAAGCCCGCAGCGCAGATACGCCTGTATCCAATTCAAAATCGCCAGCTCCGCAGCCTGCACGTGTGCTCATCTCCTTGCCAGTCAACAATGGAGCTATCATATCATATTCGCCGTAAAATGAAAAGCGGAGTTTACCGCCGTATCATAAAAAGCAAATCTCCGAGTGCCAAAGCACCCGGAGATTTGTTATGAATTTAGTATTTGCGGGGAGAACCAGTTAGCTTCTCCCGCCGCTGTTGGAGGTATCCTTCAGGAGCACATCGTGTGCGCCGCCCTCGACAATAGAGGTGGCGGAAACCAGCGTCAGCTTGGCCTTTTCCCGCAGCTCGGGAATGGTGAGCGCGCCGCAGTTGCACATGGTGGAGCGGACCTTGGCCAGTGTGGTGGCCATACCGTCTGCCAGCGCACCGGCATAGGGAACGTAGGAATCCACGCCTTCTTCAAAGCTCAGCTTGGCGGCGCCGCCCAAATCATAGCGCTGCCAGTTCCGGGCGCGGGCGCTGCCCTCGCCCCAGTATTCCTTCATATAGCTGCCGCCCACCAAAATCTTGCTGGTGGGGGATTCGTCAAACCGGGAGAAGTAGCGGCCCAGCATACAGAAATCCGCGCCCATGGCCAGTGCCAGCGTGATGTGGTAATCCTGCACGATGCCACCATCGGCGCAGATGGGGACATAGATGCCGGTTTCCTCAAAATACTTGTCCCGCTCGGCGGCCACATCGATCACGGCTGTGGCCTGACCGCGACCGATGCCCTTGGTCTCGCGGGTGATGCAGATGGAACCGCCGCCGATGCCGATCTTTACGAAGTCGGCGCCGGCGTCTGCCAGGAAGCGGAAGCCCTCGCCATCCACCACGTTGCCGGCGCCTACCTTGACCGTGTTGCCATACTTGGAGCGAATCCACTCAAGGCAGTGCTTCTGCCAATAGGAATAGCCCTCGGAGGAGTCCATGACCAGCACGTCCACACCGGCGTCCACCAGCGCGGGCACCCGCTGCTCGTAGTCACGGGTGTTGATGCCCGCGCCCACCACGTAGCGCTTCTGGCTGTCCAGCAACTCCAGAGGATTGCCCTTGTGGGAATCGTAGTCCTTGCGGAACACAAAGCTCACCAGATGACCGTCCTCAGAGAGAATAGGCAGGGCGTTGAGCTTGTGGTCCCAGATAATGTCATTGGCGATTTTCAGGCTGGTGCCCTCCGGGGCGGAAATGATCTTTTCCACCGGGGTCATGAAATCCGCCACCTTGGCGTCTGGCTCCATGCGGCTGACCCGGTAATCACGGCTGGTGACCAGACCCAGCATCTTGCCGGTGCCGGTGCCGTCATCCGTGACAGCCATGGTGGAGTGGCCGGTGCGCTGCTTCAGAGCCAGCACATCCGCCAGAGTATCCGTCACCCGGAGGTTGGAATCGCTGATGACGAAGCCCGCCTTGTAGTTCTTGACCCGGCGGACCATGGCCGCCTGAGACTCAATGGACTGGGAGACATAAATAAAGGCAATGCCGCCCTCCTTGGCTAAGGCAATGCCCATCTGCTCGCCGGACACAGCCTGCATCACGGCGGAGACCATGGGGACGTTCATGGTCAGGGGGCATTCCTCGCCCTTTTTGAACCGGACCACCGGGGTTTTCAGGGAAACATTAGAGGGGATGCAGTGCTCAGAGGAATAGCCGGGCACCAGCAGATACTCGCTGAAGGTGTGAGAGGGTTCCTGAAAGAAATACGCCATATAAAAATTACCTCTTTCCGTGAAATTGACTGATAAAATGTTAAAATCGATGATACCGCAAAAATGCAGAAAGGTCAAGCGGACAGGGCAGGGGGCTTACAGCTTTTTCCGCAGAACGGTGTGGCGGAAGATGCCATCGGCAAAATATTCGCTGGAGACGAACACCGGCACACCGTCGATGTCATAGTCCACCTCGTCCATATTCAGCAGCGGCGTTCCCTGCGGGACCTGAAAAATATCGGCAAGAAACGCATCTGCCGTTAAGGGCCGCAGGTCTGTCAGGTCCATATAGGGGGAAATACCGCAGACCTCCTGCAAAAAGCCGAAGATGGGCTGACGCAGCTCCGCATTGGTATAGACGCGCCGGAGGCGGGATTTTTCCACCATGTCCTCACAGTAAATAGCGGGACGGCCATCAGCGGTGCAGAGCCGGGAGATTCGCAGCAGCGGCGTTCCGGCGGAGATTCCCAGCTTGGCGGCGATGCGATCATCCGCCGGAAGCTCGGCGGCGCGGACAAAGGCCAGCCCGGGGGTGCGGCCGCTCTGGCGAATCATATCCATGAACTCCACCTCAATGTCCATGCGGGCCTGTGCCCCCAAGACATGGCGGTTGATGACGGTGCCGACGCCGTGCCGCCGGGTGATGAAGCCCTCCCGGTCCAGCGACGCTAAAATATCCCGTAGCTGCGTGCGGCTGATTCCCAATCGCTCGGAAAGCACGCTTTCACGGGGGAGACGGTCGCAATGGGCGTATTCCCCCTCCCGCATGGCGGTCAATAGCTGCGCGCGGATGCTTCTGGCCTGACGGGGCTTTTCGTTCATATAGGGGCCTCCTTGCCAATGAAGAATAGGTAATACCATTTTCCGTCTATTTTACAAAATGTGCTGCCATTTTGCAATACACAAATTCAACAGATTTTGCCCGCGTACCTGTGGCGGGGTTGTCTGCCCTGCCGGGAAAGGTCGATCTATTGGCACAAATTCTTTGTGTGCTTTAACGATGGACAAATGTCTTCGACAAAAGTAAAATGGGACAGGATCATGTAAGGGAGGCCCAAGTATGAATAATATTGTTTTGATCGGTATGCCGGGTACGGGCAAGAGCACCGTGGGGCAGGCATTGGCGGCCCGGCTGGATTATGGCTTTGTGGATGTGGACGATCTGATCGTGGAGGCGGCGGGAAAAACGCTGCCGGAAATTCTGCGTCAGGACGGACTGGAGACTTTTTATAAAATCGAAAATCAGGTGGGACGGGAGCTGGAGCGGACCCACACCGTCATCGCCACCGGCGGCAGCATGGTGCTCTATCCGGAGGCCATGGCCCATCTGAAGGAGGGCAGTGTGGTGGTTTGGCTCCAGACGCCCTTTGACGAGATACAAAAGCGGATGCCGAAGGACCTTTATGACCGTGGCATCGCGGCCCCCAAGGGGATGCCGCTGCGGGAAATTTATGAGGAGCGCCGTGGGCTGTACGCAAAATATGCCGACCTCATCGTGGCCAGCCGGGAGGGCGAGGACGATACCGCCCAACTGGTAGAGGAGGTCATGCGGACGGTGGGTCTGCAGGCGTAGCGGAAAAGCGGAACAGCCGGTTTCTCCGGCTGTTCCGCCATTGCTGCGAACCCATCGGTGGAGTATGGCGGTTGGCGAAAGAAATCTGCAATCTGCCCGTAGAATCGACATTTTGAATAAAGCTGTCGGTGATTTTTTGGCAGAAGCTGTCAAAAAAAGGCTTGCAAACCGAAAAATGCTCCTGTATAATAGGCCCAATGAATTGATAAGGGAGGGGAAACCGATGCGTTTGCTGCGGAACAAAACAGAACGGCTTCCCATCTGTGATTCCCTTTTGATTTTCGTTTCCTTTTGACCGGCTATTGGTGCCGGTATTTTTTTTGCCCATTTTTAGTGTGTCTATTAAAAAAATATCAGATAGAAATTTTGTGTGTATGAGAGGAGAACAAAGATGAACGAGAAAAAGAAGCCGGTTTTGGGACAGGAGGCTGTGACCGACGCCCGGGTGCTGGGGGCACCCCGGATGCTGGTGCTGGGGCTGCAGCATTTATTCGCTATGTTCGGCGCCACGGTGCTGGTGCCGATTTTGGTGCAGGGCTACGGTCTGCCGCTGAGCATCCAGACCACGCTGCTGATGGCGGGTCTCGGTACGCTGCTGTTCCATGTGTGCACGAAGTTCAAGGTTCCCGCGTTCCTCGGGTCCTCGTTTGCCTATCTCGGCGGCTTTTCCACAGTGGCCTCCATGCCGGCCTACGAGGGTTTTGACCCGGAGCTGAAGCTGGCCTACGCGCTGGGCGGCATCGTTATTGCGGGCCTTTTGTATCTGGTGCTGGCGCTGCTTTTCAAGGTTCTGGGTGCCAAGACCGTTATGCGCTATTTCCCTCCCATCGTTACCGGCCCCATGATCATCATGATCGGATTGAACCTCTCCGGCTCCGCCATTACCAACGCCCAGACCTGCTGGTGGCTGGCATTGGTGGCCATGGCCATCATCGTGGTTGCCAACATCTGGGGCAAGGGCATGGTGAAGATTATCCCCATTCTGCTGGGTGTGGTCGGCAGCTATCTTGTGGCGGTCATTGCCACGTTCTGCGGCGCGGAGCTGCCGGACGCCAACGGCGTCATGCAGCCGCTGGTGAATTTTACCGCTGTCAGCGAGGCGCATCTGGTGGGCCTCCAGAAGTTCATCCTTGCAAAGTTTGATATTTCCGCCATTTTAGTGATGGCACCCATCGCCATTGCCGCCATGATGGAGCACATCGGCGACATCTCCGCCATTTCCTCCACCACCGGCAATAACTTCATCGAGGACCCCGGTCTGCACCGCACCCTGATGGGCGATGGTCTGGCAACGGCCTTTGCGGGCCTGTTCGGCGGCCCTGCCAACACCACCTACGGTGAGAATACCGGCGTACTGGCGCTTTCCAAGGTCTACGATCCCCGGGTCATCCGGCTGGCGGCCATCTACGCCATCATTCTCAGCTTCTCTCCCAAGTTTGACGCGCTGGTGAACTCCATTCCCTCCGCCATCGTGGGCGGCGTCAGCTTCATCCTCTATGGCATGATCTCCGCTGTGGGCGTCCGCAACATTGTGGAAAATCAGGTGGATCTCACCAAGTCTCGCAACCTTATTATTGCGGCGGTGATGTTTGTCAGCGGCCTTGGCTTCAGCTCCGTGGGTGGTGTGACCTTCACCGTGGGCGGCGCGGCGGTAACGCTGTCTGGCCTTGCCATCGCGGCGCTGTGCGGCGTGATCCTCAACGCCATTCTGCCCGGCAACGATTATGAGTTCGGCGTCAGCGTCACAGGTGACAAGTCCGCCGACCTCGGCAGCTATTGAGCGTCCGTCCCGCAGAAACAGAAGAACTATGCAAATACGGAGCGCCAGATGTCCGGCGCTCCGTATTTTGCCGGGAAATGGGAAAATTCTGCGGAAAAGGCGTTGACAAGGGGCAAAAATGCCCTATAATGAGAGCAGAACCAAGTGAATAAGGCATGATAGAGGCGCGGCTGATAAGAGTATCCGTCCGGGAGACAGGCAACGGAGGACGGAAAAAGGGTCAGCCGCCGAAGAATCGGTCTGTTTGCCTGATGGACCGGTATCTGGGCTGTCGGAGAAGATCTGGCAGACTGTCGCCCGGAGGCGGGCGGAGCGCTGTTGTGGTCTATTTGAAGTTGAGGTCTCAAATGGGGGCATGGCGTGCGTCATGCCCCCATTTTTTCATGCTCCGCCATATTGGAAGCGGAAAACGAAAGGAGAAATTCCATGAAGAAGCATTCTGTCCTGCGCGCAGCGCTGCTGGCCGTATTGGCCGCCGCTCTGCTGGGCGTCCCGGTGCTGGCTGCCGGTGAGGAGGCCGCTGCCGGCAGCCTGTACGGTACGGTCTGGGCGCTGCTGCCGCCGGTGATCGCTATCACGCTGGCGCTTATTACCAAGGAGGCCTACAGCTCCCTCTTTATCGGTATTGTGGTGGGGGCGCTGTTCGCAAAGGGCTTTTCCCCCATCGGAGCGCTGGATATGATCGTCAACGATGGCTTGGTGGCCGCAATTTCCGACAACGCCGGCATTTTCCTGTTTTTGGTGCTGCTGGGCATCATCGTAGCATTGGTGAACGCTGCCGGCGGCTCCGCCGCCTTTGGCCGCTGGGCCTCGAAGAACATCAAGACAAAGGTGGGCGCGTCCCTTGCCACCTTTGTGCTGGGTATCCTCATCTTCATTGACGATTACTTCAACTGCCTCACCGTCGGCACGGTCATGCGCCCGGTGACGGACAGTCATCGCATTTCCCGTCCTAAGCTGGCCTATCTCATTGACGCGACCGCCGCGCCGGTGTGCATGATTGCCCCCATTTCCTCATGGGCGGCGGCGGTTTCCTCCACGGCGGAGGGCTTAGATACCGGCATCAGCGGCATCCAGCTTTTCATCAAGGCCATCCCCTATAATCTCTATTCCCTGCTGACGTTTGTGTTTATCATCGGCCTTTCCATGATGCAGTTTGATTACGGCCCCATGAAGGACTTTGAGCGCCTCGCCCGGGAGACCGGTGAGCTGGGGGCGCTGAAGTCTGAGGAGGATGAAAAGATCAACCCCAAGGGGAGAGTCATCGACCTGCTGCTCCCTGTGGCGGTGCTGATCGTCTGCTGCACGGTGGGCATGATCTATGTGGGCGGCTTCTTCGGCGTGGACGCATGGGGCGGTACGGACTGCGCCGGGGATTTCATCGGCGCCTTCGGCAATACGGATGCTTTCATCGGCCTGCCGTGGGGCGGCATTATTGCGCTGCTGTTTACGGTAATTTATCTGCTGCTTCGGCGGGTCATTACGTTTAAGGACGCTATGGACTGCATTCCCAAGGGCTTCAACGCCATGATCTCTCCCATCCTGATTCTGACGCTGGCAGTTTCTCTGAAAGCTACTATTACGTCACTGGGCGCCAGCGTTTATGTCCACGATCTAATGGAGGGCGCGGCCTCCGCGCTGTACTCCATGCTGCCGGCTGTGATTTTCCTCGTGGCCTGTGTGCTGGCCTTTGCCTCCGGCACCTCATGGGGGACCTTCGGCATTCTCATTCCCATTGTCACGGCGATTTTCCCTGCCTCCAGCGAGCTGCTTATTATCGGTATTTCCGCCTGCTGTGCCGGTGCCGTGATGGGCGACCACTGCTCTCCCATTTCCGATACTTCCATCATGGCCTCTGCGGGCGCGCAGTGCAATCACCTTGACCATGTGGCCACACAGCTTCCCTATGTGCTGACGGTGGCGTGTGTCTGCGTGGTGGGCTTCATCGTGGCGGGTTTTGTGCAGAATGTGTATATCACATGGGCGGTGAGCCTTGCCCTGATGCTGGGCGTGCTGTTTGCCCTCCGCAGTATCGAACGGAAAAGGGCCCTTTCCCGTGAGCCGATTCAATAAGACCAGCTTACGATAGGCGTATTTCCAAGGGCAATCAAAAAGCCTGCATGGCCATTGGCCATGCAGGCTTTAGCGTGTCGAAAAAGTCTTTTCTCCCCGCTGAACAAGTTTTCAGAACTTCATAAAAGTTCTGAAAACTAAGGATTTC
>OOCB01002329.1_pt1 | contig 22098 bp, 16 predicted proteins | sample 1671351 | NCBI WGS metagenome assembly OOCB01 (sample SAMN06348148, study PRJEB24527) | human gut metagenome | biome: human gut; feature: ankylosing spondylitis patient; material: feces | host: Homo sapiens | place: China | collected 2015-10 | reverse complement strand
TGCCCGTATCGTAGGCAATGCGCCGAATGCTCGCCATCGAAATTTATCGATGGCCTATTTCAGACTGTAATGGGGTAGTTCTGTAGAGAACACCGTTGCCGCCGGTAACCAAGCGGTCGTAAAGACGGCTGCCCAGCTGGCCGAGGAGTCGGCAAAGCAGCTCAAGGACGCTCAGGCCGCCTACGATGCCGCCCAGAAGAAGGCCGACGCGGCGGGCCAGTCTCAAAAGCAAGCGCAGCAGCAAAAGAATCAGGCCTCGCAGGCCGTGACCGATAACGCCGCCGAGCAGAACGAGGCCGAGGTAGCCGCGCTTCAGGAGAAGATCGACGAGCTTAAGGCAGCCGTCGAAAAGACTGAGCAGCAGCAGAAGAAGCTGGGCAACCTGAACGATCAGCTCGAACAGGCCAACAAGAGTGTCGAGGATAAGACCCAGGCGCTCAAGGACGCCAAGGCAAAGCAGGATGAGGCCAAGAAGGCCCTCGATGATGCCCAGGCCAAGCTCGAGGCCATGGGTATGGACGAGTACGAGGCCGCCAAGAAGGCCGTCGAGGACGCGCAGGCAAAGCTCGATGACGCCAATAAGGCCGTTACTACTGCACAGGACAATCTGGACCAGGCCAAGGCTGCCGAGGCCAGCGCCCAGCAGGAAAAGCAGAATACCGAGGCAGCTTTGACGACTGCCCAGGCCAAGAAGCAGGAGACTGCCGCTGCTCTCGCAGCCGCAACCACCGCGCGCGATAACGCCCAGCAGAAGTTCGACCAGGCGCAGGCCGCGCTCGATGCTGCCGTCTCGGGTACGGGTGTTGACCTGAGTGCGCTTGAGGCCGCCAAGAAAGCTGCTGCTGGTGAGCTCAAGACCGCGCAGGCGGAGCTCAATGTCGCGACGGATGCCGACGCCACCGCACAGACAAATCTGCAGGCCGCCCAGGCTGCCGTCGCTGCCGCGCAGGAGAAGGCCAACGCCGCCAACGCTGCTGTGGCATCTGCCCAGTCTGCATACGATGCGGCAAACAAGGAGTACAAGGACGCGGCCAGTAAGCGTGACGCCGCGAAGACGGCATACGAGCAGGCCCAGCAGACCGAGGCCGACAAGAAGGCGGAGTACGATAAGCTTGTCGAAGTTCGCAAGCAGAAGCGCAGCGAGTGGGAGGCAGCCTGCGCTGCTTCGAACGCCGCGGAAAAGGCTTATGACGCTGCTAATGTCCAGGTTGAGGCTCTTGAGCAGCAGATTGCTGACCTCAAGTCCAACATGACCGTTGACCAGGAAGTCATCAGCCAAGGTATACTCGGCTTCATGAACTATATTAGCGACGGCAGCCAGTTCACAGCCACGCAGAAAAAGAACGCCCAGGACGCCGTATCGATGCTGACCGGTGCCGCTGACAAGGCCGAATGGTATGACCAGTACGTCGATCAGGACATGTCTCGCGACACCAACCCGCTTTCCTTGGAGCAGATGCGCAACGCCCTGACATATCTCGACACCCAGAACAACCTCCGCAAGGCGAACGGTCAGTCGGCGCTCAGCGTCAGCCTCCGCATGACTGTGGCAGCCGCCCTTAATGCATCATATTCATCGAACATCTGGGGACACTCGGACTGTTACTTCGACAATGGGGAAAACCTTGCTGGCGGCGGCGGCGCATATACCGGCGGCGAGACTGAGGACACTCTCGGATGGCCCTATACCGGCCTCTACACTCAGGAGAAGGTTAATTACGAGAATTGGATTAAAAAGTACGGTGTGGATAGCGAGGCCGGCAAAGATCTCATGGCTCATCGCTATGATTCGTACTATATCTACCAAAACTATTACGATGTGTATCACGGTACAAAAGATAAGAATGGCAATCAAAGAGGAGACACCTGCGGGCACTATCTCAACATTATCGATTCCGCTACGGTGGCTATCGGTATCGCGACCGGTAGCGGTAAGAACACCGATTCCGAGGTAACCGTATTCGATTACAGCGCTGATGATACTCAGGCTGATTTCACTGTCTCCGAGTTCAAGAAGCTCGTGAACGACTACATCGACTCTGCCTATAACGCTGGCGGCACGCAGGCGCAGAAGGCGCAGCTCAAGGAGCTTCAGGGCAAGCTCGCCGAGGCGCAGAAGAACTTTGGAACTACTAGGAAAGCTTACTTCGCAGCTGTAAACGGGCAGGATGCCGCCCAGGACGCTTTCACCGCAGCAGATGTGAACATGAACACCGCCAAGGGTGAGTACGAGAAGGCTAAGTCCGACACCGCCGCCGCGAAGACGGCATACGACGCCGCGAAGGACGCACTCGGCGGAATCGACATCGAGTCCCTCAAGCAGAACCTCGATGCCGCCAAGAGCAAGGCCGCTACTGCCCAGGCAGCTCTCGATAAGGCAAACGCCGCGCTTGCTGACAGCAAGACGAAGGCAGCCGATGCCGCTGCTCACAAGGCGAAGGCTCGCAGCGCCCGCGATGCCGCCAAGGCAAAGTCCGATCAGGCCAATGAGGCGTATGACAACGCCACTGCTTCGGTCAAGGACCTTACCGCCAAGCGCGATGCCGCCAATACGGACCTTGCGAACAAGCAGGGCACGCTAGGCGAGGCCAAGAAGGCCGACGACACTGCCCAGGCTGACGTTGACAAGGCTCAGGCCGCAGATGCGCACGCCGCGACCGCTCTTTCGGACGCCAAGCAGGCAGTTGCCGCCAAGACGCAGGCCCTGTCCGACGCACAGGAGAAGGCTAAGGCCGCCGAGGGCGAGCTTGCCACCGCACACAAGGCCTTCGAGCGCTTCGCCGGCGCTCAGAAGGTGGTCGACGACGCCAAGGCCGCCTATGACGCTGCCGTCGCCGGTGTCGCCGATGCCCAGAAGCAGCTCGAGGCCGCCAACGAAGCCGTCGTCGATGCGAACCTCGAGATCGTCAAGACCAAGGCCGAGCTTGCCAACGACGAGGCACTCAAGGCCGATCTTGAGGCTGTCGACCACAAGGCATCCCTTGCCGCGGGCACGACGGGCAACGAGAAGCTGGTCAAGTTGAACGCTGCCTACGCTCGCTATAAGGCCGCCGTCGATGCCGCCGCTGGCCTCAAGGCTGCTCTGAGCGATGCCGATGCCAAGCTGTCCGATGCCAACGACGCCTATGCCGCCGCGCTTGCCGAGCTTGGCGATGCCAAGGATGCCCTGGCTGCCGCGCAGGCCGAGTACGACAAGTATCATCCCAAGGCTGAGCCGCAGGCCAAGCCTCAGGTTGCGCAGACTGCTGCAAAGGCCCCCGTTGCCAAGAAACAGGCCGCGCCTGCCGCGCTCGCCCAGACCGGTGATGACTCTGCGCTTGCGGGCGAGGTCTTCGTTATCGGCGGTATTACACTCGTGGCTGCGGGTGTGACGCTGGGCGATCGTCGCCGCAAGCAGATGTAGCGTTTCGAGCGTAGATTCTGCAACGAACTTCGGTTCATAGCAGGAACGCTTCGATAGCTAAACCGATAAGGCCGGCGCGCCGTCATACGCAGCGCGCCGGCCTTTCTTTGCGTTGGTATCAAAAAGCCCGGTCGGTAGCCGCGAAAGCTACCGACCGGGCAAATCGTAGACAATATGGTTGCTGTCTAGCAGCTGCTCAGCTTAGCCCAACAGGCTCAAGCCGACGGAGATGAACGCCAGGATAACGCCGACGATGGACTCGCCGCCCAGCAGACCGCTGGCGACGACCAGGCCCTGCTCCTGGAAGGCGGCGTCCTTGGCAGCCTTCTCCTCGTCCGAAAGACCGGCAGTGGCATCGCGGTGGGCGGACCACTTGTCATAGGCGAGCTTGACGCAGGAGCCCAAGAAGGCCGTGAGCGACATGTAGAACGGCAGGTACACGCCCAGGCCGATCATCATGGCCGGAATGCCGAGCCAGTACATAACGATGCCGGCGATAAAGCCGCCAACGAACCACGGCACGCTCGGGATGCCCGAGACCATGGTGGCGACGACGCTTGCCTGCGCGGCAACGAAGCTCTTGTCGGGGCCAAAGGCATCCGAGCCATAGGCGGTAACGAGCGCGACCATGACGGCGGCGGCGACCAGAGCACCCACGATGCCACCGATGGCCTGGCCGATCCACTGCGCACGCGGGTTGGTGCCCAGCACGGCGCCGGCCTTAAAGTCGTTCATGACATCGCCTGCAAGACCGCACGCCACGGCCACGATGCCGGCGATAAAGAACAGCTTGACCTGTGCGAGCTGCGCGAATGCCGCCACGATGAGCATGACGATGAGACCAAAGATCTCCATGGGGTCAATGCCGGTTTGGCCACAGCTCTGCGCGCTCATGATGGTGGTGACAAAGGTGAACAGCGTGACGATGACGGCCGGAACGGGGCCAAGGTCGAGCACGATGGCGATGATCACGGCGATGGCGGCAGCGCCCAAGCCGATGATACCGGCGTCGAGCTTAAGGGAGCCCGAGATAAGCGACTGCTCGTCGGTGTCGGTGGAGCTGTCGGCGGCGAGGCCGCGGACGATACCGGCGACCTGCGGCAGGATGTCCTTGAGGACGACAGCGACGCCAAAGCCCATCATGAGGCCCATACCGAGCGACTTGACGATGCCCTGTGCGGTCACAACGTCGAACAGGCCGGCAGCGGTGCCGCCCACGATGATGCCAAAGTTGCCCAGCAGGGCGCCGGCAAACCAGAAAGCGACCGGGGCGAAGCCGACGAGGAAGCCGACGGAGAGCAGCATGGGCGAGTTGTAGATGCCAAAGGTCACGCCGGGGATGTTGAGTGTGCACAGCATGCTGGGCACTACGCCCAGAGCGTCGCGCAGCACGCTGTAGATACCGGCGAGGGCCATGGAGCCAAAGAGCTGCTTGCCGGTCTTGCCGCCGGCCTCGGTAGCACGCAGGGTCTGAGCTGCGGCGTTGCCGGTAGGGAACTCCAGCGCGGCGTCCACGATAAAGTGACGGTGGATGAGCGCTGTCGCCAGAAGGCCCAGGATGGTGCCGGCGAGTGCCACGATAAACATGTCGAGCCAGCTGATCTGGTCGGCATAGCCCAGCATCCAAGCGCCCGGGATGGTAAACGCCAAGCCGCCGGCGACCATGGCGCCCGCGGACATGATGGTGTGGGTGACGTTTGCCTCGTTGAGGCTAGCGTTGCCCATGAGCTTAAGGAAGAACAGCGAGATGACGGCAGCGAAGACGATCGGCCAGGGGAGTGCGCCCATCTTGAGGGCAGTGTAGGCCGAGCTTGCCGTGATGATCACGCAGCCAAGGACGCCGATGACGACTCCGCGCAGCGTGAGTTGCCCGCGCATCGAAGCGCGGTTCGAGGGATTGCTCATATAAAACTCCTTTGCGTATATCCGCTTCCCCCGGGAGCGCCGTTACGGATACGGCGCGGGAAGTCGGGTTACCAAGGGCCGCCGCGTGAGCTCGCAAACGACCGCGCACCAGTATAGCCGCAAGGCAGCTCATTTGGGACGGGGCTTTTTAGCTGACCCAGGCTCGGCCAAAGGATGATTGTTCTGGGACGGGGATTAAATAATCATTGCGTACCTGATGATTTTTAAATCCCCGTCCCAGAACAATCGTCGGGATATACTGCTGGGCAGACGAAAGGAGCGCCGACGATGCTTAATGGGTGCGCATATATATTGACGGTTGACGTGGGCAACACGTTCATTCGCTTTGGCCTATTTGCCGAGGATTCGGCCGCGGCGCAGGAATGCCCGCTCGCGACGTGCGAGATTACCACGCCGTCGAGCATTACGGCCGACGAAGCGCGTATGCGACTCGCTCAAGTCATGGCCGCGCTGGCGGCCGATGCGGGCATGCCCGGCGCGCTCGTTCCCGCAGCTGCAGTGCTGAGTTGCGTGGTGCCGGCGCTCGAGCGTCCGTGGAAGGCGGCACTTTCCCGCACCTGCACGGGGCGCGTGCTCACGGTGGGGCCGGGCCTCAAGACCGGCATGCCCGTCCACTACGACGACCCGGCCGAGATCGGCCCCGACCGCATCGCCGACGCCGTGGCGGCCCGGGCCGTTTACGGCTCTCCGTGCATCGTGATCGACCTGGGCACTACGACCAATATCGAGGTCATCGATACGCACGGAACCTTTGTCGGCGGCGTTATCGCGCCGGGTCTGGCGCTCGGCGCCCGCTCGCTCTCGGCCGCTGCGGCGCGCCTACCCCAGGTTGAGCCCTCGGCACCCACGCATGTAATCGGCCGTAACACGCGCGAGGCGATGCGCTCGGGCGTGGTCTTGGGCGAGGTGGCCCGCATCGACGGTATGCTCGAAATGGTGCTCGCCGAGATGCGCGCGACCAAGGCCGCGGGGGAGGGCGACGTGCCCATCGTCATTACCGGCGACGACGCCGAGGCGCTCGCGTCGCTGGTCGGTCATAGTCTGACGGTCGACGACGCGCTGACGCTGCGGGGTCTCGCCGAGCTCTACCGCATCAACCAAAAGCCCCGCCGCGTGTAAAAGTGAGGGCGCCGGTGGGACAAACGCCTCCACCTTTCACTTGCTACAATGGGTCAAACTATTGCGATTACGGAGGTGTCTGCCATGTCGGACGATCTTCATCAAACTTCGTCAGGCAAGCGCCTGGACGTCATTAGCTGGGACGAGTTCTTTATGAGCGTGGCCATCGCCGCACAGCGCCGCAGCAAGGACCCCAACACGCAGGTGGGTGCGTGCATCGCCAGCACCAACCACCGCATCCTTTCGGTGGGCTACAACGGTACGCCCTCGGCGCTCAACGACGACTTTTTCCCGTGGGGTACGAGCGACGACCCGCTGCAGGACAAGCACAACTACGTGGTCCATGCCGAGGCCAACGCCGTGCTCAACTACCGTGGCTCGCTCAAGGATCTCGAGGGTTCCACGGTCTACGTTACGCTGTTCCCGTGCCACGACTGCGCCAAGATCCTGGCGCAGGTGGGCGTGGGCGAGGTTGTCTACCTGGACAACAAGTACGCCGACACCGATGATGGACGCATCAGCCGCCGCATCCTCGACTCCTGTGGCATCAGCTACCGCCAGGTTATCGTCGATGTCCAGATTGGTACCGGGGGACAGGCTCGGCAGTAATATGCGTTGTCACTATCTGACGACGAACGCAGCTAAAAGAGCCCCGTCCCAAATTGGCTGCTCGTGAAAGTCGTGTCCGCGCGCATGGATGGCTCGTGAGCGGGTACATGGCTGTAGTAACATAGCCCCTGTCCGCGGGCGCGCCCGCGTTATTGTGAGAAAGGAGCCCCTGTGGCTGTTAACGAAGAGCTGCTTAAGAAGGTTCTTGAAGAGATTCGCCCCAACCTGCAGGCCGACGGCGGCGATATGGAGTATGTGGGCGTTGACGACGAAGGCGTCGTCAAGCTGGAGCTGCAGGGCGCTTGCGCCGGCTGCCCCATGAGCTCGCTGACCCTGTCCATGGGTATCGAGCGTATCCTCAAGGAGCATGTGCCCGGCGTTACCCGTGTCGAGCAGGTTAATGCCTCCGGCGAGACCGACGACCTGTACGACGAGTACGCGCCGTTCTAAGATGCGAAAGCTGCGGACGGCATACTCCGCATAGACGTTACGCCCAAATATGCGGCTGCGAGCGCAAGGCCCGCGGCCGCATTTGTATGTAGGGAGTAGGAGGGTCGACATGCTCAACGACTTCTACCATATGCTTGATCCCGTCGCGATTTCGGCGGGGCCCATCACGATTTACTGGTACGGCTTGGCCTATGTAGTCGGAGCTTTGCTCACGGCGGTCGTCATGTATCGCACGCAGCGCCGTTGGGGTTTTGACATTACGGTCGACGACCTGACGAGCGTCGTGGTCGGCGTGGTCTTTGGCCTTATCATTGGCGCCCGCCTGTTCTACGTCATCTTTTACGGCGACGGCTACTACTGGACGCATCCGCTCGAGATCTTTGCCACCAACGAGGGCGGCATGAGTTTCCATGGCGGCCTGGTGGGCGGCATCATCGGCGGCGTGCTCGTGTGCCGCATGTACAAGCTCGATGCGTGGACTTTGGCAGACCTCGCGGTCATCGGCGCTCCGCTGGCCCTGTGCCTGGGGCGCTGCGCCAACTTTGTCAACGGCGAGCTGTGGGGCAAGCCGACCGATCTGCCCTGGGGCGTGATCTTTGGCGGCACCGCGGGCGATATGCCGCGCCATCCATCCCAACTCTACGAGGCATTTCTCGAGGGCATCGTGCTCTTTTGCATCTTGCAGGTGCTCAGCCGCAAAAAACCGCTGCTGCCCCAGGGCACGTTTATGGGTGTGTTTGTGATGGGTTACGGCATCGTCCGCTTCCTCATTGAGTTTGTGCGCGTGCCCGATGCCCAGCTGGGCTATCTTCTGGGCGGCGTCATCACCATGGGCCAGCTGTTGAGTCTGCCACTCGTGATTGCGGGCCTGGCGCTCATTATCTTTGCTCGTCAACGCAACCAGCCCCAGCGCGTCTACTTGGACGCCTAACCAAAACCACCACAAAGGGGACAGGCACCTTTGTGGTGGTTTTGCCGAGTTTGATAGGTTTCTAGAAAGGCTCTTTGGACTGTGAAGGATTCCGACCTCTCCACAACGGCTGCGCGCGATGCCGCTCGCATCGTCTGGTTTAAGCGCTACCCCGCCAAGCAGACGCTCATCGCATTTTTGCTCGCGCTGTTGGCGACCACGGCGTTTTCCATCGATCCCGCCCCGGTGTCGAGCAACGCGGTGCTGTCGATCGATCCCAAGGCGACGGGCACACTCTATGTGTGCTACGAGGTACTCCTCTCGTTTGCCGGCCATACCGACGCGGTCATGCTGCTTGCACTTGCCTGCCTGCTCACGCTGCCGTTTCGCTACGTGTTCTTTGGCCGTGGCGACACCTGGCGCCCATCGATCATTCTGCCGTCGTTGTTCTTCGCCATCTGCATGGTGTTTGGCCGCAGCTACGATCTCACCGACTCGGCCGAGATTGTCCTTGGCGACAAAGCCCGCATCATCTGCGCCTGGATTGGTGGTGCGGGCTGGATGCTCTTGGCGGTCGTTGCCTTCTACCTTGCCTTTGAGTGTCTAGATTGGCTGAGCTCCCGGCGCATTCCGTTTTCCGAAGCGCACTTTGGCCGCGTATGGCGTGTGGCTCACGCCGTGCTCTCGGCCCATCCCTTTGCCGGGCCCTTCCTGGTGCTTATGATCGCCTGGGCGCCCACGCTCATCGCTTCGCTGCCCGGCCTTTTTATGGGAGATACGGGTGCGCAGATTCGCCAGTGGTTCAACTATCCCAACGGCACGAGCGACTACCTGCGCCTGCTCAACCCCAATGTCCTGCTCAACGGGCATCACCCGGTCGTGCACACGGCTATCATCGGCTCGTGCGTGCAGCTGGGGCTTTCGCTGTTCAACAGCGCTAACGCGGGCCTCATCATCTATACCTGCGCTCAATTTGTCATCACGGCTGCCTGCATGGCCTATTCCATTTCGTCGCTGCGCAAACTGGGCGTGAGCCTGCCGGTTCGCGGTGCGATCCTGCTGTTCTTTGCGTTTATGCCGATGTTCTCTAACTACGCGGCCCTGCTCACCAAAGACGTGCTCTTTGCCGACGCGTTTTTGGTGCTGCTGGTACAGACCGTCAAGCTCGTGGCATGTGGCTTGCCCCGTCGTGATGCCAATGTCGAGCGGGCGGGCGAGAAAGCCCCCGTGCTCTTTGCGCGCCACGACTGGCTGTTGCTTGCGCTGGCTGCCATGGGTTCCACGTTTTTGCGCAATGGCGGCCTGGTCTTTCCGTTGGCGGCCTGCGTGATTGCGGCGGCGTTTTGCGCATGGGATGTACATGTCGCTCGTCGTGCGGCTAAGCAGACGGGCACCGCGGTCTCATGCGCCACGCCGCGCTTCCGCTGGGTTGGCGTCCTCGCGGTGCTCGTACTCTGCCTTGCCTCTAATATGTACTTCACCAAGGTCTTTATGCCGGCGCACGACATCACGCCCGGCTCCAAGCGCGAAATTCTCTCGATTCCGTTCCAGCAGACGGCTCGTTTCGTTCAAAAGCACGATGGCCTCAACTCGGGTGTCAACCCCACGGTAAAGGAGGACGGCACTATCGCGGAGGCTCCTTGCGACGGCTTGGTGACCGACGAGGAGCGCGTCGTGATCGATCGCGTGCTCAAGTACGAGAACCTGGGCCGCCGCTACAACCCTGACAAGTCCGATGCCGTCAAGAACTGCTTTAACGAGTACGCCTCGCAGGAGGACATCAAGGCCTATTTTGAGGTCTGGGCGCAGATGTTCAAAAAGGATCCCGAGTGCTATATCTCGGCGCTCATCAATAACTATTACGGCTACTTTTATCCGAGTGCCCGCGATGCCTGGGTCTACAGCACGGCGCGTAGTGCCGAGATCATGGCGCGTCCCGACAACCTCAAGTACTTCGACTTCCATCCGGTTGACAGCAACGTGGTGCGCTGGTGCGACCACCTGATCAATCTGTACCGTGTGGCGGTGCAGCGCATCCCGTTTATTTCGCTCACCATGAGCTCGGCCACCTATGTGTGGATCATGATTGCCGTGGTGGTCTACCTGCTGCGCCGTCATTCATGGCGTGCGCTGGCGATCTGGGTGCCGCTGTTGGGCGTGCTCGCCGTGTGCCTGATTGGTCCGTGCAACGGCTCGACCTACATGCGCTACCTGTATCCGGTCATCGCCTGCATGCCCTTCGCCATCGGCGCCACCGTCACCCGCAGCGACTTCCTCTGGTCCTAACTTGGTGCATTGGGGTCAGGTTTCTTTGCACCAAAGGGGACATCATCACGACGCCTTCATTTTGGGGTTTATCTCGCAGGCTAGTAGGTATATCATAACGACGTTTGTTTATATTGCCCGAGCATCTGCGCTGGGCTTTAGGTCGAAACCGATAGGAGACACGTATGTCCGGACACTCTAAGTGGGCCACAACCAAGCATCGTAAGGGCGCGCAGGACGCCAAGCGTTCCGCCCTCTTCTCCAAGCTCAGCCGCAACATCACTGTTGCTGCCCGTCTCGGCGGTGACCCGCTGCCCGAGAACAACGCCAGCCTCGCCGCTGCCGTTGCCAAGGCCAAGGCTCAGTCCATGCCTAAGGACAAGATCAAGTCCGCTATCGACAAGGCTTTTGGTTCGGGTGCTGACGCCGCCGTCTACGAGAACATCGTGTACGAGGGCTACGGTCCCGCCGGTGTCGCCGTCTACGTCGACTGCCTGACCGACAACCGCAACCGTACCGCCGCTGATGTCCGTTCCGCCTTCTCCCACGCTGGTGGCAACCTGGGCACCTCCGGCTCCGTCGCCTTCCAGTTTGAGCGCAAGGGCCAGATCGTCGTCGCCAAGGAGATCCTGGATGAGAACGCCAAGAAGGAGACCATGATCGCCAACGGTGCTGCCGGTGACGAGGATGAGTTCATGATGGCTATCGCCGAGGCCGGTGGCGAGGACTACGAGGATGCCGGCGAGGAGTGGATCGTCTGGACTGCTGCCAACGAGGTCATGGCTGTCTCCAAGGCGCTCGAGGAGCAGGGTGTCCAGGTCAAGGGCTCCGAGACCACCATGGTCCCGACCACCCCGACCGAGGTTTCCGGCGCCGACGCCAAGAAGGTCCAGCGCCTCATCGACCGTCTTGAGGAGCTCGACGACGTCCAGGACGTCTACAGCACCATGGACATGACCGACGAGGTCATCGCTGCCCTCGAGGAGGAGTAGCGCCAGCACGGATTGAGCCGTGCATATCTGGGCATAATGAAGCGAGCATGCAAGCCTCGTGGAATAGATGAGCCGGATCCGCGTGCGTAGAGCACCGGACCCGGCTCTTTTATAATGATGCGAACCGTTCTGCATTTCGAGAGCCGAGATTTGAAGGGAGCGCCGCGTGCGCGTACTCAAACGAGCCCTAGCGATCGTGTATCTTGCCGCCACCATCGTGGCACTGGGTACGCTTGTCTGCCAGTTTTGGGGGCCATATACCTATCGCTTTATGCTGCTGATGCGCGATCTGCTGCCTCGCATCGTTGTTACGGCGTGCGGCGGTGTCGTTGCGCTCGGCGTGCTCGTGGGTTTCTTCCGCCTGATGTTTGCTCGTCGCGAGCCGTCCTGCGTGCATCCGGCGGGGGAGCGCAATATCGAGGTCACGCTCGCTGCCCTCTCCTCGTGTGCTCGCACCGCGGCAGAGCGCGACGACCGAGTGATGGTCGAGCATGTCGAGGCACGCGTGCAGGGCTCCGACGAATCGCACGTCCGTTTTAAGGTCGACGCCATCGCGCTCGACGACCGGGACGTGGCTTCCCTTGCAGTCGCGATGCAGCAACGTATCGAGGAGGCCTGCGACACCATGCTCGGCATGCCGGGCACGACCGCACGCGTTCGTTTTTTGCCGTCCAAGACTACCGTCCAGACCGTGGAGGTTTCCGGTGAGTGATACCAATCAAGACAAGACCGTCCGCGCCCCGCGCCTGACTATCGATCAGAGCGCCGCGCCGGCAGGCGAGGTCGTCGATCCCAAGGTGGAGGATACCGAGTCACATGACGCGGTCGCCGATGATTTTGATGAGGCCATGGGTCTCATCAAGGGTACGGGGGCAGCCATCTGGAGCTATGCCGTGCGCCACCCCAACACCACGCTCGGAGCCGTCGCTGGTTTTGTGCTCGCCGTGCTGGTGCTCACGCTCGGCCTGTGGGATACGCTCGTCATCGCTTTCTTTGTGCTGATCGGCGCCGTAATTGGCCAGATCCGCGACGGTGAGAACGGAATCGTCAACTTCTTCGGTCGTCTGTTTAGCGGCCGCTAGTATGTATTCGACCGCCGCGTGTGCGGTGGGCATTAGGAGGAACCATGGCTTTTAACACGAAGGTCGATGTGGCCGATACCGAGCTCGAGGCGGACGAGACCGTCGCCGCCGAGGCCGAGGACGTAACGCTCGAGGACGAGGCGCTCGTCGAGGCCGAATCCGCCGACGATGCGGACGAGGATGATGAGGAAGCGGACGAGTCCGAGGACTCGCTGACCTATTCCAATGGTGTAATCGAGAAGATCGTCGCCATGGCCACCCGCGAGGTGCCGCACGTCCTGGGCATGAAGGGCAACCTCATGCACTTTGTGCAGGAGCAGTTCGGTGCCGAGAATCTGACCAAGGGCGTGACGGTCGAGGTCACCGACGATAATCGCGTGGTCGTCAACATCTCCGTCATCATCGAGTACGGCGCCTATGCGCCCGCGATCTTCGACGATGTTAAGGCACGTGTCACCGAGCGCCTTGCCGCGATGACTGGCCTTGAGGTGGCGGGCGTCAACCTGCGCATCGAGGATGTCATCACCCCCGAGGAGTACGAGCACCGCACCAGCCAGCACGAATAACCTTCCAAAAAGGGACAGGTTTGTTTTGGCAGGTTTTATCTGCGAAAACATTAAACGGCCGACCGCGCAAGCAAAAGCGTGGCCGGCCGTTTTTGTACGCTCCCGATATAGTCATACCGCTCGTCTAACTAAGGGTTGCAATCCCCACGTTCCGCGTTACTCTAATGGGCGCATTGTTTCCAAATTGTTAACGAGGGGTTGCCGTAATGGCCGACGAGCACGAAACAGAAAGCAAGGCATGGGCAATTGAGGCCGCTGCGGCAGAGGCGGCGTCGCGTGCTGCCGAGGAGGTGCATCGTCCTCCCGTAGTGCCGATGGAACGCGTGGTCGATCGCGATGTTATCGAGCGGGGCGAGCGCGCTGGTCGCAAGCGCAGCCAGGAGCCGGGCTTTCCGCGCTTTTTTGCCGAGCTCAATTTGGGCCTGATCCTCACGGCCTTTGCCATCGTCGCGTTTAAAACCCCTAATCACTTTGCTTTTGGCGGCACCTCGGGCGTGTCGGTCATTCTGTCCACGCTGTTCCCGACCCTGCCCGTCGGCGTCTTTATGTGGATTATCAATGCGGTCCTGGTCGTTCTGGGCTTTATCTTTTTGGAGCGCAAGGCAATCCTGTGGAGTGTCTTTGCCTCGTTTGCGCTGTCCGCCTATGTTTCGCTGTTTGAGCTCTTTATTCCGACCGATGTCTCGATGACGGGCGATATGTGGCTCGACCTGTGCTTTGCCGTGATTCTGCCGGCGCTCGGCAGCGCCATCGTCTTTGATATTGGTGCCTCGACGGGCGGCACGGACATCCTCGCCATGATTCTCAAACGCCGCACCACGCTTGAGATCGGCCGTGCGCTGCTGTTGGTCGATATCGGCATCGTGACCATCGCGGCCTTCTTGTACGGTCCGCGCGTCGGTCTGTACTGCGTGCTCGGCCTGTTTGCCAAGACGCTTGTGGTCGACAAGGCCATCGAGAGCATTCACCTGCGCAAAGTCTGCACGGTCATTTGTTCCGAGCCCCTTAAGGTCGAGGAGTTTATCGTCAAGCATCTCAACCGTACGGCGACTATCAGCCGCGGCTACGGTGCTTTCTCGGGCAAGTGCGTGACGGTGATCATGAGCGTGCTAAGCCGTCGCGAGGCCGTGCAGCTGCGCCGCTATGCGCGCGAAGTCGATCCGGGTGCCTTTATCACGATTGTCGACAGCTCCGAGATCGTCGGCAAGGGTTTCCGCGGAACGAACTAACGCGGTCGAGCTCATCAAACAATCGAATAGCGCCCTGCGCATTGCAAATGCGTCATGTTGGAGTATTTGTCCCCACATTGGGTGATAATGATGCTAAAGACATCGTTTGCGATCCAGATGATTCGCTCAAGATACGAAGGGATGATCTCGATGTTCTGTTCGCAGTGTGGTGCCCCCATGGGCGACAACGATAAGTTCTGTGGTGCGTGTGGTGCCCCCAATGCCGGTGCCGCAGCCTCTGCCCCTCAGGGTCAGCCTCAGCCTCAGCAGTTTGTTCCTCAACCTGTCGCGAACGCGTCCAAGGGCTGCACGGCTCAGGCGTTTGAGGATATGACCAAGACTCCGGGCGTGCTGCAGCGCGTGTGCCAGATTGCCTTTTTGCCGGCGCTTATCTGTGTTGTGTCGGTACTCGTGCTGTTCATCCCCGTTATCGGCGGTATTGCGGCTGCCATCGGCTTTTTGGCTGCCTACGTGGCGAGCGTGTGCGGTTCGGGCTTTGGCATCGAGTGGGGTCGCGACCTGTCGCTTAAGATCGATGGCGGTATGGATCGTCCGTTGATGCGTTCCACGTCGTTTGGTCTCGGAATCTTTTCGAGCGTTATTTCGGCCGTGCTCGAGTTTATCGCTGCCATTCCCGTGATCGGTGTAGTGCTTTCGCTGGTGGAGGGCGTGGTAATTGGCGCCGCGGGCTCGTATTCTTATTACGGCTCTTATGCGCTCGAGGCTGCGCTGTTTGGCTCGCTTGGCCTGCTTGTCTTGGCTTTGATTGCCACGGCGGTTCTGGGGGTCTTCTTTAAGATGTTCGCCGACATTGCCGTGATGCACTTTGCGGTGACCGGTCGCGTCGAGAGCGCGTTTTCACTCGATAAGGTTTGGGCAGCCTTTAAGAACAATAAGACCAAGCTGTTCTGCGCTTCGTTCCTTCCCGAGTTTTTGACGGGCCTGGTCGCCAACGTTGTCACATGGATCTTGACGGTCGTCTTTGGCGCCGTTGCCTCTGTCGGTATGTATAGCTACTATTATCGTCCTACGGGTATTGAGGCGATTGTTACCGGCGGTGGCATCACACTCGTGCTGTTCCTGGTTCTGGTCGCTTTTGTCACCGTATTTCTTACGGTCTTTGGCAAGATGCTCAAGCACCGTGCCGTTGGCTATTGGGTTGCACGTTATGCAAGCGAGTGGGCCGACGAGGACAAGGACGACGTCCTGACCTTTGTATTGCCCTTCGAGAAGAAGTCCACTCCCTCGGGTTACAGTGCTCCGGATGTCGCGCCTGAGCCCAAGCCCGCGCCCGTGCCTGAGCCTGACCCTGCGCCTGCGCCTGAGCCCGAGTCGGCACCTGCACCTGAGCCGGCGCCCGCGCCCAAGCCGGCGCCCGCGCCCGAGCCGGCGCCCGAGTCAAGTTCCGACGAGGACCCTCAGGACGAGTAGCATGCCGCCTGCCATTTGGGGACGGGGTAGAAATGGTAGAAATAACGCTTGACAGATGAGCGGGGGCGGACGTTTCGACGCGTCCGCCCCCGCTTTGCTTTAGCCAGGCTGTTATGGATGGGTGTGACGACTACTCGTCGTGTTTCTCCTCGCGGCGAGCGGCGGCGCGGGCTTCGTGGATGCCCTTGATTGCGGCATGGCGGGCCGTGCGGGCGTCGTGGATGGCGTCACGAGCCTCGGCGGTCGTCGCCTTGGCAGAGCGCAACTTGGCGGCCAGATCGGGGTTGGTTTCGGCGACCGCGGTGATCGCGGGGCCGTCGAGCTCCTCTTGCGTGGGCTCGGACAAAAAGTCGATAGCATACTGGGCGGCCACCATGGAGCCCTTTGCCAGCACGGTCTCGTCGATCTTGTAGAAGTAGGAATGTTGGGCGTACGTGGCGCCAATTTTGGGGTTACGCGTACCTACAAAGGCGAGCACGCCCGGCACACGGCGCAGGTACTCCGAAAAATCCTCGCCCGAAAGTGTGCCGCGATAATGGCCTTGGCCGGCGGGACCCAGACACTTAATTACGGCCTGACGGCAGCGCTCGCTCGAGGCCGCGTCGTTTTCGACCTTGTAGTTGGCGATGGTGTAGTCGGTGAGCTCTGCCTCGGCGCCCAAGGCCGCCGCGGTATGCTCCACGATGCGGCGCATAAGCTCCGGCATTTCCTCGTGGGTTGAATCGCCGTAGGTGCGTACTGTGCCGGCGAGGTAGGCCGTGCCGGCGATAACGTTGCGCGCGGTGCCGCCGTGCAGCTCGCCGACGGTGATGACGGCCGGCTCGTAGGGGCTGATCTCGCGCGAGACGATGGTCTGCAGGGCGTTGACAATCTCGGCGGCAACCATAACGGCGTCGTGGCCGCGCTGGGGCATGGCGCCGTGGCACGAGGTGCCGCGGACATCGATACGGAACCAGTCGGTATTGGCCATGCGCGGGCCGGGCTCGCAGCTTACGGTGCCGGCGTCGACCTCGCTCCAGATGTGCGCGGCGTAGGCGCCGTCGACGCCGTCGAGCACGCCCGTGCCGATCATGAGCTTGGCACCCTGGCCGTTTTCCTCGCTGGGCTGGAAGACGATGCGGACCTCGCCGTGGATGTCGTCGGTCATATGGCGCAGAATCTGCAGCGTGCCGAGCATCATGGCGATGTGGCAGTCGTGGCCGCAGGCGTGCATGCAGCCCTCGTTGACGCTGGCGAACTCCTCGCCGGTCTGCTCGGTGACGGGCAGGGCGTCGATATCGGCACGCAGCAGGATGCGGCGGCGCGGCGTGCCATCCTCGCGATAGGCGTCGGGCGCGGTGCCGCGAAGGGTTGCCACCAGGCCCGTCTTGAGGGGGCGCTCGTAGGGGATATTCATGGCGTCAAGCTGGTTGGCGATGTCAGAAGTCGTGCGCTCTTCGGCGAGGCTCAACTCCGGGTGTTTATGGAAGTGCCGGCGCTGCTTAATGATGTAGGGTTCAAACTCGGCGGCGATATCTTGGATGGCTGCGGTGACGTCGTCAGCCGCGCGAACCTCGGTTGCCGCCATAATCTGCTGTGCCTTGGTCTTCGTCATGGTCGATTTGCTCCTTGCTGGTTTATCGCAAAATCGTACAAGCTCTTTCCAGTATGCCACCTGCCACTTGGCCTGGCAAAGGTGCCGTTTGCCGCTTGGGGTTTTGCTGCAAGGGCGGGGGAGTACACTCGGGGGTGTTGAATTTCCTGCCAGAGATGGGGATGCCCATGCAACATATCGATCGGATTATCCGCTCCAAGAACGTTTTTACCGCCCAAGACGGCATCGATACCGCCCGCGAGTTGGCGATCGCCATCGCAGGCGACCGTATCGTCGCAGTCGGTGCGCCCGATGACGTGATCGCCGCCGCTCCCGCCGCCACGCCGGTTCTCGACTACGGCGAGCAGTTTGTCTGCCCCGGTTTCCATGACGCTCATCTGCACTTCTTCCATACCTCGGTCGGCTCCTCGCCATACATGCTCATGGATATGGGCACGTCCGAGGCGGCGCTGGTGCAACACGCGCTTGAGTTTTCCCAGGACCTGCCCGACGACGCTTGGGTTGTGACGCAGGGCTGGCGTGACTACCGTTGGGACCCGCCCGAGCATCCCACTAAGGCGTCGCTCGATGCGGCATTCCCCGATCGTCCCTGCGTTATGTATTCGGGCGACGGGCATACGCTTTGGCTCAACAGCCGTGCACTCGAGGCGCTCGGCATCACGCGCGACAGCGAGCCGCCAGCGGGCGGTAGCTACGACAAAGACGCAAACGGCGAGCTCACGGGCATTGCTCACGAAGCGGCTGCCATGCAGTTGTTGCCGCGCTGCCTTGAGTGGCTGGGCGAAGATCGCATCGCAAGCGCTTACGCCGATCAAATGAGGCACATGGCCGAGCAGGGCATCACCTCGATCTGCGATATGTCGCTCATGCCCATGCCGGGCTGCGATTTTATCCGCGACGATGTCTACGACAAACTGCAGACAGCCGGTAGGCTGGGCATTCGTGCCCATCTGTTCCCCACGCTGCTGGATGACCAGTCGCGTCTAGAAGAGCTCCAGGTACGTTACGCGAACAACGCGCTGCTTTCGGCGCCAGGTTTTAAGCAGTTCTTCGATGGCGTGTCGAGTGAACACACGGCATATCTCACCGAGCCCTATGCCAATCCGCGCTTCCCGGGCGACCAGGGCCGTCTGACGGTCCCGGATGAGCGCATGCGCAAACTGGTTCTGGCGGCCGCGGAGCGCGGTCACACCGTGCGCATCCACGTCATCGGCGATGGTGCCATCCATGCCGCGCTGGATATCTTCGAGGAAGCAGCCGACCTGTACGGCCTGCCCCAGCACGGCCATAACACGCTCGAGCACCTGGAGAACCTTCTGCCCGAGGACATCGACCGCTTGCGCAAGCTCAACGTGGTTGCTTCGAGCCAACCCTGTCACATTACTCTCGACCCGGGTGGACCGGAGCGCGATCTGGGCCTGGAGCGCAGCCGCATCATGTGGCCGTTCGCAACCTATAAGCAGCGCGGCATTCGCCAAGCCTTCGGTACCGACAGCCCTATCACGTCCGTTACCAGCATGAACGTGCTCTACGCGGCTATCACGCGCCAAGATCCTCGCAGCCACTGGCCCGAGGGCGGCTGGCTGCCGAGCGAGCGCATCGATGCGGCTACAGCTCTGCGCAACTACACCTTGGGCAGCGCCTACGCGGCAGGCGACGAGCAAAACCTCGGCAGCCTGGAACCTGGCAAGTACGCCGACCTGGTAGTCCTGGACCAAAACCCGCTCACCATCGACCCCCAAGAACTCCAAGCCACCAAGGTTCAGGCCACCTACCTGGCAGGCAACCTGATCTACGAGCGTTAACCCCACATCCCACCCCTCAGTTGCGGTGAAATAGTCCCTAAAATCGGCCTTCAAGCCCAAAAACAGGAACTATTCCACCGCAACTTAAAAGAGCACGTCCCAACAACGTGCCCCCTATCTTGTGCATTCCATCCGCATCGCCATTTTGCTGTACTGACTTTTCTGAATGCCGGGCCCGAATTAGTTCACCTGTCTCCCGTGTGGCTCCGGAGGGGCGGGGCATAAGGTTTATCGCGAGTTCCGCACGAGCCGAAGGCCACTTAATGTGGCCTTCGTGCGAGCAGGACTGCCCGAGCAGGAAACCTTATGCCCCGCCCCTCCGGAGCCACACGGGAGCCATCGTTAAGTTATCCCCCGGCATTCAGAAAATCTAAGTGCCAAAAAATAAGATTTTTTGACTCTGTGTTGTATAACCCGCCATTCGTGGGTACCATTCAACGCGTACGCAAACAAAAAGGGTTAACCCGCGCGGCATGACCGCGCGGCCCACAAAGGAGGAAACAAGCATGTCGTCTTTGAAGCCGCTTGCAGATCGTGTTCTGGTCAAGCCCGACGAGGCCGAGCAGAAGACCGCTTCTGGTCTGTACATCGCCAGCAACGCTCAGGAGAAGCCGCAGCGCGGCACCATCGTTGCCGTGGGCGCTGGCAAGGTCAACGACAAGGGTGAGCGCATCCCCATGGACGTCAAGGTTGGCGACGTTGTAATCTACGGTAAGTTCGGTGGCAACGAGGTCAAGGTCGACGGCGAGAAGTATCTGCTCATGCGCGCCGACGACATCTACGCTGTCGTCGAGGCCTAGTCTCGTCAGAATCTCTGATTCGTCTTTGAACGCGATCGTCGCATAGGACTCGGAAGCGGCGACGCGAGTCACATTTCTTTTGGAGGATTACTCACCATGGCAAAGAACATTACGTTCAACACCGATGCCCGCGCTAAGCTCGCCAAGGGCGTCAACACCCTGGCCGACGCCGTTACCGTCACCATGGGCCCCAAGGGCCGCTACGTTGCGCTGCAGCGCACGTTCGGTGCTCCGACCATCACCAACGACGGCGTTTCCGTCGCTAAGGAGATCGAGCTCGAGGACAACATCGAGAACATGGGCGCCCAGCTGGTGAAGGAGGTTGCCACCAAGACCAACGACACCGTGGGTGACGGCACCACCACCGCAACCCTGCTCGCTCAGGCCATCGTCAACGACGGCCTGCGCAACGTCGCCGCTGGCGCCAACCCGCTGGCCATCCGTCGCGGTATCGACAAGGCCGTCAACGCCGCCGTCGCCGAGATGAAGAAGCAGGCCAAGCCGGTCGAGACCAAGGAGCAGATTGCTTCCGTCGGTACCATCTCCGCCGGTGACCCCGAGGTCGGCGAGAAGATCGCCGAGGCCATGGAGGTCGTGGGCAAGGACGGCGTCATCACCGTCGAGGATTCCCAGACGTTCGACATCACCATCGACACTGTCGAGGGCATGCAGTTCGACAAGGGCTATGTCTCCGCTTACTTCGTCACGGATAACGACCGCATGGAGGCCGTGATGAAGGATCCGTACATCCTCATCACCGACCAGAAGATCTCCAGCGTTCAGGACATTATGCCCGTTCTCGAGGCTGTCCAGCGCGCTGGCCGTGGCCTGCTCATCATCGCTGAGGACATCGACGGCGAGGCTCTGCCTACCCTGGTTCTCAACAAGATCCGTGGCGCCCTCAACGTCTGCGCCGTCAAGGCTCCGGGCTACGGCGATCGCCGCAAGCGCATCCTCGAGGACATCGCCGTCCTCACCGGCGGCCAGGCTGCCCTGGACGAGCTGGGCGTGAAGGTCGCTGACATCACCGCCGATATGCTCGGTACCGCTAAGTCCGTCACCATCTCCAAGGACAATACCGTCGTCGTCGGCGGCGCTGGCTCCAAGGAGGCCATCGACGCTCGTATCGCTCAGATCAAGGGTGAGATGGAGAACACCACCTCTGACTTCGACCGTGAGAAGCTCCAGGAGCGCCTGGCCAAGCTCTCCGGTGGCGTTGCCGTCATCAAGGTCGGCGCTGCTACCGAGTCCGAGCTCAAGGAGATCAAGCACCGCGTCGAGGACGCCCTGCAGGCAACCCGCGCTGCTGTCGAGGAGGGCATCGTCGCCGGCGGCGGCGTCGCCTTCATGGATGCTGCTCCTGCGCTCGATGCTGTCGAGATCGATGACCCCGAGGAGAAGATTGGCGTCGACATCGTCAAGAAGGCTCTGACCGCTCCGGTCGCCACCATCGCCAAGAACGCTGGCTTTGAGGGCGCTGTCGTGGTCGACAAGGTTGCCGAGCTGCCCGCCGGCCAGGGTCTCAACTCTGCCAACGGCGAGTGGGGCGACATGATCGAGATGGGCGTCCTCGACCCCGTCAAGGTCAGCCGCGTCACCCTGCAGAACGCTGCTTCTGTCGCCAGCCTGATCCTCATCACCGAGGCTACCGTCTCCGATGTGCCCAAAAACACTCAGCTTGAGGACGCTATCGCTGCTGCTACCGCTGGTCAGCAGGGCGGCGGTATGTACTAAGGCCGACAAGGTCTAGAACTCCCACCGGGAATCCGGGGGCGTGACGGGGGCTTCCCTCCGGAACGTCCTCGGACATGCAAAGAGGCTCCGCATCGCGCTTCGCGCTGCGGAGCCTCTTTGCGTCCTGACGCTCCTATTTGGCAAGGTGTTTTTTAGAATCCATTTTGCGCTCGGCCTCGAAGG
>OOCB01002324.1_pt1 | contig 22141 bp, 20 predicted proteins | sample 1671351 | NCBI WGS metagenome assembly OOCB01 (sample SAMN06348148, study PRJEB24527) | human gut metagenome | biome: human gut; feature: ankylosing spondylitis patient; material: feces | host: Homo sapiens | place: China | collected 2015-10 | reverse complement strand
GGCAAAATCCTGAGCAACTTTTTGTTGCTCAGGTACTTAAAAAAAATATTTTATAATAGTGTTGCGGAATTAAGGGTTGTGTAGAAATGGGGTTGGCATATATATACATGCCAAGCGAACGACGGCGAATCAGTTCCATTGTTTCAGGATTTCTATAGCCTGGCCAAAAGTCCAGAAATAATGATTTAGTACCATTTCGTCTATCTCGCATACGGAGAGTTACTGATTTACAATACTGCATATTATTTGTTTTTATAGTTTTATGTCTCAAAATTCTCGAATGATATATTGCTGACATCGGTAAATTGAAAGTAAATATCACTATATATCAATATTTGCTATAAAATCATCTTCTGAGAACCGTTTTTCCATTAACCGGTCAAATTCTTCTTTTCTAAAAAAGATGAATTTCTGCTTCTTTACTCTGGTGAGCTTATAGTGATTGACGTAATAGAAGACAAGTGAATTTGTAAGATTATATTTCTTTGCAGCTTCTTCTACAGAATAATACCTGTCTCTACCAACAAAATATCCATTCTTTATTTCCTCTATGTGTTGTTTGGAATAATAGGTACTACCATACTCAACCTTTGCTGGAATCTTATGTCTATGAATAAAAGAGCGTACACCATCTGCTGTCATTTTATATGTTGTACGCATTTCCTCTGGCGTTATCCAGTCTGTGATTTCTGCATACTTATTCTTTTTGTTGTATAACAGGTCAATGGATCCCTTCTCATAGAAATTAAATCCTTTCAGTGCTATCTTAGGTATGTTGTTCTCTCTTGTTATAACTCCAGCATGCTTTATTGATATTTTAAACATCTCTGCTACCTCATCAGTAGAATAGTATCCTTCAGGAGTTGCTGGACAGATTTTTTCCTGTTGCTTTGCCGTGAAAACAACCTTTTCTTCACCATTTGACTTTATTAGTGGAGTTGAATTCTGAAGACGTTGATGCATGATATTATCAAAATCCGTCCGATAAATCATGGTGAATTTTCCACGCTTTTCAGTCTTAATGCTATAGGTCTTTAGAGTATAACTTACCTGATCTTTAGTTATGCCATACTTTTGCATAGCTTCTTCATAAGAGTACCAGTCAGGATCAATGTCGTCGGTCTTGTGTTTTATACAATCTATATGAACCTTAGAATAATAAGACCTACCATTCCTTTTTACCCTTGGAACCGCATGGTATTTTACAAAACAAAGAGCCGCGCCCTGAGTCATATTGTACATTTCCATGATTTGACTCAATGTGTAATAGTTATCAATGTCAATAGCATCAAGAAGTTCTGAGAAGTTTGCATCGATAAGTTTTTTGCTGTAGAAAGTATTGCGCCCTTCGTAAACTTTAGGAATACCTAATCTGTCACAACGCCCCCAGACAGCTTTTCGTCCTATTTTATACTTATCCATAATCTCCTGTAGGGTATAGTATTCTTGTTCTTGCTTACGTTTGTAACTTCTTTTTCTATAAGGTCCTGCATCCTCAAAGTATTTGTCAAGATCCTCACGACGGACAAGGGTTTTTCTACGTATTCTCACTGCCTTGATAATTCCGGAATAGAAACATCTATACACAGTGCTAACACTCATATCAAGTAATAAGGCAACATCTGAGGGGGTCAAAAATGGTCGTGAAGCAACTGCGTCTCTTTCTTTATCAAGAGCTGCTTCTTTTTCACTTTCTCGAATACTTTTTTTACGTTTTGCTTCACGTTTACGAGATGCGTCACGTTCGCACTCTCTACAGCAGTATTTATTTGACATCTTGGATGCAATAAACTCTGCTCCACATGTTAAACATTTCTTTAATATCTTCATATTTTTGGCATGTTAAAATCGTCCATTTCCTTTGCAGCAATTTTCAGGTATTTGCAGGAATTTTCACGAGGTATCCAACATGTCAACGTGCGTACATTTATCACTTTTGCAATTTTTGCATGAGGTGCCATATATGTCATTTTTCCATTGCCATTTGGTCGCAAAATTTAGGGATAGGAACGATATTTGAGCCAAATTTACCCTTAAAAACTGGTTGTAACAAGTTTCAAATGGAAAGTGTTAAAATGAAAAAAGCCACCAAAACGGTGGCTTTCAGACAGTTAGCGATATATTGTAATATTGTTGATAATCAGCTACTTACCGATGCAGCATATTTACATCACTGATTATCAGTGACCATTCATTTTAATCGGTACAACCACAGTTTTGACAAATGCACAGAATGTAGGGACAAATGCAAACCGCTGTATTTCATAGCTTTGCATATACGTGTTGTACCGCCTCTTTTCAGCCTTTTTGTGGAATGTCCGCTATCAGATACAAGGTGTTGAGTGATAGGGCATTTCCGTAGGTGTGTTACAGAACGCTTGTTGAATACAAAGGTAGTGGTTTTCTTGGGATTTCTGTGGTTTGCGTGGACTTTTTCTTCCAAAGAGGTTGATTTACAGTAGAAAAACGGTTATAGAGCCAGAAAACTTTTGTAGATATACACTCGATTCGCTTGAAAAAGTGTAGAGAAATGGGTTATATTCGTTTGAAAAAGTGTAATGAAGTTGAATTATTCGCTTGAAAAAATGTAATTGCTTCCGTTTGCCCACAATGGAAAATGTTTGTATGTCCCAACAGAAACACTTATATGCTTGTAACAACTATTATATCCTATCGGGTATAATTCTGCTTATTGTATCAATATTATACCCGAAATGGTATAATTAATATATTTGACAGAACTCCATAATGTCGAGCATCTAATATTGGATACATAGTTTGAACACCAACAGATTAAAGTCTCATGAATATCACCGGAAACAATTATTGTCTTAGTTTCGGGAAAAGATAGTGAGAATATGCCGTTATGGTTCATCTTATGTTCCTGTTAATAGTGTTTATAGATAGAATTAATCCTTACCATACCCCTCCTTCTCTTTCCATATCTTGATTTCTTTATCAAAATCCGAAAGAAACTCCTTGTCTTGTATAAAGCGAAATTTATCATATTCAGCGTATGCCTTTTCTTTCGCTTGTTCGGCAGAAATGGTGCCAGCCTCATTGTATTTGTCATACTCATATAGAGTCAGGAAATCATCCAATTGCTTTTTCCAATCTGCCATTGTGGAGATGATTTGCCGTTCGGCACGAAGTTCGGCCAAATCAAGGAATGCGGTTGATAGACGATTGAAAGCTGAGACTTCTTTGTCGGACAAGTAATTCTGGGCGATAATTGTATCCGACTTTTGGACTCTGCCGTCAGGAGCGTTTTTCCACGTGGTAAGTCCCATGTGGGGCTTTTGGGCATCTGCTCTTGAATAGATGATTTCGGTTGCCGTTTGATGGGAAGTAGCCCAATACATCATATCTTGCACCCTCTTGAAGAATTGTAGGGTGGTCTCAGCCTTAGGATCATAATCGGCACTACATTCGGCATAGACATCGGTGATTTTCTGATAATACCGACGTTCTGAAACTCGTATTTCTCGGATACGTTCTAATAGGTCGTCAAAATAATCTTTGCCAAAATGTTTGCCCTGTTTCAAGCGTTCATCATCCAATACAAATCCTTTTATGATCATTTCTTTTAGAACCGATGTAGCCCACATCCGGAATTGGCCCGCTTGATAACTGCCCACACGAAACCCAACAGCAATAACCGCATCCAAATTGTAGAACAATGTATCATCGTTCTTGCCATCAAGTTCAGTTGTTCGAATTTTTCGAATAACTGAACTCTCCTCCAATTCTCCGCTTTTGAATATCTCTTTCAGATGGTTATTGATCGTATTCGTTTCAACACCAAACAAATCGGCCATTCGCTTTTGCGACATCCAAAATGTTTCATTATTGAAGATGACCTCTATACGGCTTTCTCCTTGTTTCGTCTTGTATAGCAATATGTTGGAAGATAGACTGTTGTCTATTAATTCAGGAGTTGATATTTCTTGTTTGAAATATTCTTTTGCTATCTGTACTTGTGGCTTCTTACTATCGGCATTTTCAGCAATCATCAAACAAGCGATTCGTGATAGATGTATATTCTCCACCTTACGAAAGGAGCCGGAATTTAGTTTGACCATCTCAAACGTAGCATTAAAATGCTCGGTAGTGTTACAACCTTTCTTATTGGCTATGGCGATAGCTTTGTTTAGAGTACGATTGAATTTTTGGTATGTGCCATAGCCTAATGCGGTGCACAACTCACGAGAAGTCCAATACTCTAAACCTTTATTATCTTGCTTTTTAATCCGTTCAAAGTCGGGTTGAATAGAGGGTATATTGTTCTCGTCTATCATTATTTCATGTTATTGGAGTTATACACCGCCAATCCTTTAATCGTCAACATGTATTTCTGACGAGGATGACGGGGCTTGTCTGGGTAGAGCATAGAAACAAATCCCTCTTTTATGGCTGGATTGAGAGAGTATTCCATGAAATTTTCACGGTTCTTTAAACCTACGGCTGCCATCATCTCTTTGACTGATAATCTATTGTTTGCAAGTACCTCTATTAAACGGTTGATATTTTCATTATCTATCTGTAATGGATTATCTAAGCTTGTCGGGGTACTTGTCGGGGTACTTGTCGGGGTACTTGTCGGGGTGGAGATACCCATGTCTTCGGGGGCATTAACCACCATGAAACGATTCCTCAATTCATTGTTTTCTCCTATCAATAGATTTCGGAAGAATCGTTCTAAATACACAGGCTCTCTTTTGATGCCTTTTTGTATGTTTTGATAATTGGCTCTAACCAAAGCATTACGGAAATACCAAGAATGATTGGCAAAAAGGTCGTTCTCGACATTGAATCCCATCGAGCGTAAATACTGGATGGTGAACACTGCTGTTGTTCGGGTATTGCCTTCTCCAAACGGATGAATCTGCCACAACCCGGATACGAATTGGGTAATATGAGTGACAATTTGGTCTATATATAATCCTGTATAATCAAACGCCTTTTCTTGTTCAAGATCATACTCTATGGCTCTGCGAATGTCGGGAGCAGATACATAAAATACCGTATCGCCACGAAGCACCCATTCTTTTTTGGTGATATTGTAATCTCTGATTTGTCCGGCAAACTTGAATACTCCATCAAATATACGCCGATGAATGGCGGTCAATCCGGCTACGGTAAAAGCAAATGAACGCTCATTCAATAGTTTGGTTATATTGGCAGAAACTTTATCCGCTTCTTCTGTTTCGTTATCCTTTTCAGTACGAATGTCTTTTGAATCGTAGTAACTCTTGATAAGTTGTTGTACTTCATCAATGGTTATGTCTCCCTCAATATGCTTGCGAGCAGTTTCAATAAGATAATCCGAGGGCTTCAAGCCATCTACCGCTTGAAGTCCTATTGCCGTTTGCCAAGCATAGCCTCTTTCACGCTTTTGCGGTTCGCCTTGCTGGATGTATTCATCGAAATTGACCATCGTAATATCATTTCGCATGTTTTCGTATAGCAGATACTATGCTTTCTGTATTCCAATGAACAATTTCGTCGGCTCTATCATTTACAATAGCAGAAATTCGCTCTTGTCCTCTTGGGATTACCCCAATAATTGGAACTCCTTTTTCTATAGCTTTGTCAAGCTCCCATTTCATCCAATCACTATATGAAGCATAGATTCCAGCGATACCTAAAACAATATCCGAAGCCGCTATTCTTTCTGAGATTCGCTGTCTTATGTAATATGTATTCATTGAATTTATAGAATCTGTTGGTGGAAATTCTGTAAATTCAACATTAAAGTACCCTCTTGATTCGAGAAGGTTTCTTAACGATTTTAAGTCATTTACATGTGACCAAGAATGACTAATGAAAATTTTATATGTTTTAGCCATGTTTTTATTTCTTTAAAATTGATTTTGTTTTCTCGAAACTATCTATTTGCCATTGTAAGGGTTGCTGGTCGTGAAATAGTCTCTCATACTTTTCAGCTTCAGCATGGTTGCCTAATGCAAGATAGGCATTAGATAAAGAAGCATATTTCCAAAGCAACTCTTCGGCTTCTGGGTCTTCAAGAGATTTCAGAATTATATCAATAATCTCAGCATATGTGAGTTTGGCTTCAACTATAGAATGTGTCTTTAGTTCTTCTGATATCTCATGCAATGATTTTATATACATACAAGTTGCATAGTTTTCACCTGTATAATAATCTTTATATTGATTCCATCCTTTTTTATATGAATCTATGGCTGAGTTAAGATAACTTTTATCGGATGTTATTTCCCATAATCTTTTATTTATTGCTCCTAAAATTCCAAGAGTTTCTGTATCTGTTTGGTTTCCTATTTTCGCCATTATTAGCATAGCATCGGTCAACGCTCTTTGTGTAGATGGTACTTCACTTTTGTAACGGCACAACGCTCGTTGTTGAATATAGTATTTTTCATTTTCTGTTTTAGAACACAATTTCTCCCACAATTGTTCTGCTTTAACAAAATCACCTTTTGCCATATTATCTTTCGCCATCTCAGTCAAAGCATAAATAGAATCTTCATTATTTTTCAATTCTCCAATGATACTGGAGATTTCTTCTTCTGAAATTTCCGGTTTTTTTATTTGATGAATGTAAGAATAAAGTGGGCTATCCGTTTTAGGCTCATTGATGACACTTTGAATTAAAGTTCGAAGCTGCGGAATACATTTCTTTGCTTCTGCTTCTGAAATTTCATTTCCTAAATGTTTGTAACTTATTATTCTATCGTGTCCAATATCAAACGGTATTTTCCCTTCATCTTCTTTAATGATTATTGTAGAATATGGACGTAATGCATGACGTACTCCTAATTCGTATATTGCATTAGGGTTAAAAGTTGATATGTCTGCAATAACAATGTCAGCGTAATATAAGAGTGCATACATACTTCTATCAATTATTCCAGATTCTACAATCTCGTCAGCGCGTATGCATTTGCATCCAGCGGATTCTACGGCAGGACGGATTATTTTTTTATACGTAGCATCTAAATCAATAGTACGGTTAGTATCTGGATCCTTTTTCTTGCCGAATCCCATTACTATAAAACATAAATTCCTTTCCATTATTTATAAATTCATTTAGGTCTAACAATTACTTCACTTGCTATAGGATGATTACGCTTATTGAATGCTTGTTCAATATAAGCGTTAGGATTACATTTGAAGTCATCCCATTTAACTAAGATGCAAAATCGATCATCTTCATCATATGCACATTTTCCGTGATTATTTAAGTAATAATTTTTACTAAATTCTTTAATAGTAGTCGCATCGTTAATAGCTACAGTATTATGACTTTTACCACAGATAGAGCATATATGTTGTCCTTTGTATATTGAATCATACATTGAAGGTAATACAACTCCTAAAATTCCGTTTCGAGTATTACCTTCGCTATTTATAACTGACGCTTGTAGCTCTCTCTTTATAAATTTCTGTTCTTTCCACCCCAAAGTCTCTGCACTCTGTGCCCCAATCAAGAAGATTGTAACCGTTGAATCAGACAAATAATCTTCTCTGATTTTTCGCATAATATAGTCTTCGTCTTCAGAATTAATAGGGGTATTTAGCGACTTGTCTATCATGTCAACTTTTTCATTGGCACTCCATTTTTGTATTTCTCGTTTATACCAACTATCTTCTGTTTTAAAAGAAATATAACATTTATGTCCCATATGCTTATGTTTTTGCGTACAAAAATACAAAAAAGACCCGAATTATCGAATATAATTCACTACATTTGCACTATAAAATCATATTAAAGAATGAAACTGAATAGAATAAAGACTGTTTTATCCGAAAAAGGTATTTCTCAAACGTGGTTAGCTAAACAGCTCAACAAGAGTTTTAGTATGGTCAATGCCTATGCCTGTAATAGAATTCAGCCTAATTTGGAAACCTTGCAACAGATTGCGGAGATATTACAAGTTGATTTGAAAGATTTGATAACCGATAAAAAGGAAAGGTTACAATAGTATTTAATTAGGTTGGGAGGATCGGAGACCTTTTGCAGTTTATTGCAGATGTATCTATGAACTTCCGATAATATACAATATTAAGAACATGACTCCTGAAGAAAAAGCAAGAATAAAGATAGACCAGTGGTTTACTGATGCAGGTTGGGAAGTTGTCAATAGGGATGCTTATGAACCTACTTGTACGGCTGTAGCTATAAGAGAAGGTTTATTGAAAGGAAATCTTGAAGCAGATTATTTCCTTTTTATTAATGGGAAAGCAGTGGGCGTGCTTGAGGCTAAACGTGAAGAAACGGATGCTTTTGCTTCAAAAGTATGCGAGCAAGCGGCCTTATACGCAAGAAGTGTTCCGAATATCTATCAGACATACCAAAAGCCATTGCCTTTTATCTTTACCTCGAATGGCAAGGAACTATATTTCTGCGATTTTCGTGAACCGGATTCTTATTTCAAGCCGATAATGGCTATCCCTACGCCACATGAATTGGTTAAGAAACTGGGGATTGAGGATACATTTGCCGGACTTCCAACATTGAAAAAGAAAGGGCTTCGTGATTGTCAATATGAAGCGGTAACAGAACTTGAAAAGAGTTTCCGTGCTGGGCAAAATCGAGCGTTGATGGTTCTTGCCACCGGTGCGGGTAAAACATATACGGCTTGTCTTGCTGCCTACCGAATGCTTTCTTATACACCCATGCGTAGAGTGTTGTTTCTTGTTGACCGAAATAATCTTGGAAAACAAGCCGAGGGAGAATTCGGAACTTTTCGTCTGACAGAGAACGGGGATGCTTTCAATACTATCTTTACGGTCAATCGTCTTCGCTCGTCTTCTATCCCTTCTGATAGCAATGTCGTTATTTCTACAATACAACGTCTATTCTCATTCTTGAAAGGAGAAACTATTGAGGATAACGATAACGATGATGAGAACGAACCAGCAGAGGAGGTAACCTTGCCTCCTAATCCCAACTTACCGCACGATTACTTTGATATGATTATCATAGACGAGTGCCATCGCTCCATTTATGGGAACTGGCGCAAGGTGTTGGAGTATTTCGATACGGCTCGACTTGTCGGTTTGACAGCAACCCCGATTGAAGAGACAAAGAAATTCTTTAACTATAATATCATTGTCAATTATACCTTAGAAAAGAGTATCGTTGATGGTGTGAATGTGGATTGTAGGGTGTATCGAATAAAAACGCAAGTTACGGAAACTGGGGGAGCTATATTAGAGGGTGAGAGAGTAAAGGAAGAAACGAGATATACGGGTGAGGTTAAGACTGTGAGAAACAAGGAAACCAAAACCTACACCAATAAAGAACTTAATCGGAGTGTCATTAATCCGGCACAGATAAAGTTAATCCTTTCAACCTATTGGGATGTGGTTTATACAGAATTGTTTAATGACCCGCAACGTGAGCCGAATATGGACTATTTACCTAAAACCTTGATATTTGCTCTCAATGAAGCTCACGCCACAAATATCGTACAGATAGCTAAAGAGGTGTTCGGACGGACTGACGACCGCTTTGTTCAGAAAATCACTTATTCAGCAGGCGATAGTAACGAACTGATACGCCAATTCCGTAATGACAAGGATTTCCGTATTGCTGTCACCTGTACGTTGGTTGCCACCGGAACAGATGTAAAGCCACTGGAAGTGGTAATGTTCATGCGTGATGTGGAGTCATTGCCTTTGTATATTCAGATGAAAGGGCGTGGAGTGCGTACTATTGGTGATGAGCAACTTCGCAATGTTACCCCGAACGCATTCAGCAAGGATTGTTTTTATTTGGTTGATGCGGTAGGCGTGACAGAACATGCGCAAACAGTGGCACCTATAGACGACGGTCCTACAACAAAGACAATTACGTTGAAGGAGCTGTTAGAACGTATTAGTCATGGCTATATTCCTGATGAATACCTTAAACGGCTTGCGGCAACGCTTGCACGAATATACAATAAAGCGGATGATTCGCAACGGAAAGAGTTTGTCCGTCTGTCTCATGATGACATGAAGGAGCTTTCTGCCAGAATATACGATGCACTGGAGAAAGGCATTCTTCCACAGTTTGTAAGCACTGATGAGCCTAACAATGAACGTAAGGGGCTAGTCGCTCCGCTTGCCAATCATGCGGATGCCCGGAAATACCTTCTGATACTTGCAGCCGGATTCGTCAATACATTGATGCCGGGTGAAGATACGCTTATCTCCAAAGGGTTTTCCATTGAGGAAGCAAAAAATACGACAGAGGCTTTTGAAGATTTTTGTAAAAAGTACTATGACGAAATAGAGGCACTGCGCATCATTTACAACAATGAGGGAGAGCCTATAACCTATTCGATGCTAAAGGATTTGGAGAACAGACTCAAAATGGCAAACAATCATTTTACATCCAAACAACTCTGGAACTCTTATGCCATAGTTAATCCTAAAGTAGTAAGGCGTTCCACTACCAAAGAAGAAAGCGATGCATTGACCAATATCATACAACTTGTACGCTTTGCTTTCCACCAAATCGAACGATTGGATAGTGTAGTTACTACCTCTAAACAGTTTTTCAATCTTTGGTTAGGACAAAACCAGCGTGAAATAACAGACAAACAGCGAGAGGTTATCAGTTGTATTGTGGATTATATTGCTTCTAATGGAGCTTGTACGGTCAGGGATATTCGTGAAGATGATGCTACCCATGCAGCCCAAATGATTAGAGCGTTTGGTAATATGCAGAAGGCAGACGAGGCACTTCATTCACTTTACACATTTGTAGTTTTAAGAAAAGCAGCATAAAGAAATGGCAACAAATAATACAACAGAGCAATCGCTCACCAAAAAAGTATGGAATCTGGCAACCACTCTTGCCGGACAAGGAATTGGATTTACTGATTATATTACCCAACTGACCTATCTTTTATTCTTGAAGATGGATGCCGAAAATGTAGAAATGTTTGGAGAAGAGTCGGCTATTCCAACTGGTTATCAGTGGGCAGATTTGATAGCACTTGATGGTCTGGATTTGGTAAAACAATATGAAGAGACCCTTAAATTGCTTAGCGAGCAGGATAATCTGATAGGTACAATTTATACGAAGGCACAAAACAAGATAGACAAACCTGTTTATCTAAAAAAAGTTATCACCATGATTGATGAGGAGCAATGGCTCATTATGGACGGTGATGTGAAAGGTGCTATCTACGAAAGTATTCTTGAAAAGAATGGGCAAGACAAGAAAAGCGGTGCAGGACAGTATTTTACTCCTCGTCCACTTATTCAGGCAATGGTAGATTGTATCAATCCGCAAATGGGTGAAACGGTTTGTGACCCGGCTTGTGGAACGGGTGGATTCTTGCTTACAGCTTACGATTATATGAAAGGTCAGTCAGCAAGTAAAGAAAAACGTGATTTCTTGCGTGACAAAGCTTTGCATGGTGTGGATAATACGCCTTTAGTGGTGACGCTCGCTTCCATGAATCTTTATTTGCATGGTATCGGTACAGACCGTAGTCCGATTGTTTGTGAGGATTCTTTGGAAAAAGAACCGTCAACTCTTGTTGATGTGATACTTGCCAATCCTCCTTTTGGAACTCGTCCGGCTGGTTCTGTGGACATCAACCGCCCGGATTTCTATGTAGAAACCAAGAATAACCAGTTAAACTTTCTCCAGCACATGATGCTTATGCTCAAAACCGGAGGACGTGCTGCTGTGGTGCTTCCCGACAATGTCCTTTTTGAGGCAGGGGCAGGTGAAACTATTCGCAAACGCTTATTGCAAGATTTCAATCTACATACTATCTTGCGCTTGCCTACAGGTATTTTCTATGCGCAAGGCGTAAAAGCCAACGTGTTGTTTTTCAGCAAAGGACACCCAACCAAAGAAATATGGTTTTACGATTACCGTACAGACATAAAGCATACGCTTGCCACCAACAAACTGGAACGGCATCATTTGGATGATTTTGTTTCTTGCTACAATAATCGAGTAGAGACCTACGATGCCGAGAATAATCCGCAAGGTCGTTGGCGTAAATACCCTGTAGATGAAATTATTGCCAGAGACAAAACAAGTCTTGACATTACTTGGATAAAACAAGGTGGTGAGGTGGACGACCGTTCATTGGCAGAACTGATGGCAGACATCAAGGATAAGAGCCAGACCATCAGTAGAGCGGTGACTGAACTTGAAAAACTGCTTGCAAATATTGAAGAAAATTGAGCTATGCGAAAAGATATTAGCACAAATGATAAAGATATAAACGATCTGTTCTTAAAGGTTGTTGACCTTGTCACGCAGGCAAGGGAACGTGTGGCAACAGCCGTCAATATTGCTGAGGTCTATACTAAGTTCCATATTGGACAATATATAGTAGAATATGAGCAAAAGGGAGAGACAAGAGCCGAATACGGAAAGGCTGTACTGAAAGAACTCTCTAAACGTCTGACTGATAGGCTGGGAGATGGATGGTCGTATTCAACGCTTAAGAATATACGGCAGTTTTATATTGTCTTTTCTAAAGGGCTAACCAGTGGTTGTCCAAAGTCGAGCCAAAAGGCTAACCAGTGGTTAGCCGATTATCCGAAGGCAGAGGAACATCTTTCTGAAACGACATTCGCTCTCTCATGGTCTCATTATCTTATACTGATGAGGGTGGAAAATCCGGATGCCCGCAGCTTCTATGAAATAGAATGTACCCAACAACAATGGTCTAAAAGGCAACTCAGCCGTCAAGTAGGAAGCTGTCTTTATGAGAGATTGGCTTTGAGTCGTAACAAAGATGAAGTAATGCGGTTGGCGAAAGAAGGACAAACTATTGGGAAACCATCGGACATCATCAAGAATCCCATCACATTAGAGTTTCTTGGTCTAAAACCCGATGCAGTTTACTCAGAGTCTAAATTGGAGAATGCCATTATCAACAAGATGCAGCAATTCCTATTAGAACTTGGCAAAGGGTTCCTCTTTGAAGCAAGGCAGAAAAGGTTCACATTTGATGAGCAACATTTCTTTGTTGACTTGGTGTTTTACAATCGTTTGTTACAATGCTATGTGCTTATAGATTTGAAAATAGACAAACTTACTCACCAAGACCTTGGACAGATGCAGATGTATGTCAACTATTACGACCGCTATGTCAAACAAGACTTTGAAAAGCCGACAATTGGCATTCTGTTGTGCCGGGAGAAGAACGATGCACTTGTGGAACTCACCTTGCCTAAAGATACTAACATCTATGCTTCTGCTTATCAACTCTATCTCCCCAACAAGGCTTTATTGCAAGCCAAGGTGAAGGAATGGATTGAAGAGTTTGAAGAAAATGAGGAATTAAAGAAACTGGAAGAAAATGAATAGTAATTGTGCAGTTTTTGGCTGCACAATTACAAACAGATATACAACAATGGATACAAAAGCGTTACGTCAAAAGATACTCGACCTTGCGATACATGGAAAACTTGTACCGCAAGACCCTAACGATGAACCTGCATCAGTTCTGCTCGAACGAATCAAGGCTGAAAAAGAACGACTGATAAAAGAAGGAAAAATCAAGCGGAGCAAGAAGTCTGCAAAGACTTCTGATACGCCCCATTATGAGAACGTGCCGTTTGAAGTGCCGAGTTCATGGGTGTGGTGCAGGTTAGATGATATTGTTAGTTTTCAAGGTGGTTATGCCTATAAAAGTAATACATATGTTAATCAATCTGATTGGCAAGTTATAAGAATTGGGAATGTCAAGAATGACAATCTGATACTTGATATACAGCCCGTGTTTGTTGAAGATGTAATCGGTAAGACAACAGAAAAATACTTGTTGAAAAAGGACGATATTCTATTCACGATGACAGGGACAAAAGGGAAACGAGATTACTTCTACACGGCAAAAGTCCCATCAATTAAAAAGAATTTACTTCTGAATCAACGTGTTGGTTGTCTTAGATGTTTTTCTTCAGAAATCAATATAGATTTCTTATGTCTTGTATTGAAAGGAGAATATGTGTTAGATGCGATATTTTCCACAGAAACAGGAAATGTTAGTCAAGGTAACATTGGTTCAGAAAGTACCTTGAATTTGAATATTGCCATACCTCCCCTTACAGAACAACATCGTATTGTAGTAGAAATAGAGAAATGGTTTGCTTTAATTGACCAAATAGAACAAGGTAAATCAGATTTGCAAAGCACTATCAAGCAAACAAAAAGCAAAATTCTTGACCTTGCCATTCACGGCAAACTCGTACCGCAAGATCCGAATGATGAACCGGCAAGCGAACTTTTGAAGCGTATAAATCCCAATTTTACACCTTGTGATAACGGGCATTATACGCAGTTGCCCGAAGGATGGACTGTTGCACCGATGCAAGTACTATGCTCTTTGGTTGATGGTGATAAGCAAAATGGCATAGAACGAACAAATCTTGATGTCAAATATTTGCGAGGTGAGCGTGATGCCAAGACTTTGACTTCTGGAAAGTATGTTACTGCAAATTCACTTTTGATTTTAGTAGATGGCGAGAACTCTGGTGAGGTATTTAGGACTCCGATTGACGGTTATCAAGGTAGTACTTTCAAACAGTTACTTATCAACGAAAATATGAACGAAGAATATGTACTACAAATTATCAACTTGCATAGGAAAGTCTTGCGAGAAAGCAAGGTTGGTTCTGCCATTCCCCACTTGAATAAGAAATTATTCAAAGCAATAGAAGTTCCTATTCCATCTTACAAGGAACAACAAAGGATTGTAATGGCAATAAATATTGCGTTTAAACAACTGGATTTGATCACGGAGAGTTTATAGGCTCTCCGTGATAGTATCTAATTGGTCAAAAATTCTTTGAACAGTCTCTACAATTCGTATCTGTTCTTTATATGGTGGTAAGGGAAAATCAAAATTACCAATAACAGAAGCACTGATATTAGGCTGTGCTCCTCCATATGCAATTTTTAGTATTTCATCAACTTTCGATTGCATATAAATATTTCGATAATCGGGAAACAATGAGGACTTGTTTAAGATTTTGATATTTCCTACACGTTGATTTAGGTATGCTATTTCATCAAACAAATATACTCCCATTTTTCCTGTTGTTGCTCCAGACATGGCAATCAGCAAATCTCCTTTCGAAATCTTAAATTTATTGTCCGTAATGCCCTCAACATAAACACAGTCAGTTATATCTATAGTATTATGAGTGATATTCGATATACGAACTAATGGTATTCCTTGTGACTTATAATCATTGCTGCTGAAAGCAAAGCCATTCTCAATTCTACACAAATCAGATAACTTGCATATAGCCCATCCTTTCGGTAAGTTCGTATAATGCCCGATACGTACCTTTATATTATTACCATATTCATTCTAATTCAATGTAGTATGGTAACAAAATTCAAAAATCAATTGGCAAAGAGTAATTTGGCCAAAAACACAGTCTCCTCTTATGTGTGGACGGTGCAGTATTTCCTCAATCATTATGGAGAAGTGAACAAGAAAAATCTTTTGGCATACAAGGGGTATTTGGTGGAGAACTTCAAACCGCAGACAGTGAACCTGCGCTTACAAGGAATCAACAAGTTCCTAGAGTTTATAAAACAGGAGAAACTAAAAGTGAAGTTCGTAAAAGTACAGCAAAAGAACTTTTTGGAAAATGTAATCAGCGATGCCGATTACAAATTTCTCAAAGCCCAACTTAAAGCCGATGGTTACGATGAATGGTATTTTATCGTGTGGTTTATGGCTGCTACAGGCGCACGTGTTAGTGAATTGCTCCACATTAAAGCGGAACATATCAAGGTGGGTTATCTCGACCTGTATAGTAAAGGTGGAAAGATTCGACGGCTATACATCCCAAAGAACCTACGAACAGAAGCCGATAAATGGTTGAAGAATCAAGGCCTGACATCTGGCTATATCTTCCTGAACCGTTTCGGGCAGCGCATTACTACTCGTGGAATTGCTTCCCAACTCAAGCATTTTGCCGAAAAATACGGAATGAACAAGGAAGTAGTTTATCCTCATTCATTCCGTCATCGTTTTGCTAAAAACTTCCTCGACCGCTTTAATGACCTTGCTCTACTAGCCGACCTTATGGGGCATGAGAGTATAGAAACCACTCGAATCTATCTTCGTAGAACTGCTAGCGAACAGCAGAAGATTGTGGATAAGGTCGTAAACTGGTAAAGCCGCATTAGCCCTTAGAAGTGTATTGATTTACACTTCTAAGGCTTTTTGAATATTATCAAGAACAGAGAATAGTTTTTTTATCTTTTGAACAATGCGTTGTTGCTCGGCAAGAGGAGGTAGTGGTATTTCAATTTTATGCAAAGCATTAGAAGATAGTCCAAGTAATCCTATACCTTTCCCTCCTATCAAATTGTTCTCTTTTAAATACGCCAATGTATAGTAGTAAAATGGTACACATAAATCAATCTTTGGACGAAGTCTATGAATGTGATTTTGAATGCAAATATCGTAATCATAGTTCCAAATTGCAGAGCGTCCAATATCGCCGCCTTCACACACAAGTAAATCCCCCTTTGTTACAGTGCATTTATCTAATTCACTCTCTTTGAAAGACATTTGCTTTATCACTGTAAAATCAAACTTATTCCAATACACATTTGAAGTAGTCAAATAATCTTTCATTACACCGTCCCTGTTGACTGAATTAAGGGCTTTACCTGTATTATGATTAAAAAGTTCCCCTAAAATTGTTTGTTGCCATCCTGCGGGATAATGCCCGTTATCACAAGGTGTAAAGCCGGGATTTATACGTTTCAAGAGTTCAATGGCTGGTTCATCATTCGGATCTTGCGATACGAGTTTTCCATGAATGGCAAGGTCAAGAATTTTGTTTTTGGTTTGCTTGATAATGTTTTGCAAATCATTTTTCCCATTCTCGATAATATCAATTAACGAGAACCATCTTTCTATTTCAGCTACAATACGCTGTTGCTCTAGAAATGGAGGTAAAGGGATATAGGTCTTTACTATTATTTCTTTTGAAATGTTCGGTTGGGCTCCGCCACCACCTTTTGCGATGAATGCTGTTCTTTGAGACAAAAGGAAATAAAACAAAAACATTGGGTCGATAGCATCGTATTCAATACAAGCACAACATGCTTGGTTTGTTGTTGCCGGGAATGTAAGAATACCCAGTTTGCCAATCGTCGCTCCATACATTGCAATTAAAACACTTCCTACAGGATTTAATTTTGCAGAAGAATTCACGACTGCTTCTTCTGTAATAAATTCAGGAATATGAGTAATATATCCATCGTTTAAGTCTCCAGTTTTAAGCCAAGGTATATTCCCACCATAATATGATTTATTTGAACGGCTAGGTGTTCCGCCTGATTGCCAAGTACCGATAACTCCCAAAGTTGTCCACATCCATCCCTCCGGCACTTCAAACGGCACGTTCTCATAATGGGGCGTATCGGAAAGAGAAAAGGAGAGGAAAAATCCCCTCCTTAACTTAAAGACCATGTATCAGATATTTAAATCTTTCAGTGCTAGTGCATAATTGGGACAAAAACCGTCCATTATACACTTTAAACCAAGTGTCTGATAGTACTTGTGGTCATCATCTTCGGTACATAGGTATTTGTAACCATAGCGTGGCATGTACTCCTTGAAGAACCGAGCCAAGTCTTTCAGGCTTTCTTCTTGGTTCTTTTTGAAATTACTGCGCACAATGATGATAGACCAGTCGGGAAAGTTGCCTCTTCCACAGCTATACTCCCAGAAGCGGATATAGCAGTCTAAATCACGTTCACGAATGTCCACACAAAAGCCGTTGGCATGGGACATCACGCTACAGCTTTCTCTGTAGCCAAATTTCTCACACAAGTAGAGATTGAAATCAAGAATTAAATCTTTTTGTACCATAAATAATTGGGTTTTAAAAATTAATAAATAGAGAATTATAAATGAAAGCCTCGCTTACGCTTAGCCTTTTTCTTTTTCATTAGGCGATTGAACTCTGCTTCTTCTGCGGCAGTGGCATCGTAGGATGAGCTACCGTTTAGCAAACCGAGACTGATGCCAAAGCTATCATCGGAATGGGAAACGCTTTGCTGTACCTCTTCTTTTTGTTGTTTGGATTCCTGTTTGGCAGACTCCAACAAAGATGCACAAGCATTCTCTTCCAGTCGGTTGTCGATATTCAAGTAGCTGAACTCTCGACCTACTTTTGAGCCGGAGAAAGAAAAGCCGTTATGTTCAAACTTGACACCTTGTATTTCCCGTGTAGTCCGGCTGACTTTGAATTTCATATCAATCTCCCGGTCGGCAAGCGCATCTTTCAAATTATCCCAACTATGAGCTGTGGGCAGTTCTTCTTTCAATGCCTTGTATATCTCGTGCTTTGCCTTATCGTATGGGCGCAAGCGTTCCTCTTTGATATGGTCTTTACCATTGGCAAAGTGCAAGCGATATTTGGCGGTCAACATTTTGCAAACTTTCTCATTCCTGCGAAAATCATTCTTGTCGCTAATCGTCTTGCCATCATTGTCCACTCGGTTGAAAACGATATGGCAATGCGGATGCTCACGGTCGATATGCCGGGCAATGATGTATTGCGTATTTTCGATGCCCATCAGTTTCATATAGTCGTGGGCGATTTGCAACATCAACGCATCATCAGACTTCAAGCATTCGCCATCTTCAGGAGAGAAGTTGAGCGAGGTGTGTCCGACAATATTCTTTACCTTGTCGTTGAGCAACGCCTGTAATTCAAATTGCTCCGCCATCTGTTCGGGTGAGCCATTCACTCCGACAGCTTCCAGCAATTTGGATTTCTCCTCTTTGAGGACATAGCGGACACAGCCACTGAACGATGTCCCTTTGGTCTGCTTACCTATCATCTTTCAGTTGCTTTATGAGTTGGTTAATACGCTGCGCCATCTCCTCGCATCTTTCGGCAACAGCAAAGAATCCGTAGGTGTTTGCCTGCTTCGCCAATTGGTTAAGATTGGTGCTTTCACCTATCAACTGACGGATGATGTGGATATGCTCTTTCGTGATTCGTTCACGTACTGTTCCGCTCTCAATGAGCGAACGGATGACTGCGCTTTGGGTCTGCTTGCTCCGTCTGCAAAGCGCACCGAGCCATGCGAATTGGTCGTATGACAGACGGAGAGTTATCGTATATTTCTTTTCCATTTGGAATTGCTTTTAGTGAATAATTTGTGACCATCGGGAGCTGCCTCCTCAGACTTTTTGAGGAGCAAGTGGTCGGGAAATGTAATACACCGACATTAACTTGCTACAGTAAAAAAGTCTCGATTCCTCTTCCGGTATTCAAAGTCTGAATCCTCGTTTCTTAGGCTGTGAAACTTTCGGCAGCGGAGTGTCTTTTTGTATGCTGATGAGCTTCAGATCGAATATATCTATCAGTGTTTTCAAGACTGGATTTCTCTTTATCATCTGTTGCAGGATAGCTTCGTCGGGCTTCACTTTGAGCAGATAATCGGCTATGTCGTACCCCTCTTTTCGCTCGTTTTCGGTGGCATTGGTTTCCATATAATCGAACATTCGTACCTCAATCCCGTAGCTTTTCATCAGACCGATTTTGCTCTGCCAATAGTCGGTCGCCCCCAAATCGGGGAATAACACAACGCTTCTTCCTACCAGAACGGATAGGCTGTTGGCATTGAAGCAACCGTTCTTTCCACCTGATGCTATCCATAGAAACTGCGGCAGATAGTAGGAAGCAATGAGTGCCGTTTTCTCGCTTTCGACCAGTGCGACAGGACGGCTTTTGTCTTCAGGAAGCAGATGCTCACCGAAGAAGCATTGCTTCAAATTGTAATCACCTTTGTGTAATACGGAGTGCACCCACGTAACATGATTGTATGGTTCTTTTATCCGCTTACCTGTTTCGGAATTGTAAAGCATTATCTTACCTGTACGGATTTTATTCTGATTGTCCGTTTGCCAGAATACGGTTGCACCGTCCCAATACTTGGAAGTACCAACCTTGTATCTTTTCATGAGTTCCAATGTCTCCGTCTCTCCGAACTGAGCCGATAGAAATTGAAACAACTTGTTTGCAGAATAGCCACGCAATGATTGGTTGACTATATCCAAATCAATGTAGGAAGTAGCTATTGGTTGTGCTTCCTTAATAGGGGCATAGTTCCTGAAACTATTCTCCTTCTCCGCAAACTTTTCTTTCTCAGACGGGTTCTGCTCAAAGTAATCACGAGGCGTGAAGTGATAACCGCATTTCTGCTCATGGTCACAACGCCCCACGTACTCAGGGAACTGGATTTGCTTCTCCGTATCAATGTACTTGGAAAAACATCTTTGGTGGTGGCAGTTCGGGCAAGTGTGTCGAGTGCTGACACCTTTGTAGGGTTCTAATATGAATCTATGTGTACTCATTGTATGTTTCTTTTTGGGTGTGTCACTTTTGTCGTTATTGTCGTTTTTGTTTGGAAAGTGTCAAAACCGACAAAAATGTCACGGGTTAATCTTTGAATATTCTCCATGCTTCTCTTTGCGGAACAATGTCCCGATGTTGTCATTGAGAAAGCGTTGAAATGTGCGCTCCTTCATTCCATTTTGCTCGGCTATCTGTATAGCTTGGGCAGTTGTAAAGGATGGAGGAAGTAGATTGACTATCGCCTGTTGTTGGCTGTTGAGCATGTTCTCATTGAGTATATTTTGAACGCTCAATGCGGATTCCTTGAAATACTCCGTCAGTTTAATGGCTCGTTCTACCGTCAACAGGTCGATATATGTTTTACCACACTCTCCGCAGGTCCATCGCGCTAATTGGATAATCAGGCAGAAACGGATGATGTATATCTCCAGCTTGCAATAGATACTCACAATGGTGTCATTTGTCTCTTGGTCGCACAATTCTGAGAAGTGGTGCTGCCATTCGTAAAGCCGTCTCTTGGCATCCTCCGTGAAAAGAAGAATCTGCGGTTCTATCTCTCCAAACTCATTGAGGGCATACTCTTGTTGTATCAGCTTGTCAATAATGGTATTCCATTCTTGTTCGATATTCTCCGGCAGTTCCTTGTCATTCCAACGAGCCTTCTGTTGCAGATTGGGCATCACAAACAGAATGCGGTCGATGAATCCGTTACTGGAACGTTCACCTTTAGCCAACTCACTGAGAATCTTCTTTTGAATAGTACCAATAACTGAGATATACGGTCGCTTGATGAAGATGGAACTCTTGGCATTTTTGCGGTCGGATATAGTGGTCTTGGCACTGAACACCGACAGCCAGAACTGTTCTTCCGAACCGTTGTTATAACGGTTGAAGTTCTTGAACCAAGCGGATAACTCGTCAGCCCACAAGCATAAACCACGTTTGTTTTGCGCATGGATAAGGCTCAAACCTTCAGGCGTTACATCCGAAATTAAGAAGCGTTTACGAACTGGCTCCTGAGGAAATTGTTCTTCACCGCTTTCCGCTCGTTCTTTGCGGCTCATACTCATCAGTTCATCATACTTGGCAAGAGCCTTTTCAAAGACTTGATTCTGCTGATAGTCGTAATCAAGAAACGGTTTCATCGCAAAGCTGAGCGGATGACTTTTGTTTGCTCCCGGTCTTCCTATCAATGCCATATACAGGATAGGGCTTTCTATCCAGCCTTGCTTGATTTGGGCAAGATGCGTGTTACCGATGCCAACTGCAATCGCTGCAAAAATTGCAGAGGCAATGTAGTCAGTCGGGTAGTTATGGCATTCGTGAACCTCACTGATGATGCGTTGGATTTTTGTCGGGAATATGCTGACAGGAAAATCAGTGCCAGCCAATCGCATACTTAAATCAACCGCTTCGTCAATGATGGATGCCGGATTAATAGAGGATGTATCCATAGTTCTACTCATTAAAACTTCATGGATGATTTGGACTTATGACGGACACCGCCTTGCATATTTGCCAGCATCTCCTCGTAAGTCTGTTCTGCACTCTTTCTACGCCCGTTCTCAATCCAAGAAAGAAGTTCGTCTTCATAGAAATAGAGTTTCTTACCTTTCTTATAGGCAGGAAGCAGTCCTTTGCGTACCAATGTATAAATGGTAGGCTTGGCTTTTCGGATGATACGGCAAGCATCCTCTATTTCTACCAACACATGTTTGTCAGATGGCTGTGGCTGGAGTTCCGCTACCATCTTTTTCAACTCGATGACCTGTTCGGTCAGATAACC
>OOCB01002319.1_pt1 | contig 22172 bp, 19 predicted proteins | sample 1671351 | NCBI WGS metagenome assembly OOCB01 (sample SAMN06348148, study PRJEB24527) | human gut metagenome | biome: human gut; feature: ankylosing spondylitis patient; material: feces | host: Homo sapiens | place: China | collected 2015-10 | reverse complement strand
ATATTTTCCCAAATGTCCGTCCGTCACACCGATGATAATGCCGGATTTTTGTGCAAAGCATCCTATTCCTGCCAGCAGGAAAAGCATTGATAAAATTGTCTTTTTCATTTTCTTTATTATTTAGTTTTCCTATAAATTGTCTATCCATTCCGTCTGGAACATCCTGCATCCTCCCACAACACCTATCCCGTTTATGACATTGGTATAAGTAGAGCGTATGGGAGCCAGTTCAGAGTTTCCAAGTCCGTTGTTTTTCTGGTCGTTCAGTGATTTCAGATACCTGTAAAACTCTTCCGAAAGGCTGTACAGGCTAATTCTGTATTTCACTTGGCATTTGATATGCTCGACCCCGTCAGGGGTTATGAAGTCATCTTCATAATCTGCCTCATAATTGGTATTCAGACGAACCTTGTAGCTTTTCCCTTGAATTTTTGTATCATCCCAATAATACAAATTCCGGTAAAACTCGTTTTCAATCATCAGGATATCGTCCAGTCCCGAAGAAGTATTCAGCAGAGGTTCGTCATCCAAATTTAATGTGAGTGAACTGTTTTCTACCGAATATTCGCTATCGTTCCAGAACTGTCGTTTACGCTCCACTTTCAACGCATAATAGTCTTTTGTCTGCGCATTGTCTGTAAAGTGCATCCAAAACTGAAGCTGGTTCGGTTCACCGCCTTTGAGAACAAAATTGATTGATGTCAAAGGGAATCGGGACGGAACAACCGTAGCGGACGAAACCGCTTTCATACCTTCTGCCGCTGCGGTTATGTTGACCTTGTCGCCATCTTCATACGTCTTCACCGCGTAATAGCTCTGGGCGGGAACTCCCGGTATGGAATCATCCGTCCATGCAAGGGATACCGCTTCACCGTTTACGGAGAAACGGATGTCCGCTCCCTTTAGTCCCCGACCGAGTTCGCCTTTCTGACTGACGGGAAGGCTGCGTGAAAGGTGGACTACCGTTGTGTCGCCGCTTCCCGGATAGCTGTATAGCACCAGTTTTTGGGAAGCTCCCACATCGTCCAGTTCAAAATGATAGGTACAGGACGAAAGCAAACCGATAAACACGGGCAGTAATATATGAGGTAAATGTTTCATACTCTTAAAATTTGAGGGTATAACAAAACGAGGGTATAATCGGGAAAATGCCAAATCCCTTACCCCTAAAACCGCCATCGGGCAGACGTTCTATCCGGGTATAAAACGCATTCATGCGGCAATAGGCGTTATAGACACTGATGTTCCAGATACGTTCGAATCCCCTTTTGGTAATACGCCGGAAGTTGACTCCCAAATCGAGCCGATGGTATGCAGGGAGCGTGATGTTATTCGGCTTCTCGTAAATCAGTTCAGGTTCGCTGGAATCCGGTGTACCGGGGAAAGACGGTCCGTTTACATACTGGGTCGGGACGGTGGCACGGTCGCCGCTACGGTAAACCCATGCGGCGTAGGCATCTATATGGTCATCGAACTTATGCCGGAAAGCGATGTTCAGTTTATGTCGGTTGTCGAACTTGCTGGAATACCAGTCGGGATAAAAATCAGTAAACTTTTGCAAGCTCCATGAAAGTGTATATCCTGCTTCAATGACATTGTAACAGTCTTTGTATACTAGTGACAATTCCACGCCGTAAGACTTTCCTTTGCCAGTTTTAACCAGATTGTCCCAGTTATCGGCAGGAAGCATCAGGCTGTTCCCCCCGTCGTATTCCAATAGTTGGCTTGTAGTACGGTAATATCCTTCCACGTTCAAGCGGATATGCCGGGGCAACTCCGTATATATCCCGGCTGCCACTTGCCTTGAACGCATGGGACGGACTTTGCGTGTGGAAGGAACCCAACTGTCTGTCGGCAGATTCAGATAGGTGTTTGACAGTTGGTGCGCAAACTGGCTCATTTCCGTATAGGACACTTTCATCGTGGCTTTTTTCGAACATTGGTAACTCATGGCCAGTCTTGGCTCCAAAGAATGGTATATCTTTCCGTCTGTCTGATAAAGGGTGTAATGCAGTCCCGTGTTTAATTTCGCTTTAGAGGACAGCCGCATTTCATCTTCCGCATAAAAAGCAACCTCGTTACCCTTATAACTGCTTGCGCTTTCTGCCGATAAGGTATCCCTGTCCGTCTGGTTTCTGGAAGCTGTGTTTTGCGGATGATATATGTGATGCAGATAATTGCTGCCAAAGCGTATATGATGATTCGTGCCGGGACGGTAGTCGAATTCCATACGGTATCCCATATCATCAATCGTGGAATGGTTGGACCGTTCCACCCCCGTCATGGAAGTTTGTTCCCCATCGGAAAAGAAACGGCTAACTTCCACATAATCATACATGGAGATATTGCGTGAATAGGCTCCAGTAAAACTACCTGACAACTTTGGGGTGATTTGACAGTTCCATGTCAAAGCCGTAGTCAGGTTGCCCCATTTGGCCTTGAAATCAGAGTCGTAATGTTCCCCTTTATCGAACACCTGTTGGGCTTTTGCCTTCAGCAAGTCATTTCCGGAATACACGCTAAGGGACAGTTTGTTATTGTCCGAAAAATGGTGGGTGATTTTCCCGTTGATGTCGTAAAAGGCATAGCGCACGTTCTTTTTGTCATCGGGATTGGAACGGTTGAGCAGGAAGAATACCGGGGCTGTGAAAAGATCCGCCCAACTTCTTCGTATGGCTATGTTGAACGAGGTCTTGTCTTTTATAATCGGTCCTTCAAACTGGACTCTACCGTCAAGCAGCCCCAAAGAGAAAGTTCCGTGAAACTCCTTCATGCTCCCCTCTTTGGTGCGTACATCCACTACGGAAGAAAGTCTGCCGCTGTAACGTGCCGGGAAACCGCTTTTATAGAAATCCACGTTTTTGATAATATCCGTATTGAAAGCGGAAAACAGCCCGCCCAAATGGTTGATCTGGTAAAGCGGTGTTCCGTCCAGCAGAAAAAGGTTCTCATCGTTCTTGCCCCCGTGCACATACATACCGGAAAGTAGCTCCGTTCCGGAAGCCACACCGGGAAGGTTCTGGAGGGTCTTTACCAAGTCTGGTGAACTAAGTAGCGAAAACTCCGTATTCAACTGTTCCGAGGTCAGAGACACTTTGCCGGTCTGTGTCGTGCGGAGGGGAGCGTTCATGTCTGCAACCACTACAACTTCTTTCAGCGAGGTACTGCTTTCTTTCAAGTAGATAACACCGTTGTAATTGGAACTCAAATCCACCTCCTTCACCACATCCTGATAACCTATATAAGAAAAACGAAATTTGTGTTTCCCTTCCGGCAGCGTGATGCTGAAAAAGCCATGTTCGTTACTCAGTGTGCCTTTCAGGGTATTCAGGTCAAGGACAGTCACATTGATAAGCGTTTCTCCGCTGTCTTCACACACATATCCAGAAAAGGTATAGTTGTTCGGACGGAATAGCAGGACGTATTCGTCGCGGATTTCCCATTTTATGTCGGTGCCGCCAAAAATCCTTTCCAAGTTTTCCTTTAAAGAATTTCCTGCCGAGGGGAAAGCTTGGGGCTTGGCAGTCACCAAGGATGAATCATATACAAAAGTTATGTCGTACATCCTCTGCATCAGGTCGATAGCTTTTTTCATTTCCGTCATATTCTGTTGTTGAGCTTTGATGCTCACACATACACAGAATAGGAACAGGGTCGGTACGATTCTCATTGTTTCTTCTTTTCAATTCTTACATTCAACACTTTTTCTATAATCTCAATAATCTCATCAAGGCTTTTGTCCTTAAAACTGGCTGTCAGCCGCCTGTCTGTCTTATTGACAACCAACTTCACCTTGTAGAACTTCGACAGTTCTTCAAGCACTTTAGGCAGCGGGGTATTGTCAAAAATGAAGCTGCCCGTTTTCCCTTCTTTGATTATCTGTATGTCTTTTCGCTCTCCCGTCACTTGCGCTGTCATGCCTCCGGTTAGTATCACGGTGTCCGATTGCCCGATTGCCGAGAACTGTATCTTTCCTGACATGACTTGTACGACGGCTGTGTCTGCACGGCTCTCATCAACAGTAAAAACAGTTCCTAAAACTCTGACTTGGGACAATTTTCCTTCTACCGTAAACGGGCGGGCATTGTCATGCTTGACAGAAAATGCGACTTTACCTTCCATGTGAACCCTGCGGCTGGAACTCTGGTAGTCTTTTGCGTGGAAACGGACGGAGGAATGCGGGAATAGAGTTATGGAGGAACTGTCCGGAAGCATATAATCCACAGGGTGCGAGTAAGCCGTTACCTCCTTCCATGCTCCGTTTTCCTGGAAGCGGGGATAAATAAGAACTACGACCAGAATGGCTGCCACCATACCGGGAAGTATCCACCACAGGCGGAAGGATTTTCGTGTCTGTTCCGTTATCTGGTATTTCTCTTTAAAAGCCTTCAATGCTTTTTGCGTATCCAACTTGTTCTTCTGATAGTGGCGCAAGACAAAGTGAAGGCATTTTTCATCCGGGGTTCTCATACTCTTTTGTTTTAGTCTTCATATTAATGACTGGGATTGCAGGCAAATTCACTATGCAGGATTTGTGAATGTTAGTTAAATAAAAATGCGTAAACTTTCTGTGCCCCTTCCCGTATCAGTCGGAGTGCCTTGCTGATGTGGTTATCCACCGTATTAACGGAAATCTGGAATTTGGCGGCTATCTCCCTATATTTCATGCCGTCGCGTTTATTCAGTAAAAATATCTCACGGCAACGTTCGGGCAAGGCATCAATGGCAGTCCACATCTGCGCTTCCCTGACCGAACGTTTCTCCGCTTCCTCATCGCTCAACGTATCTTCAAAGTCAGAAGGAGAAAGATTTGGATCATAAATTTCCTCCTTCTTCAGATAGTCCAGACTGCGGTTGCGGGCAGTCGTATAAAGGTAGGCTCTGACATTTTCTATTTTGGCTCCACTGATGCTTAATTTCTCCCACAAGGCAGAAAAACTATCTTGTACGATGTCTTCTGCAATATCCGTATCATGGACATAGTGCAGCACGTACAAGCATAACGAACGATAATGGTATTTAAATGTTTCGTCTATGTCTATTGTTAATTTATGCATACAAATAGGCTTATTATTCTGTGTGCTTACATAAAAAGACACAAAATAAGGCAAAATTCACTATTCTGTATTGTTAAAGAAACATAACGCACCCCCTTTTTCATATACGCATGGCGGAAAACATCACGGGGTTCCTGCACTTTCCTTTCCGTTTTTCCACATTCTTTCTTTTTTCCGTCCTATATCTATCGGAAAATAAAAAATACGTTTATGGAAGAAAAGAAGTTGCGCAAGGTTTATTTGATGGTGGAGTTCGGAAAACCTTTTGCGGTAAAAAGGAGATGTATGTAGCCCTCATGGCAGAACCAACTTTTTCGCAGTTCTCCAAGTTCATGCCCGTATCCAAGAAAGACAAGGTATCGGCTATGAGAACACTTGTCAAGGACTGCTTCATCGAAGGTGATAACGAACTGGTAAATAATAATTTCCGGTTCCTCTTCGGCTTGATGGGACAACTCACCGACTTATTATCACCCGCCAGAGCACGCTCATAAATTAATAGAATGTTGGGCGGTACGTGACGACCAGCAACATCCGGCAACAGATGATTTACGCGCGTCACTACTTTCCCGGCATCAACCAACATAAGGTGACGGACGAGGAGCCCGAACAACTTTCGGAAGAAGTACTCTGACTGTACGAACAGGTGATAATAAGTCAAATAAGCTAAGAAATAATAAAAATGTTAAATCTTCATCCTTTAGAATGTACAATTAAAGACAACGACCATATTCCTGACTTATTGCTTATAAAATATTGAGGAATAATTAGTTGTAAATACTATTGTTGAAAAGAAAATAAAAAGGTTAATATGGTATCAGACACATCAAGGTGATGTTTTTGAAAAAGTTAGAAAATAAATATAGAAGTATGTGTTTTTAACAGATTATAAAAATTTAAAAAACAATTATTATGAAAAGTCAAAATGAAAACTTACTCAATGGTAAAGTTTATGAAACTCCCAAGTGTGAAACAATAGAAGTGCAGAACGAGAGTTTGCTATGTGCAAGTAATGAGCAGGAAGCCACTCACGATTCCTTTGACGATTCTGATATTTATGAATGGTAAAGAATTTAAAATCAGGAATAAGATGAGAATCAGGAATTTCATTTATGAATCTATAAGCATGGCTATTGCAGGCGGTTTGCTTGCTGCATGTACGAATGAATATGATACACAGGCTATCTACAATGGAGAGAAGGTGCCTATGACCTTTACAGCCGGACTGACGCAGACGCGTACCGTATTGGATGGCGACGGCAAGAATGTAAGCTGGGTAAAAGGCGATGCGATTGCCATTTTCGACGGAACGGAGACTAATGAGTTTACTACGCAGGATGCAGGGGCTACGGCTTCCTTTACCGGTACGGCACACCAGGCCGAAAGCTATACAGCCTTTTATCCTTTTGCTAATGTGACTGAAATCACGGCTACGACCATTACCTTTAATCTGCCCGAAGAGCAGACTGCCGTGCCCGGAGGATTTGCCAGCGGACTGGTGCCATCGTGGGCATCTACTCCTGAGGGAAGCAACGCTCTGCAGTTTCACAACCTCAGTGCGCTGGTGAAGTTTACGGTAGGCGACGGTATGGCCGGTGATGGAACCTTTATCCTCAGAGGCGTAAAGGGTGAGAGCCTGACCGGAAGCATGAAATATACCATTGGAGACGAAACCGTTCCGAATGAGGATGGCAAAGGAGATTACTCTTCTACTTCTCTGAACGAAGTCAGACTGAAAGGTACATTCGAGGCCGGAAAGACCTACTACTTTACGGTGGCTCCTGCCGCGCTGACGGAAGGACTCAGCCTTTTCTACGTGAACAGCGAGGGAACGGCATACCGCAGAGGAGGTAACAAAGCGGTGACTCTCGAAGCCGGAAAAGTGCTTGATTTGGGAACACAAACCTCAGCCAAGTTTGAAGAAGCCATCATCAATCTGGAACTCATTGAGCAGATTGAATCAAGCCTTCCGTCGGGAGGAGGCAAGAAAATGGCATCGGCTGAAGGAGTGGAGATAACCACCAAGGCGGCCAATGATGTGGCATTGTATGATTCGGGTACCGGATTTGTGAAGAATCCCGACGGCACCGTTACGCTGACCGAAGAAAACAGAAATATCATCAGCGGAGTTACTTATGTGAGCTTCTATGATATAAAAAACGTATCGGGACTTGAGTATTTTACTAACGTGACAAGTTTTTATTGCGAGTGGGTAACAGAACAGGAGTCACTGGATTTGACTGCTTTGAAGAATCTGACATCTATAAATTGCAATAGTTGTGATATACTGACATCGCTGAATGTGAGCGGTCTGGACCAACTTAGTTATATGAACATTAAGAACTGCCCGCTGACTTCATTAGACCTGACCGGTTTGAACAGTCTTACCACTCTGTATGTGGGTGAAACTGAATTGACCTCTTTGGAGCTGTCTCATTTGACGAATCTGTCAAGTCTTGAGTGCACATATTGTAAATTGCAATCATTAAATGTGAGCAGTTTGACCAATCTGACTTCGCTGGTATGTGCCAATACCCAAGTGGAATCATTGGATTTGAGAGGTTTGACCAAACTGAATAATTTGCAATGCACCGATAACCGACTGACCTCTTTAGACTTGACCGACCAGAAAGAATGTCTGACCACGTTACGATGCTACGGTAATAATTTAGGTTCATTGGAGTTGTCAGGCTTAACGAAGCTGGAATACCTGTATTGCTACAACATTGGAGCTGCCTCATTGACTCTGAAAAATCTGCCTGCCCTGACAGAACTGAATTGCGGTGAGAACCAGCTGACCTCATTGAGCCTGAGCGACTTGCCTAAGCTGGCAACCCTGAGATGCAACAAAAACCGGCTGACCTCATTGAGTCTGAGTAATCTGCCTGCCCTGATCTATCTGTCTTGCATCGACAACCAGCTGACCTCATTGGATGTGAGCGGTTTGACCAAACTGGAAGATTTGTATTGCTACAACAACCAGCTGACCTCATTGGATGTGAGCGATCTGACTGCCCTGACAAGACTGTATTGCTACAACAACCGGCTGACCTCATTGGATGTGAGCAATCTGACTGCCCTGACAAGACTGTATTGCTACAACAACCGGCTGACCACGTTATCTGTTGGTGATATTAACACTCTTAAATTTGTGGAATGCCATCAAAACCAACTTTCACAGATTAATCTTGCTAACATGGCCAATTTGTCCAATTTGAAGTGTGGTCTGCAGACAAATGCTGACGGAACGCCACTGACAGCTACACTTGAAATATATTCTACAAAGATAGGAACCTGGAATACAACCTGGAGCCAATATCCGGAAAACGCAAATGTTACACTTAAATAATAATGATAATAGGCCCTTGTCTGCCTGCGGTTTTGACCCGCAGGCGGGCAAGCCACCTTGACCGTATGCCAGTGTAATTCCGGAAATAAAATATATTGATTCCTAAATCTAATTCATCATACACAAGCATTAACAGAACTACACGACATAAGTGAGCCCGATTCTTCCTTTGCCATAAAAATCCGTCAACGGTTATCCTGCTCCTATGACTTGACATAATAAGACAAAATACTTTCGGCGATACGACAGATTTCATCCTTTACCCATTGCGGTTCCAACACTTCTATCTGATCCGTCTGCTGCATCAGCATCTGGATAAAGTCGAAAGTGGGACGTACGAACATCTCGAAAGTAATCGACTCATCATCAGACGCGATCTTCCGTTGCGTATCATGAATAGGCAGTGTAGCCAGGTATTTTCCCGACCCACCGTATGCCTTGATGACCACCCGTTCTATATCTACTTCCTTTTCCGCGATGATCCCCACACAACCTTCGAAATATTGGTCTACATCAAAAGTCTCGGGTACGACGAACCGGTCCTCCGTCACCGTCACATCCTGTATCCGGTCCAGAGCATAAGTCCTGACATCATCCCAATAGGGCGCACGCCCGATCACATACCAGCGGCGATTATAGATTTTAAGATGATAAGGTTCAATCTGAAACGTACTGGCATGAGGCTTATCGAATCCCTGATAGGTGATCTCCACCACATTATTCTGACGCATGGCCTGCAGAAAGACCTGCAGGAACCTGTTGCCGGAAGGCACATGCTCAAAGGAGATACGTTTCTCCAGTTTCCGGTTAGCCTGGAGCTGGTTCAATGTCGCATACGAATCAATCAGCCACGACCGGAAGTCATCCCCTCTCAACCGTTCCTTATCCTCGATGTAATAGCCATACCCGTGTTTGGCGTCACAGGATATGATCACGTCAAAGATACTCTGCACCGCATCCTTATGATTCATGAATGTTTTCCACGGAAGCGGTTTGCCGTCCCCCATCCCACAGTCTTCCCACCGTCGGCTTATTTCCTTATAAGTGATATACGGGTGACATCTGATTAAATCGATAAGCCATATATACCGGCCGAATTTATTTGCTGCCATAAGTTCTGAATTTAAAGTCTGTATTATGCCACAAAATTACATAGATACCTATGCCAAAATTAGGAATAGGTTTGAAAATTTCCAAATTTTGGCATAGGATTATAGGAGATAAGGCATACCAAAGTTCTATTTCCCTGTATTGAAACTACAAAAATCCTTTATATACATAAAGAATCATATTCATCCTATTGAAATTAAGTTCTTTGGAAATATTAAAACGCAAAAAAGCAGCTTTTTCCTATCCTCTCTTGACGAGAAAATCGAACTGAACCGCAGTATTATGAAAATTTAGGACAGTATATGCAATTTTCATTCAAGTCTTGATTTGTAAATAGTGAAAATAACAAACTTCAATATTGCGAATTAGGGAATATTACATTCATTACTCCAGGAGGAGGCAACCATCTGTTTATTTAAAAGATTTGACTTAGCAATGTCGAATTCAATTTACTCTAATAGAACTGAAAATGAAGGTTTGTATGAATATACAACTTCAGCAAAAATAAATAGCGCAAACATTACCATATCAAATCGGAACAGCAACTAACTGTTCCAAATTTTAGACATACATTGATTGGAATTCCTGCAAAAAATATGATTAAATTTAATAATATTGTACATCCTATTTTCAGCGGATAGTAATAAATAAAAATGAGAATAGAATTCTTTCCCAACTCCGCGACACCCTCTTTCCCCGCCTTATGTCGGGCGAACTTGCAATCACCGATGTGGACGACAAGAATATTTAGGGGCAACGAAAGGATTGTATAGTGGTGATCGCAAAGAATCAGCAAGTGAATTTCAATAAGCCAATAGCCCAGCTATTCACAGAAAATTGCTATCTTTGCGATAGCCCCTACTAACAACAGCAGACTATGGACAAAATAGAAATAAAAGGATATAAATCGTTCAAGGAACTCAAGCTCGATCTGCTCCCCATCAATATACTGATAGGGGCCAACGGATCGGGAAAAAGCAATTTCTTGTCTTTCTTTGAATTCCTCAACCGCCTGTACGAACAGAAGCTGACGGAATATGTGGCGCTGAACGGAGGTATGGACAAATACTTCTTCCAAGGCAGCAAGACGACGGATGCCATCGAAGCCACTATCTGTTTCAAGAACATCTCCTACTCGTTTGAGCTGAAAGAAGGAGACAACAGGTTTGTGTTCTCAAAAGAGAAACTGGGATACCATAGCTCGTACTCCGACATTGCCAGCTTCAGCAACGAGGCCTGCATCAAGTCGTACAGCGGATTATCGAGGGGCGGATACATCCAAAAATATCTGTCTGAAATTAAGAAATATCATTTCCACGATACGGGCAAAAGTTCTCCGTTCACCAAGGAAAGTCACATTGTGAACGACGCCTACTATCTGTATGAGAAGGGAGAAAATCTGGCCGCTTTTCTGTATGCTGTCCGAGAGAATTCACCCATCACCTACAAGCGGATTGTGCGCGTCGTCCAAAGTATCGCGCCCTACTTCAGCGATTTCTATTTCAACGTGAGCGCTGCCGACACGGTCCGCCTGCAATGGACAGACAAGTTCAGTTCTACTGTATATGGCCCGACAGACCTCTCCGACGGAACCGTACGCTTCATCGCACTGACCACGCTGTTTCTGCAACCGGTGCCCCCCAAAGTCATCATCATTGACGAGCCCGAACTAGGGCTTCACCCCCTGGCCATACAGAAACTGGCCGGCCTGATAAAGTCGGTGGCGTCCAGAGGCACCCAAGTGATCATTGCTACCCAAAGCGCAGACCTGATAACAAACTTCAACGCCGAAGACGTGATTACCGTCAACCAGACAGAAGGCGCCTCGGTAATGAAGAGGCTGGAAGCCGAACACCTGGAAACGTGGCTGGAAGACTACACGCTGGGCGACTTATGGAAACAGAACATTCTGAAAGGAGGGCAGCCGACATGAAAAGATTGATTATCGTTTGTGAAGGAGAAACAGAACAGGCTTTCTGCAACGACGTTCTGCGCAGTCATTTTCTGTCCAAGGATATGCTGCTCGAAGCGCCTACCATCAAGCACTCGAACGGCGGCATTGTGGCTTGGAATACCCTGAAGAAACAGATTGTCAAGCACCTGAATGAAGGAGACTGCATAGTCTCCATGCTAGTGGACTATTACCGCATCCGAGATTCATACCATTTCCCGGGGTGGATGGAGGCAAAGGGAATATCCAATCTGTACGAACGGATGCGCTACCTGTTCGAACAGATGTCGCTGGATATGGATGAAAAGCTGCGTCCGAGATTTATCCCTTATATTCAGCTGCACGAGTTCGAAGGACTGCTGTTCAGTGACATTTCTGTATTTCCCGACAATTTTACGAAGGAGCAGCTTGACTACAAACAGCTGGAAAGTGCAGCAAACGAGTTCAGTACTCCCGAAGAAATAAACAACAGCCCTGCTACTGCACCTTCGGAGCGGTTGAAGAAAGCCGTCAGCGGATATGACAAGGTGACAGACGGCGCTTTTCTAGCCATGGAAATAGGGCTGGACACAATCAGGGAAAAATGTATCCTGTTCAAAATGGATGGAACGGTTGGAAAATAGCTAACTAATAAACCTGAAAACCATAACTGAGTTTAAAGAGTATATCAGACAAAGCGAATCCAGCAACTGACAGAAAGCTTATGCTTGGCGAACAGCGATTGGACTTCAGGCCGTCGATGGTTTGAAGACCTCGGAACATCTGAAAGATATGGCCCGCAAGCATATTAAGGAAGCGATTGATATTGGCGAATCGCAAAAGATGATTAGTTGTATATCAGTCGAATACATCCAGAAGTTCCGTGTATGATAAACTCAAAGAGTCCGAAATGACAGGTACCCCCACAAGTTCCCCCATAAGTACCCCCACAAGTACGAAGGACCAACTCTATACTCATCACAACACTTAGACACAGGCTTCGGCTATTGAGGGAACGCCCAAAAGTATGAAGGTAATCAGCAACCATCGATTCCTTATGCCGCGACATTCTGAAACACTACGAAGAAAACCGGCAGTATGAACTGACAAGCAAAGCCATGATTGTAGCCTATTCGCGCACGATAGCCATGCATATCTATGACAAGCTGGTGGAACTGCGTCCCGACTGGGGAGAAAAAGTAAAGGTGGTGATGACAGCCAGCAACAAAGCCCCTGAAGAATGGCATGCCATCATAGGCAACAAACAATACAAGACGCCTTGACCAAGCCTCAGGCCGTTCAAGATATGTATACCAACGACCAACTGGTATCCATGACCAGGGAGCTGACAGAGAATCTTCGTAAAAATCGCACGATAGACTGGCAGAAAAAGGAATCTGCCCGCGCAGGCATGCGCAAAATGGTAAAACGCCTGCTGAAGAAATACCATTATCCACCAGAAGAGGCAGCCCACGCTCTCGAAACGGTTATCCGTCAGTGCGAACAATGGACAGACAATGAATCCACTGTAAATGATTCGAAAATATATCACTGTGACAAACCGGATTATTCAATGGCCGCAGAAGACGGAATAGGATATAACAAGAAGTAGCAATATCTTTTTACCACCTTCATCAGAGTTTCTACTGCTGTACTCTCTGCAAAACAATCCCGTCAGGAAATGTTACCGTCATATCGCATGCCGGTTTCCTTTCTATTTTCTCATCCGAATGGGAAATATGATTTCGATGAGTTACCTCTGGGTCAAGCACCATCTTTTTAGCATTCGACAATTCTTCCGTAAAGTTCCGTTTACGGCTAAAGATGAACACTTAAAGGTGCCCTGGAATAGTATCCATAAAATTCAAAAGGACGTTCCGGCTCCAACCGTTTTCGAACGTCTTTCGTACAAAGAACATCGCCTTCTCAGACTCGTTGAAACATTTGTCTATGATATATCTATGATGCCTCCAAAGAATACGCCAATTGGCGCTGTCCTGTAATTCACCCACAATTTGTGGGTGAATTGTAAACCACTTATTATAAAGAAGATAAAATCTTTGGCGTATCCAATACTTGTTTCCGACATCACCGTTGCAGTCAAAACCGGCCGACACCAGCACCTGTTCACCAAAAGAAGCAGAAACGCCTTATTTTACATTATATCTGGCACTCCATCATTCTTTTCTTTCATAAAATGCTGCATTTGTCAAATCTCTTATATACCTTTGCAAAAGGTAGACTTTACAGCAAAACAGTAGAAAGCAAAGCCTTTGGAAACAGAAGTATGAAAAGAAAAATTTCTTCATGCCTGTGAACAGCAACAAAAAAATGTCACAACAATAGATTCTAAACTTAAGTCTTATGGCCATCACATTTGATAAATTAAAAGAGAATGCCCGGATCTTTGAAGAGCTGAAAAAGAACCCTTCATGGTGGGTTAAATTCAAGAATAACCCTTCTCTTTATATTGACATTCGTAAAGACAATCAGGTCAACGTCTATTTCGAAGGGGGCAGTATCGCCAGAATACATTATTGCAGTAAACACAATAAGCTTCAAGTGTTCACCCATCATAAGTATCTCGGAGAACCGGCACCTTCAAGAAACAATCTGTATGTAGAATGCAGCAACAGGATTGAAAACATCTGCGATGACGTGATGGAACGAATTCAGACACTGTACTCTCAAAAGAAGGCTGAGGAAGGCATCAACGCTAAAGAAAAATGGAGTGAAAAGTTCATACAGGGCATGTTGGTCATAAACTCAAGAACTGTTCATCTTGACACTGAGTTTGCATATAATGATGCTCAGGACGATATCCGCATAGACCTGACTCAATGCAGAAACGGCTGTCTTACGTTTATAGAACTAAAACGCATGGATGACAACAGAATGCTTCACGCGACGGACAATAATCCTGAAGTGGTATATCAGATGCAAGGTTATAAGGATTTTATCGCAAGATATCGTTCTGAACTGCTTGAATATTACAAGAAAGTGTTCGATATAAAGGTTCAATTGGGTCTGCCCGTTCCTGACAGTGCTCCGGTCTCAATCAATCCGATTCCTGAACTTATCATCTTCGACCGCTGGGTCAAGCCAACCCACCAAAGGGATATCCACCGGCAACGTGTATGCGAGTTACTTGAACGGAACGGTATACAATATAAGGTTGTCACAAGCCTTTAAATCCAGCCATGCCATAAATATAAAAATACAGACCGAAGACTATTACAATATATCACCGGAATATCATAAAAAACGGCCTGTAAAAAGGCCGCAGACAATTGGGGATCACGTCAATTATCCATAATCTGTTAAAAGACGCAGCAGACGGAAGCACCAGCCGTCCTGTTTCTGAGATTGCCATACACAGGATTGATCGTCTTTACGCCTAGTTCGTAGAAAGCCTTCAGGCGAACTTTCCGGTATTGCAGGTTTACGCCAAAGAGTGCACCCGTGTCAAACCTGTCGAAGGGGCGGTATTGGCGGTCATAAGAAGCCGGAAAGACATCAATGGCCGAGGTGTAGGGCTGGCCGAAACTGTCTTTTCCGGATAAAAATCCGGAGCCCCGAAGTCCGGCACTGAAATACCACCCTACTTGAGGAATGAAAACCAGATCTTTGCAGAGATTAAACGTGTAGCCGAAGGAAACCGGGAAAACCAGATAATCCATATCACGCACATCAATTTCTGAAATGCCATAGTTTGCAAGCGGACCGCCTTGAATTTTACCGCTTTTTCTTTCGTACGAAAGACCGGTTTCGATCAGGATATTGTTCCTGAACGTATAATCTACCATACCGCCCACCTTAAAGCCATGTCCACAACTTACGTCTGAATCATGAGCGTGGAATCTACTGTTCATATAACCGATTTCTATTCCATAATTCCAGTTCTGACCGTATGCAGACATACCGCATAACAAACAAACGATCAAGAAGACATTCTTTTTCATACAGCCCCTAATTTTAAATCCGTTTTCCATCATTTTCTTTTTTACAAATATAGCACAAAAGAAAGTTCAAAGGATTTGGAAAGCATCATAAAAACCTTGTAACACAATCGTATATTAATTTGAAAATCAAGAATATTACAACATAAGTTCTTGTAATCCGGCATAAGACAGTTGTAGCTTGATTTTTTCCATATTACCAATATCCCCCCCCTTCTTGACTTCGCCACTCAAAAAACTCAATATTATAATTAGCTGATAAACAATATCTTGTAATTTTGTGTTACCCATTTTAGGGTGACACAGTACATAAAAATATGTTTATACATAAGAAGAAATATCCATCAGGCAATACAGGTGTCATAGTCGCTGAAAAGGTCAACGGCAAGATGAATGAGCTTGCCACTATAGGTATAGCACGCCATCAGGAAGAGATAAACTGTCCTGCATCACCGATCCCGTAGCGGCCCGCCAGGTATGCAGGTTGATATCAGACAGCAATACGCCTCCCACTTTTATGCTGCCGCGTGTAGATTCATAAAATCCTTGCAGCATTTGATAAGCGTGGTCTTGCCACACCCGCTCTCGCCGATATTACATCTGATAATCAATGACAAAGGTGAGATTCTCAATTTTATGTTCACTCCTGGAAACATGGATGACCGGGAACCCTTGAAGCAGGGTAAGTTCCTGGAAAACATCAAAGGAAAACTATGTGCAGACAAGGGATATATCGGTCAGACTCTCTTTGAGAACCTTTTCATCAATGGCATTCAGCTTGTCACTAAAGTTAAAAACGACATGAAGAACTCGCTGATGAGCATTGCCGACAAGATACTGCTCAGAAAAAGGGCCTGAATTGAAACGGTCAATGACGAGCTGAAGAACATTGTACAGATAAAACATTCCATGCACCATTCATTCAGTAATTTCATTGCCAATTCATTATCTGTTGCTTTTTTGAAAAGAAGCCCGCCATTGGCGTGAAGTTTGTCAATGACGGGCAACTGTCTATTTCCTAATTTTATTTCAAACTCACGTTATATTATATTTATGGTTCATTTACAGGAATCCGGACTAAATCGAGTTTTCTTTCATACAGCTACAGATTCAGTCCAGATTCTTTAATATTGCCAACTCTGAATATCAAGCAAGATCAACTATGCCAAGATGTTTAATCGGATGATAAAACGTATTGTTCTGGCGTTCGTACTGATATTTGTTTTCGTAACATTCTACCGGTCCCCAGGACACCTGAAAATTATAACCGAAATTTTCAAACTGCCTGACCAGGTAATCACCGTTGTATGCCATTGTAGGAAGCAGAAACTCATAATAGAATGAATCATTCTGTTGCATGAATGACTCCAAATCCATTAAATAACAGTGACTGACCAGGAAAAGCTGACACCAGGAAAAGTAAAGTTTCAAAAAAGGACTCCGTCGTATGAATTTGGCAGGCCAATGCATCAGCGGCCCACCAAGCACATCTGAAGCGATATGGATATAGTCTGTATCATACTCCCGTTCTATGATTTTAAGGAAACTGCACCAATCGCCACTGAGCACAATATCATTCTCCATGAGCAGATAACGGTCATACTTATGACTATGTGCAAAATCAATCAGGGCTAATAACGGATTAGGTAACTGACGTTCACCCCGATGAAAGAAGTTGGGCAGATCGGAAGAACTGAACAGATGGAAAGGGATATCATTTCCATATAAAATATCCGGTTTTCCACCAGCGCAATCATAAAGCACATACAGATCCATGATGCCCTGTGACGAACGTTTCAACATTTGCAAATAACTCCACAAATGACTGTTCATGGTATGGGTAAGCATTAAAAGGCATGTATTTGAAGGCTGCTCCATACTTTCTACTTTTTTATAGGGTGATAAATCATATTCTTGAATTTCATTGCAGACGCACTGTGTGGAGGATAACACCTGTGCGTGTATTTATCTTCCGCATCATCTTCCTTGTCAAGTACATAGAATAAATCAGGATGTTCGCTATAGCTGTAACGGCCCGTTCCGCCGAAATCGGCCATCTTCAATTTGAAATAGCTGAACAGTGTAGGCATCAATATTTCGTTGTGCCCCCTGTCACCCAGCATACAGCGTGAATGCAACAATGCAAATGCCCTGTTGGAAAAACGGCATATCGGATTAAACGACTTGCGGAGTATCATGTCGTCCAGAGGAATATTTTTCAATTCTATCTCATGCCACCGCATCCAACCGGGATAATCACTTCTTGTTTCTATATGTGCAGAAAGGAAATCCTCCTCTTTATCCTGAAAGAAAGAGAAAAATGTCTCCCAGTTACCATTGAAACGTACATCGTATTCAATAAGCCAGTAATAATCATATCCGGTATGCTTGCGGTAAAAATCCAACAGGACAAAATGAAAATTACCGTCCATTATCGTACATCCCCACGAGGTATAACCAAGCCGGTTGAGATCATGTATCGTAAATGCATGCCGGTTTATACTTTCGGGCAGTTCCAATTCTACCCGGTCTGCCTGATAAACGACATATACTGTGGCAAAATCCCCGGCTTCCTTTTCAAGTTTGTCGATTTGTTTTTTTATCTCCTCATTAAAGATATGAGTGACAAACAATATGGCTGTATTATGATGTATAGACATGGTTCAGTTAATGTTAGGATTGTTTTTATGATATAATATTTCAGCCAACATCAGGGCGTCCGGAAGATCCAACAGCTGCGGCACTAAGTTTTTCAGTCTCTCTCTGACACAAACGTACAGATGTTCATCGTTTGTAATCACATACAGCCGGAACAGACTATATGCGTATTCTACCTGTAAAAGATCCGATTGCATCATTACACGCTCCAGCGAAATGACATATTGGAATATGTCTTCACCACACGCCTTCAATATTTCCAGTGCGTCAAGATAAACCCGGATATCATAAAACGACTGTGGCAATGACAGTCTGGATTTAAGGTAATGCCCTAACGTCAGGAAAGTGGTCTTAAGCCCGGCATCCGGTCTGTTCCGCAGCCTGACAAGCCAATATTTACCGATACCGGCCAGTTCGGCGACAGTCAGGTTTTCAGCATTCTCATCCCAACAATGCCGGATGTGGGTTTCGATTTCGGACAGGAGTTCCTGCGGATCCTCATCCAGCAGTTTTTCCCCTGCAAGATATTCTATCAGCCAGCTACAGCCGGTAATGCCACGCCCAAAAGTCATGTCATTCTTCACCATACCCAATCCGTCCTGTATCTTTGCAAGCAAATCAATGGCAACATCGACATATTTCCGGGCCTGCGTAATTCCGGCAATCAGGAACAGAAAGTGGACATAACCCAGATATCCATTCTCTCCCACATACATGGCTGTTATCCTCTCATTGTTGATCCAATGCAGCAACATGTCCCGTATTGTAGAAAATGCAGTTCTATCACAACAATACTTTTGTTCTGTCCGTGCAGGTATAACATCATAACTACACACTTGTGTTTTTAATCCGAACTTATTCAAATAAGCAGCCAGCTCCTTTTTATGGATAGCCTGTCCCGATTGTATAGGATGCGTGTGAATCACAGTTATTTCATCAATGATCGCCATGTCACGCGGTGAGGCATCTATCAGCAGAGGCCAGTGGGTCTCCGTCCCCCAGCCGGTTTCATTCTCGTTGAAAGTGAACAGAACTTTTTGTAAAGCCTCACGGCAAAAACAAGGCACCATCATCTCCACAAAGTTCGTATAACGCAATTTGCTGTATCTGTCATACAGGGTATGTGGCCACGTATAATAAGACATCCGCAAAGCCGGTTGTGCGATTTTCAGATCATATCTTTTCATAGCCTCAAACAATGCGTTTATAGTAACAGTGTCCATCAGTATGTCATCATCCGGAAGGAAAAAATAGTCATACATGTCCTTGAATTGTGGATTCGCTTCAAGATACTTGTATATCACCTTCAACTTATATCCTTTGATATGACACGCATATTTCGCGTCATGACGGAACTGCTCCAACGAATCGTCATATACAATCAGATGGAGGTCAAAGTCTTCATCTCCTTTTGTCCACATTCTATGCAGGCTGTTCTTGCCCACGGCGGATATTACACAGTTTCTTTTACTCATAATTATATTTTTGAGGTTATCTGTTCTATGGTATGTTCTATAATCCTTTTCATCAGTTCATGGGAAGCTTCTCCGGACAGAAACAGGATCACCGCAATAACGATCAGGACAAGCACGACTAACGTGATTCCATGTTGTGTCACGAAAGGCATTTTACCCCCCATCAGGTTTTCCACTTCAGGACAATGGCGGTGTAAATCACTCGTTTTCATATCCGGCTTATGTTCAATAACTTTCATACGATTCCGTCTCATATTTCGTTTTAACAGCATTTCTTAAAGTCAATCAGGCATTCTGTTTCACTTCGGCAGTCATTTGATGCTTTACCAGCTCATAATACCGTCCTCTCTTTTCCAGCAACGATTCATGATTTCCCCGCTCCACAATCCGGCCACCGTCCATCACAATGATTTGATCGGCTTCACGGACAGTGCTCAGACGATGCGCACTGACCACCACTGTACGTCCTTCATAAAATCGCCGCATATTGGCCATGATCTTGGCCTCATTCGTGGCATCGAGCGAATTAGTAGCCTCGTCAAGAAAAATATATTCCGGATTTTTATAGATCGCCCTGGCAATGAGTATACGCTGACGCTGTCCCTGGCTCACTCCCTTTCCTTCCATACCGATAATGGTATTGTAACCTAAAGGAAGCGATTCTATGAAATCATCTATACAGGCCATTCGGGCGGCATTTCTCATACGTTTCTTGTCCGTCTCGTCCGTATTGACGGCGATATTGCCGGCAATGGTATCGGAAAAGATAAAGCTGTCCTGCATCACCGATCCCGTAGCGGCCCGCCAGGTATGCGGGTTGATATCAGACAGCAATACGCCTCCCACTTTTATGCTGCCCCGTGTAGGTTCATAAAATCCTTGCAGCAATTTGATCAGCGTGGTCTTGCCACACCCGCTCTCGCCGACTATGGCCGTCACCTTATGGGCGGGTATGGTAAGTGATATATCCTTCAGGGCCAGTTCACTTTCAGAGCCGTTATAGCTGAAAGACAATTTCTTAATCTCAATGCCATGTTCAGCTGGCAGTACGGCACGCTTCTTTTCTATATCTGTTTCTTCGTCATCCTGCGAATGTATTTCGTTCAGTCGCTCAAGGCTTATTTTCGCATCCTGAAATGACTGGGCAAAACCGATAAACTCACCTATAGGCGCAGAGACCTGACCGATAATATAGGTCAACGACATCATCATACCGAGAGTCATCGTCCCTTCCACCACGGCTTTCGCAGCAATATAATAAATAAGGATATGCGTGGTTTGGGTAAAAAAGACCGAACCGGACTGTTGGATCTGCCCTATACGCAGGCCTTTCAGTCCAATCCTGAACAGTTTGACCTGTATCCTTTCCCATTCCCAGCGTTTCTGCCGCTCACAGTTGTTGAGTTTGATATCCTGCATGCCCTGCACCAGTTGGATCATTTTACTTTGTTCCAAAGCCGACTGGTTGAAACGTTTGATATCCAGTTCTCTCCGGTAATGCATAAAAAAGGATATCCAGATCACATACAGCGTATTACCCACTACAAATATCGTCAGCACCAACAGATTGTAATAAGCGAGAATGGTAAGGAAAACCACAAAATTGATAAGCGAGAACACGATACGCATACTATTGGATAAAAGAAAATTCTTGATTCTCCCGTGATCACCAATGCGTTGCAGGATATCCCCCGTCATACGCGAGTCAAAGAACTGTAGCGGCATGGCTGTAAGCTTTATCAGAAAATCTGCTATCAGCTGGATGTCAATGCGAGAGTTCATGTGAAGCATAATCCAGGAACGGATATAGTCAATACTTAAAGTAGCCACAAAGAAACCAAGCTGGGCAAAGAGTATCAGTGTGATGATATTCAGGTTTCGTCCGTTGATACCCTGGTCAACCATAGCCTGTGAAAGGAATGGCAGAACCATCTGTATCAGGCTTCCCACAAGCATGGCTAACAGCAATTGTCCTATCATGCTGCGATAAGGGGTAAAATAACGGGCAAAAGACAACATGCTGCGGCTGTTTTTCTTATATTCGTCCTCCACACTGCCAAAATCATCACCGGGTTCAAGCATCAGAGCTACTCCGTTGCCATTCTTATCTGGATTAGGACCTATCCAGCACCGTTCGAATTCATCCCTTGAATAAGTCAGACGTTGTGAAGCCGGGTCGGAAATATGTATTCTATATTTTTTATCCTTACCCTTCTCAATGCCATAACATACCACAAAGTGATTCTGGTTCCAATGCAGGATGCAGGGGAACAAGCCTTCTTCTACCAATTCATCAAAAGTAACCTTTACACCAACAGTATCAAAACCGATATATTGTGCTCCTTCATTGATACCTTGCATACTCACCCCGTAACGGGAGATGTGGCAATGTTTACGCAACATTTCCACAGAATAATCCCGACCATAATATTTGGCTATCATACGCAGGGATGTCGGTCCACAGTCGGAGGCATCCAGTTGCTTGTAATGAGGAAAAGGTTTTAACTGATACATATCTGTTTATTTCTGTTTCTTCGGATTCCGGTTCCAATGATATACCAGATGGAACATCACATAATTGGGCAGTGAGCGATACCATGTCTCGGTACGGCCCTGGGCATCTACCGCGTATTG
>OOCB01002317.1_pt1 | contig 22213 bp, 20 predicted proteins | sample 1671351 | NCBI WGS metagenome assembly OOCB01 (sample SAMN06348148, study PRJEB24527) | human gut metagenome | biome: human gut; feature: ankylosing spondylitis patient; material: feces | host: Homo sapiens | place: China | collected 2015-10 | reverse complement strand
GGCATCGGTCCGCGCTTCGCGCGGGTGCCTTATATCCCCGCCGTGAACGGCGGGGCTTTACGGCACGTCGGGTAACAAAGCAACGCGATTCGTTGTTCTCGTACCGTTTCCCGTTTTCGGACTCCCGAACTCAGCGGAGCGACGACCATGCGATGCAACCTTCGTCGAGACACGACCAATGCCGCGTGACCGCGTCGGGAAGCCGGGAGACGGGAAGGACAAGGATCTTTCGACCGTCATTTTGAGGTGCTCGCGGTCGGCCCGGGTTTCCTAGCGGAAGGCGCAAGCAGAAGCCCTCCAACCCCCAGTCGCTCGACCCCGTAGTTCTTGAGATGTGTGACGGGCGAAACCTTTCTTACATTTCGAAATGAGAATGGATTGCATTTGTCGGACCCCTTGTGCATAATGAATCTAACGGGAAACAACATCCGTCACACAAAGGAGTCAATGGGGTCGACTCCGGCGGATCGGTCCGGACTGACGGGAAAACAGTCCTGCGGCCGGCGTATCTCCTGCGCTTGTTGTTTTCCGGGGTCTCTCCGAAAGGCCGACGGCAGCTTGGTGTCGTCGGCCTTTTTCCATTTTCTCGTCGGTACGATGTCGACGCTTCGGTGCGAGTCGCGACTGCGTACCGACTCTCAACAAATGCAAATGAGAACCACTTGCATTTTGTGTGCAACTGCGGCATAATGATTTCAACGAAGACGACATGTGCTCGCACCAAGCCGTTGCGAGCTCGCGCGGGGCGACCTTCGGGATCGGGGTCATGCTCGAAGGTTGCGGTTCTCCTCCCGCCCGTGTTGTTTTTCGGGGTCTCCGACAGGGCCGGCAACCGGTTGAGGTTGTCGGCCCTTTCTTCACACGGTCTTTCCTTCTTCCCTTTTGCCTCTACGTTTCGTCCCCGTTTCGATAAGCTTGAGGGATGGTTGCAACTTCTTCCTCCCCTCTTTTCGACGCTTTACCGCACGCGGGTGCTCCCTTGGAAGTCAATGCGTTGCGCCGCCTCGCGGAGCCTCTTCTCCAGCTTCTCGTCGGGCGGGGACTCGTCGTGCGCTTTCGCGGTACGTCGGTCGACACGCAGTTCGATGCCGAAGGTCGGCCGGCGGAAATCACGCTGCCGCTTCTTCCCGACAGCGTCGACGAGGCGGTGCTCGAAGTCTTTCAAGGACATATCGACCGCGCGGCCGCCCGTGCGCTCTTTACGCGCCGTACGGAGGCGACGAGCCGTCTGACGCACGACCCCGTTGCGGCTCGCATCTTTCGCGCGCTTGAAGATGCCCGGACGGAGCGCCTCATGCAGAAGCGCTTTCCGGGCTCCGCCTACAACCTCGAGCGCTATTACGAGCGGCTCTTCGCGGGTGCTGTCGGGACCGAAAGGGAAGAGGCGGACTTCGCCTGTGCGGTGAGGGCGGCGGTCGGGGATGCGCTCTTTGAGACCTTTGCCGAGGTGCAGTTTGACGAGCGTCGATCGACCGTCGTCGACGCGGACGATGACGTCCGACCCGAAGAGGAAGGGTTCGACCCTGCCGCGCTTCGCACGCACCTTTGCCGCGCGTACGCGCAGAGCTTTGAGGGAGAGACGCTTACGGAGGCCTTTGACGGTCTGAACTCCACCGAAGACACGGCACGCCTTGCGGCGGTGCTGGCGGGGTTTCTGACCGAGAACGACGCCGAGTCCGATTCCGAGACAGAGTGCGAGTCGGATGGGGAGAGCGGAGCGTCGGGGGACTCCGAGGCTGAATTGCAGACGGAAGAGGAAGAGGGTACGGGTTCGGGCGACGGCTCGACGGAGGAGGCCGGCGAGGGGACGGAGGATTCGCAAGCGCAGGCGGAAGAAAACTCGGATGAGGAGGACTCGGATGAAGATGCGGATGAGGCGTCCGACGGCGCTTCCGGGAATCGGTCCGAGAGCGACGACGAAGACGAGCGAGCGGATCCCGAGGAGGCCGACAACAAGGAAGACGGTGAGGACGATGGCGCCGGCGACGAGTCTTCCGGGAGCGGAGAACCCGAAGCAGGCGAAGAAGACGAAGAGGGCGAAACAGAGGGCGAAGGAAGCGCCGCCGAGGCCCTCTCGAACGCCGCCCGCACACTGCACGGGCGCAGGGGCTCGGCGTCCGTGCTCGACTTCGGCTCCGACATCGACTCCGATTCGGGGATCGATGCCGACGATGCGCACGAGCGGGACGATTCGAGCGATTCGGGCGACCGGAACAAATCGGACAATTCGGACGCGGCTCCTCTTCCCGGGGCGACGGAAGTTCTGCGGTCGTTCGGCGCAATGGACGCGACCGACGACGTCTTCGAGCGGATCGCGGCGCGCCTTCTTCCTCGGGTCGCGGAAGCGGCGCTTGCACGTGCCGTCTATCGCGTCTATTCGACGGACGACGATCGGGCGGAACTCGTTCGCGTGCGCGGGGACGCGCCCGTCGCGCAAATCGAAGAGCTCACCGCCTCGATGACGGGAACGATTCAGAAAAACCTCGAGCGCGCCTTTGCCGCCCGAAAGCTCTCTCACGTGACGCCCGGTCGCCGAAGCGGGAAACTCCGGGCCTCGGCCCTCTATCGTCTTGCCTCGGGCGACGTGCGGGTCTTTGAAAAGCGCGAGCCCGCGCTCGTAACCCACGCGGCGGTTTCACTTCTCATCGACTGCTCGGGCTCGATGGCGGGCGCTCCCGTGCGGCTTGCAGCGGTATCGGCCTATGCGCTCTCGACGGTGCTCGCGCGCCTCGGTGTTCCCTTCGAGGTGGCGGGCTTTACGACGCTCAAAATCGCATCCGCTCCTCTTGACTGGGAGCGCTGGAGTCGGTTCGAGCCCCTTTACATGCCGTTATTCAAACGGTTCGAGGACCGGTGGGACGCGCCCGCGCGCGAGCGTCTGGCGTCGCTTCTGACGTTTCCCGTCTCGCGCATGCGAAACAACGTCGACGGCGAGTGTGTCGAACGGGCGGCCGCTCGTCTCGCGCTCCGTCCCGAGGGGCGGCGCATTTTGATCGTGCTCTCCGACGGAGAGCCCGCGGCGGAAGGGCGGCTCGCCGACCAGGAGGCGCACCTAGCGGCCGTGACGGCAAGCCTTCCTCGACGCGGGATCGATGCGATCGGGCTCGGGATCATGTCCGAGGCGGTCGAACGGTTCTACCCGAAGCACGTCGTCATTCACCGACTCGAAGACCTGCCGGGAACGGTCGTGCGCGAACTCCACGCGCTCATCTTGGGGTGCTGAGGGGGACCGCAATACCCGGAGAAGATGCGGGATAGACTTTGTGTCACTTTAATCATCTTCTTTCCGATAGTGCGATGTTGCGTTTTCAACTTTTCGATCGGATCCGTCGATTTCTGCGGGCAGAGGCCGAAGGGCGCGGTTTTCCCGAGGCGTATGAGAAGGCCTTGATGCCGGGCGGTATCCGAAGGGCGCTTCTCGTCGACGGCGAGAACGTGTCGCCGAAAGCTCTCGGTTTCGTCGTCGAACGGTTGGGCGAAGCCTGGGACGGTTTTGAGGTGCGGCGTGTCTACGGCGACTGGCGCAAATCGGTGTTTTCCTCGGGCTGGCACCCGATATATCTGCGGCGGGGCCTGCGCGAAATTCAGCAGTTGTCGGCCGTGGCCGGCAAAAACGCAACGGACTTCGCGATCGTGATCGACGCGATGGAGTTCGCGGCCGAAGGGTTCGGGGAGATCGTCGTCGTCTCGAGCGATTCGGACTTCATGCCGCTCGCTCAGCGTTTGCGCGAGCGCGGCGTGCGCTACGTGGGGTTCGGAAAAAAGCAGACGCCGATCGGCTACAAGAAGAGTTGCGCGGTCTTTCTTGAGTTTCCGGAGGAGGCGCGAAAGCCTGAAACGATTCGATCGGTTGAAGCGCCTGCTGCGCCCCAAGTATTCCAAGCCCCGGAAACGTCCGTGAGTCCCGAGACGCAGGAAACGCCAGAAATCCCCGCGATGGCGGCGGATAAAGCCGTCGAGCCTGCGGCGGTCGGCGTGAAGCCTCTCACCGTGAAGGACGATGTTCTGCTTTTGAAAGCGATCAACCGGCAATTCCATGACGAGGACGGATTTACGAACGGCACTCATGTCGCCCGCTATGCCGAGATGCTCGGCTTCCGTTGGGAGAAACGCTCGAAGGCGCGCAAGCTTGGGACGATCGTGCGCAGACATCCGAAGATCTTCGAATGGCGCATCCGGAAGGGGCTCTTTAACTTTCGAATCCGCCCCGAGCCCAAACCGAAGCTCCCGGCTGATACGTTCTCCGCCTTGCCGCTTCCTGCCCATCGGCTTGCTTTGCCGCGGCCCGCTTCGAGGCGGCTACTGCCTGCGCCCGAGCGGCTGCCGTTGTTGCCGTTCTTTCCGTAACCTCCGCGACCTCGGGTACGATATGGAATTCCATCGTCATCTTCCCGGTTCGGGCGGCTCTCAACCTCGCCCGAGCCCGGGAAACCGGCATTGTTCCGAGAACTTTTCATGACTGAAACTTCACGCCCCGATTCGCCCGACGGCCCCGCGTTTCGCTCCGAGGCCGGAAGGGGGAACTCGGGCTTTGCGACGCAAGCTTATCTGCACGAAGTCTTCGGGTTGCGCGGCAACCTCGCGCGCTCCACGTGCGGGCGTCGTCCCATTCCGATCACGGTGTGTCGGCCTGCGGCCGAAGACATCGATCTCGTTCCCGACGTGCGCGAAGACTACGTCTGGAACGTGCAGGAATTGAAGTACGTGCTCTCCGCCGTGGAGATGGGGATCCCCGTTTACATCTGGGGGCACAAGGGCGTCGGAAAAACCGAGATGGTCGAGCAGATCTGCGCCCGAACGCGCCGACCGCTCGTGCGCGTGCAACATACGTCGAACACCGAAGAGTCGCAGATCGTCGGGCAGTGGACGGTGAAGGACGGGAGCACGGTTTTTGAGTACGGGCCGCTGCCGACCGCCATGAAGTACGGTTGGGCCTACCTCGCGGACGAGTACGATTTCGGGCTTCCGAACGTGCTCGGGGTCTACCAGGCGATGCTCGAAGGAAAGCCCCTCATGATCAAGGAAGCTCCCGCCGACATGCGGGTCGTGCGACCGCACCCCGATTTTCGCTTTTTCGCCACGGGCAACACGAACGGCACAGGGGACGAGACGGGACTCTACCAGGGGACCGTTCTTCAGAACGCCGCCAACTTCGACCGCTTCGGGCTCGTACTTCAGAAGGGCTATATGGCGCGCAAGGACGAAATCAAGATTCTCGAGCGCTCGACGGTCGTTACGAACGAAGAGGCGGGGCGCCTCGTCGACTTTGCGGCGCAGGTGCGCAAAGCCTTCGACGCGGGGAAAATCTCCGACACGATTTCGGTGCGTACGCTCATCTTCGCCGCACGTCTCGGGGTCGCGCACGCTTCTTTCCGTGCGGGACTGCAACTTGCGTTTCTCAACAAACTCTCCGCCACCGACCGCGCGGCCTGCGACGCGCTCGCGATGCGGATTTTCGGCATGAAAGAAAGCCGTTCGGACGAGGGTGTGTGATGGACGTTCGCGACGTTTTTTCTTCGGGCGTCTATCGCGGGAAGACCTTTGCGGATCTGTGTGCCACGACATCGGGCCTTCAGTATCTGGAGCGCTGGGTGGAAGAGCGCGACAAAACGCCCGCCGCGCGCGCATTCGAAGACGCGGCCCGGGTGGCGGTCTCGGGGTCGGGCAACCGCTCGGTCGAAACGCTGTGGTTCGTTCTTGACGCGACGGCGGAACTTTCCCGCACGCGCTTCGGCGTGGAGCGTCGGGAGGATATTCGTGCGGCGCTTCTCGCCGCACGTACGGCGATCGCGCATGCGGGTGCTGTGGAGGGGCCGGCACTTTCCGTTCTGGGCGGAAGCGTGGGCGAGTCCGGGGATTTCTACGTGCTTACGGCGAAAAAGAGCATGCGCAAACTCTGCGCGATCGTCTCCGAGGCCGTTCGAAGCCGACAGATCGAAACGCACGGTCTCGCCGCCGACCGCGTGACGATCCTCGCGCGCCTGGCGGATTGGAAGATTGCCGAAAAGCGCCCCGAAGGACTGCGGGCGCTTCTCGCGGCGTTCGATCGGTTGCTTGAAAACGAGACGGACGACGAGGCGCCGACGGTTGCCGTTCGCCCGGTCGACCAGGCCTCCCTCAAGACTGCGAAGGCAACGAAGACAACCAAGGCCCTCAAGACTTCCGAACGTCCCGAAACAACTCCGAAAACGGAGAATCTCTTCGACGCGGTGCATCTCCCCTATGCGGGGGGCGAAGCGGAGTTTGCAACGGAAGGCGCCGTGAAGCCCGAAGCCGAAAGTTCCGAATTTCCGGATGGTCGGGAAAGTAGGAAAGAGGAGACCGCCCTCGAATCGGGGAGGGCGCCCCTCCGCGCGACGACAACGGGTGCGCGTACGAGCTCTCGAAAGACACCCTCATCAACCGCAAACGACGAAGCCGAATCCCGGCCGCTGCGCAGTTGGGAGATTTGGGGCGGATGGTGAGCGGCGAAACGCAGAGAATTCGCACGTTCGGGATTCGTTCTCTCGCAGGGAAACTCCCAAACTTGTGAGTGTCGTGACGGTGCCGACGGGCTGATAAGATGCTTGCGTACGGGGCGCTTCGCTCCCGTTCCTCGGCACCATTCCAAGAGGCCCGAACCATGCACCTCATCGACGAAGCCGCTCGTGTGGCTTTTGCGTCTCTGATCCACGACGTCGGCAAGTTTGCTCAACGCGCCGGCCTCACCGTATCGCCCTTGACGAAGGACACGCACGTTCAGCTCTACTGTCCGAGGACGCCTGAGAATCGCCCCACGCACATTCATGCGGCATACACCCCCATGGCGATCGATGCGATGGAGGCGTGGCTTCCGGACTTGGTCGGAGGGCGAACCGCGCCCTTCGAAGGAGCGGGCGCACTCAAGCACGCGGACAGTCTCATCAACGCGGCGGGCGCTCACCACCGACCCGAGACGCTTTTGCAGTGGATCGTCGCGACGGCGGACCGTGCGGCGTCGGGGTTCGAGCGCGAAACGAAAACCGAAGAGGAAGCTCGATCGAGCGACGGGGACGATTACATTCGGACTCGTCTCTGGAGCCTTTTGGAGGAAATCCGTCTCGATCGACCCGAAGGGGCGGCGCCCCTCACGCGTAAGCCCCTGCGCGCATTGAGCGTCGACGCGCTCTTTCCCCGACAGGGGATCGTTCCCGAGAAGCGGACCGAGGGCGAGCGGGAGTATCGCGCCCTCTGGGACGACTTTTTGAAAGCGGGTCGTCGGATTCCGAATGCGATGCGTCGGAATTGGCCGCTCTGGCTCGATGCGTTCGATACGTTGTGGCTGGCCTATACGCAGTCGATCCCGTCTGCGACCGCCTTCAACGCGCGTCCCGACGTGTCGCTCTACGACCACTCCAAAGCGACCGCGGCCGTTGCCACGGCGCTCTGGGCCTGGTGTGAGGCAAGCGGCAGGGATACGGATACGCTGGTGCGCGGACTCAAGGACTGTTCGCTCTGGAACGAAGAGTCGCTCCTTCTCGTTCAGGGGGACTTCTTCGGCATTCAGGACTTTATTTTCTCCGGTGCGGCAAGCACGCAGAAGAAGGCGGCCAAGATCCTGCGCGGTCGGTCGTTTTACGTGTCGCTCCTCACCGAAGCGGCGGCGCTTGCCGTTTTGGAGAAGCTCGCGCTTCCAGCCACGTCGCAGATTCTCAATGCGGCGGGCAAGTTTCTCATCGTCGCTCCGAACACGCCCGAAGTGCGCGAGCGCCTTCGCGAGACGGAGTCGATATTCGAAACCTGGTTCGTGAAGGAAACCTGCGCTCAGGCCGGTCTCGGACTCGCGTTTCAAGCCGCAACCCTTCGGGATCTTACCGGGGAGCGGTTCCCGAAACTCATGCGTTCGATTTTCGAAAGCCTCGAGCGTTCGAAACTCACGCGCTATCGGCTTTTCGACGAGGATCCGACGAACGTGCCCGGCCCCGTGCTCGAAGCGGACTATCGGTTCGGACCCTGCGCCTGGCAGGGCCGGTGGCCCGCGGACGCGCTCGACGAGAACGGCTTGCCGACCGCGCGGCTTACCCGCGACGAAATTGCGGTCGGTGAGGCGATCGTGCGCATGGATACGCTCGCGCTTGTCGACGAGGATGTGCGGCTTGACGGGCTCGGCTTCGAAACAAAGACCTTGGATGGTGCGGTTTTCGGTTCTCGGGCGATCTTTTTCGCGCACGGCAACGTCGAAGCGTTTCTGCGGGCGGTTCCCTCGGAAAGCATTCGGCGCGTCTGGGACTTTTCCATGCCGCGCGCTTCGGACGAAGTGCTCTGGCGGGGGCTTTCGAGGCGCTCGATCAACGGGTACGTTCCGCGACTCGACGAAGCGCTCGTTCCCGAGGACGAACCGCGCTTTGCGGGTCTTCCGGGTGAGGACATCGGACACGAACGGATCCTCCCCTTCGAGTGGATCGCGCGACTCGGTCAGTCGTTCGACGAACGGGGACGGATTTGCGGCGTTCCCGCTCTCTGCGCTCTCAAGGGCGACGTCGACCAACTCGGACGCATTTTCCAAGAGGGCCTCGTCGGGGCGGGCGGTCGCGGCATGAATTTTGCAAAAATGGCGAGTCTCTCGCGGGAATTCAACGCGTTTTTTTCGATCGCCGTGCCCTTTGAATGCTCGAAAGCGTTTCCTCACGTCTATACGGTGTTTGCGGGCGGGGACGACTTCTTTTTCATCGGGCCCCTTTCGGAGACGCAACGCTTTGCGACGGCATTGCGCGACCGTTTCGTCGAATTTTCGGCTGCCAACCCCGAAGTGCACTTCAGTGCGGGCTTTGCGGTGGTGAAACCCGGGATGCCGGTGCGGCGCCTCTCCGAAGCAGCCGAAGAGGCGCTTTCCCGAGCGAAGAATTCCGGACGCAATGCGGTGTGCGCGTACGGCGAGTGCGTCTCGTGGACGGAGTGGAAGGCGCTCCGTGAGGTTCAGAGCCGACTCGAAGAATGGAGATCGGCGTACGGGCTCTCGACCTCGTACCTCTATGCCCTCTTTGAGATCATGGAGTTGGCCGAACGGAGCAACGATCCGCGTGCCGCGATCTGGCGCAGCCGCCTCTATTACCGGACGACCCGCTGGATGGAGAGCGTCGCGCGCGAGCGGCGACTGTCGTCCTCCGCCGCATCCGAAGCCACGACGCAGTTGCTCGGAAGCTTGACGCGCGACCTCGACACGCACGGCGCCCGAATGCGCATCCCGTTGACCAATCTCTTTTACGGCGTCCGTCGGGCGCGGTGAAGACCTTCTACGCGAACATCCGTTTTTCTTTCGAGAGTGTTACCCATGAGCTATTCGAATACGAACACGTCATCGAGCCCGGTCGAGTGGACGGTGACTTTGAAGCTCGACCCGCCGCTCGCAAGCGACCTTTTTTCGAGGCAGGCCGAGCTTGCCGCGCGGAAGTGCCGTTCGTCGAAAACCGAAAACAAGTCGACGCAGATCCGACGCTTCTACGACGAACTCGTCCTGTGGCACGAGCAGGTGAAAACGGCTCCCGATCCGGAAGCCAAATTCCGCGAGATCGAGCCTTATTTGCAGATGCTCCGAGCCAAAGCCGCATACGCCCGCGCCCGCAAGCTGATCGACGAGAATTTCCGCGTGCTCGTCAACGCGCTTCTCGACGGGATCAAGGGCCCCGGGAGCCTTGAGAACGGAAAGCTTTTCTTCGAGGCGTTTCTCGGCTTTCGCAAGTTCCTCGAAATGACCGAGGGTTCCCGCAAGTAACACCTGCACCAGGGTCGGTTGGGTCCGAAGGCGGACGACATATTTCCAGTGAGACAGACGATGCAACTCAAGAACCTTCACAAAATTACGGCGACGGTCGTGTGCGAAACCGGCCTGCACGTCGGCGGCAACGACGGCGAAATGCACATCGGCGGCATCGACAACCCGGTCATCAAGCATCCGATCACGAACGAGCCCTATATTCCGGGATCGAGCCTCAAGGGCAAGATGCGCGCGATGCTCGAATGGCGCAGCGGCTTCGTGAAGGAAAAGCCGCTCGACTGGCAGGATTACAAGCAGTCGGGTTCCGAAGACGTGCTCGATATTTTGAAACTCTTCGGCATGAGCGCGGGAGCCGATCTCACGCTCGACGAGGCTGGCATCGTTGGTCCGACGCGCGCGTCCTTCTGGGACCTCGCGCTCGATCCTGCCTGGGTTCGGGAGCAGCACGAGGCGCGGCGCCTCCTCACGGAAGCGAAAAGCGAAAACGTCATCAATCGAATCACCGGTACGGCCGAGCATCCCCGCCAGACGGAGCGCGTACCCTCGGGGGCGCGGTTTTCGATGACGGTGACGCTCAAGGATCTCGGCGACGACGAGCGTCTCATGAAGACGCTCTTGGTCGGCCTCAAGCTCGTCGAATTCGACGGGATCGGCGGCTCGCTCTCGCGCGGTTACGGCAAGGTGCGCTTCGACGACCTCAAGATCGACGGAAACGACGCGACCGAACTTTACCGTTCGATCGATCCCTTCCGCCCCTTGTGATTCGGACGGCAACACCGGCGCTTTCCCTCGGAGTTTGCACATGCAACGACTTCTCATCACCATCGAACCCCGATCGGGCTTTGTCTCGCCGTTGAAGGGCGGACAGCTTTTCGGGCAGTTGGCCTGGACGATTGCGGAGGCGTTCGGCTCGGCTCGCCTGACGTCGTTGCTCGACGGCTACGTCGACGGCAGACCGTTTCTCGTACTCTCGGATGCGATGCCTTCGGGCGTTGTTCCGATGCCGGCAATGCCCGTCCATTGGTGGGCGCCCGACGTGAACGTCCGGGAGCGCAAGCGCATCAAGGCTTTGCGGTGGTTGCCGCGCGAGGCGCTTCGCGAACCCGTGGCGCGCTGGCGCGATCGCGCACTTACCGACGACGATCTCGCGAAGTCGGGGTTCTCGGCGCGCAACGGGGAACGTACCCGCAATACGATTTCGCGCGCGACCGGGACGACGGGCGAAGGACGGTTCGCTCCTTTCGATACGACCGACACGTCGTTCGGTGCCGGATCTCGGCTCGACATCCATGCGATTCTCGACGAAACCCGTCTCGATCGGAAGGAATTTCTCATGTTGCTCGAAAACGCGGGTCTTTTCGGCTTCGGAGCCGACGCTTCTTCGGGTGCCGGGAAGTTCGTCGTTATGCACGCGGAGGTCGAACCCGACGAGCCTCCTTCAACGCACTTTCTTACCCTCGCGGCGATGTCGCCCGTTGCGGGCGTATTCCGTTCGGACCGTACGTTTTACAAACCCGTGACCTACTTCGGTCGCCACGGCAACGTGCGCGCCCTTTCGTCCGTGCCCTTCAAAAAGCCCCTGCTTCTCGCCGACACGGGAGCGTTTCTGACGGTGCACGCCGAGGCGCCGCAGACAATGAGTTTTGCGGGGCGCGGCATTGTCGGACACTCGGCTTATGCGGATACGGTGGCTCAGGGCTACGCGCCGCTTCTTGCCGTAACGCCCGTTATTCGTCATTGAGAGAGGATCATGCACGCTACGCCATATCTCACTCGTCAAGTATTCCTGACGCTCCTCTCGCCCGTGCATGTCGGTTGCGGGGAAACCTATGATCCGACGAATTACGTTATTGACGAGGGCGTCCTCTACGGGTTCGAACCGTCGCTTGTGTGGTTGCCCGAACAGGAACGGCAGGAGCTTCGTCGTCTCGCTCTGAAAGGCGATCGGACCGGTTGGGCTGCTTTTTTCCATCGCAACCGTCGAAGCTTCACGGCTCAGGCTCGAACGGCCGTTCGGGCGGGGCGCGAGGTCTGCTTGAACTATCAAAAGCTCGTCGAACGAAAGGGAAGCGACAATCAGTGTTTGATCGAACGCACGACGTACACGGCCGCAGGCGACGATGACACGGCGTTTATCCCCGGATCGAGCGTCAAGGGCGCGGTGCACACGGCGCTTCTCGAGCGTCTCCATATCGGGAAACGCGATGTTTGTAAGGACGATGAGCTCTGGGGTAAGGGGTTTGAAAAGCGGCCCCTTCGACTTCTCAAGGTCGGCGACTTCATGCCCGAAGGTCCCGTCTTGATGCGGGCGGTGTCGGCCAAACGACTCGCGAAGGATGCTCGGGGAACCTCGGGGCGCAAGGAAGGGATTCCCATGGCGATCGAGACGCTCTGGCCGGGCGGCTACCGTGCGTTTTCTTCGAGCTGGGCGATTGAGGGGGACCGGTCGGAGCAGGGGATCGCCGACGCGTACGTCGATTTTCAACGAATCGCTCGGGATCTGACCGCCTTCAACCGCTCGAAGCTTGAGGCGGAATTGCGGTTGCTTGAAGTCGACCCGAAGGCGGGTGACTGGGGGCGCCGCGTGAGGGAGCTCCTAGGTTCGATCGATCCGCTCCTGAAGCGGGGCGACATGGCGCTTTTGCGCGTCGGAAAGTTTCAGGGGGCTCTGTCGTTGCGCCTCTCGGCGAGTGACAAGAAGCCGCCCAAGACGCAGACCTTCGTATTGAACGACGGTCAGGTCCTTCCTTTCGGATGGGCGCTCTTGGAGTTCCGCGACGAGGTGTCCGAACCCTTGAAGGCCTGGTGCCGTGCCTGGCCCGACACGCAGGCGGTCGACCTCCGGGCCTTGCGTCAAGCCCGTCGCGAAGAGGAGACTTGTCGCCGAGAGGAAGCACGGGCCGAGGACGAGCGACGTAAGGCCGTCGAAGTCGCCGAAGCAGCCGAAGAAGCACGACTTGCGGCGATGAGCGACGAGAAGCGGCGCGTGGTTGTCCTCGGTAACAGCCTCGGCAAGTATTCGGGCACCGTCAACCCCGGGTCCGATCTCTTTCGAGCCGTCCAGGTACTCCTGCGCGAGGCTGCGACCTGGGCGAACATCGAGGACCGGAAGTTTTGCGCTCTGACGCTCGCGCCGCTCGTCAAGGAGCGGGGCATGTATCAGGGCAAGGCCAAAAAGGAACTCAAAGAATTGCTCAACAAGCTCGGGAGCGACTGAGGAAGAAAAATGATCGACTTGCCCTTGACGTGGCCTCTGGCACGGTACAAGTTTGTCTTTAAGGTTGAACGCCCCATCGAACTCCCCGACTATGCGGGGTCTGCCTTTCGCGGTGCGTTTGGTCGGGCGTTGCGCAAAACGGCGTGCATGACCCGAATGACCGATTGTTCGGCGTGTCCGCTTCGGAGCACGTGCGCCTATACGTCCGTTTTCGAGACGCCCGCGCCCGCCGAACATACCCTGCAGTCTTTCAGCAAGGTGCCGAACCCTTACGTCATCGAGGCGCCCCTCGGCGGACGAAAGCACCTGGATGTCGGAGATCGACTGGAATTTTCCGTGGTTCTCTTCGGCGACGCCCTGCAGAAACTGGCCTTGATCGTCTATGCAATGCAACGCGCTTTTTCTTATGAGGTTTGCCGCGGGAAAGCCGCATTGCAGTGCGTGTGTCTTGAGGCCGAAGGGCGAAGCGAGCTGATTTACGAGCCGGGCGCCGAATCGATCAAGCCGCATGCGCAACGTCTGACGCTGACCGCTCCCCTAGGGGAGGCCGACAAGACTTTGCGTTTCGTGACGCCGCTGCGCCTCCAGAATAACGGGAAGATTTACGGTGCCAAAGACATCGAGCCCCTTCCTTTCCTCACCGCGCTCGTGAGGCGGATCGGTTTGCTTGCCGAATTTCACGGTGACAAGCCGAATCTGGACTATCACGCCTTGAGGGAAGCTGCGTTTGCGGTCGACTCTTCCCATGCGTTGAGCTGGCAAAATTGGAAGCGTTATTCATCCCGTCAGCAAAAAAGCATGTATCTTGGCGGTCTCGTCGGTACCTGGACGCTGAGCCGGGTTCCCGAAGCGTTGCAGATTTTTTTGGAGCTCGGAAGCTACCTCCATGTAGGTAAAAATGCCACCTTCGGGTTGGGGCGCTACGAAATTTTATATTGATTTATATCAAGAATTTAAGTTATGTTCAAGAGACTACTGACGATGAATTTTCAGAGCTTGGATTTGCTACTCGCACAGGCGTTTGCCGAAAAACTGCTATTCTGACGGTACCCTGATCTTGAAGGGATTGAGACTAGGTCATACGGGTCGTCGTGACGTCGGGCGAAATTCTGACGGTACCCTGATCTTGAAGGGATTGAGACGGTTTGCTCTTGCAAGTGCTGGAACGTCTTGAGATTCTGACGGTACCCTGATCTTGAAGGGATTGAGACATTGACCTCTTGATCCTTGTCCGTGAAGGCCTTCTCATTCTGACGGTACCCTGATCTTGAAGGGATTGAGACATTCGTCCATGTCGAACACAACTTGTACTTGACATTCTGACGGTACCCTGATCTTGAAGGGATTGAGACTCGTGAAGGCTGTCATTTTCGGCCTCCTCAAAGGATTCTGACGGTACCCTGATCTTGAAGGGATTGAGACTCGACCTTCTTCGCCTTGCGTGCGGGCATCTTATTCTGACGGTACCCTGATCTTGAAGGGATTGAGACATTGAAGGGCCTTAGCATAGACCGGGATACATTATTCTGACGGTACCCTGATCTTGAAGGGATTGAGACTACCCTTGACGACGTAATGAATCTCCAATTCCAATTCTGACGGTACCCTGATCTTGAAGGGATTGAGACGTATAAGAGTCATGAATCGGATACAGGATATTCTGACGGTACCCTGATCTTGAAGGGATTGAGACCCGAGTTCGACGACCATCGTTTGGTCGCTCGAAATTCTGACGGTACCCTGATCTTGAAGGGATTGAGATTTTGTGCTTCAACAGTGTCAAGGTGTATGTTGGATTATGACTGTGCCTTGGCTTTGAAGAGATATCCGGAATTTCACAAGTTTGTGAGTTTTACGGCGGAGGAATTGGAGGAGTATATTTCCCGTGTGAATACGTTCGTATGGAGGTGTTGTGTCTCGCTTTCTGTATTTGGTTTGCTATGATGTGGCTGACCCCAAAAAGTTACGACGTATTCGAAAAATGACGGCGGCATATGCGGTGGGCGGTCAAAAATCGTTTTATGAGTGTTGGATGACGGAGTCGGAATTGAGGCAACTCATTCGGCAAATCGAAAACGAAATTGACTTGGAAACGGATCGGGCCCATCTGTTTTCCTTGGATCCAAGGAGCTCTCCGTTTTTATTTGGAGTTGCAAGCCGTCAATCCATCAACCCTTTCATGGTGATCTGACGATGACGAGTCTCTTTGTGGATCGGAGAGGCGTCGAAATTAGACTCGACGGGGAAGCTCTGACTTTTTATGAAAAAGATGAGCGTATTGCTACGGTGCCGATTGCGCCTCTTGAGCGGATCTATGTCTGCGGGGACACCCTGGTGCGAGCCGGACTTCTGGCAAAGCTCGGAGAGCGAGGTGTGGGGGTTGTTTTCCTTTCCGGAAGGAGGTTTGTGCCGTCGCTCTTCCTTCCCAAGCCCCATAACGATGCTTCACGTCGAATCAAGCAGTACGAATTGAGTTCCTCCAATGTATTCAAAATGCGATTTTCTCGTGAAATCGTGTCGAGAAAAATTCGAGCGCAGAGGGACTGTTTGTTGAGTTTGAAAACCGAGCATTCGGAATGTGAAAACGAACTGACAGAGCTCTCCGATAGGTTGCTCGAACTTCTCCCTCAAGTTGAGGGATTGTCTTGTTCGGCGGAATTGCGAGGATTGGAAGGTTCTGCGGCAAAGCTCTATTTTTCAGGTGTTGCTCGTGTTCTTCCGAAGGAGCTGTGTTTTTCCGGTCGAAATCGTCGGCCGCCACGGGATCCCTTTAATGTGATTCTTTCCCTTGGTTATACATTGCTGCACTCCGAGGCGGTATTGATTTCCTATGGAATGGGGCTGGATCCGTACATCGGATTTTATCATTCCTTGGATTTCGGTCGGGAGTCGTTGGCTTGTGACTTGATAGAGGATTTGAGGCCGCTTGTTGATCGTTTTGCCATCCGTCTTTTTGAAGAGAAAATTTTGACGATCGACGATTTTTCTCGTCAAACGGATTCGTGTCTTCTCGGAAAGTCGGGGCGCACTCGGTTTTATCCGGCGTGGGACGAATGCCGCAAATCGCTCCGTGCGGCGCTCGAAGACCGTGCGTCCGAGTTGCTTCGTGCGGCAACGGAGTTGTCGAATACGACGGATGTCGAAAGGTGTACGGCATGAGTACGTATCTCATCGGCTATGACATTCGTAATGCGCGTCGCTTGCAACGCGTGCACCGAAAATTGCTGGCGGCGGCCATGCCGCTTGAATACAGCGTATTTCTTTTTGTCGGAAGCGACGAAGGATGTCGACGAAGCGTTGAGGACTGCCTTTCACTTATGAACCCGAACGAAGACGAACTTCGGTGTTACCGCTTGCCCGCTCACGGGCGGAGGTTTGAGATCGGCCGCACGGTGCTTCCCGACGGTGTTGTGTGGACCGGGTGGTCCGCTTCGGAAAGCGTAGGCTGAGTGAGATTCGCAGAGTGCTTTCGGATCGACTCGCGCGGAGGAATAATTTCAAAATGGCTCTTTGGTTTGTTTCGCGTCACTCGGGTGCCCGGGCCTGGGCACGGGCACGTTCGCTTCAGGTCGATCACTGGGCGGAGCATCTTGATGTCGAAGACGTGAGTGAGGGGGATGTGGTCGTGGGAACGTTGCCCGTCGATAAAATCGCAGGAATCAACGCACGGGGTGCCAGATTCCTCGCGCTTTGCCTCGATCTCACGCCCGAGATGCGAGGGCGGGAGCTCACGCCCGACGACATGGAAACGCTCGGCGGGCGACTTGTCGAGTATCGCGCCGAACGGGTGGAGTCGACGTGACGGCGGTGCGCTCCGCGCGCCGCACACAAAGTAACGATAAAGGAGAGTACGCGTTATGACGGTTTTGTCCGAACGAGTCGATACGCACATCATGTTCGTGTCGGAACACAATTCGCCCAATCTTTGGCCAGCGACGGATTCGAAACTTACACCTTCGCACGCGATTTTGGTGACGACGCCCGAGATGAAGGCGAGGGCCGAGAGCTTGGAACGGGCCCTGCGTATGACCGTACCGGGCGTCGCGATCGAATACGTCGACGTGCCGAACGGCTACGACATCCTGATGCTCGCCGATACGCTCGAGGCGTTGATTCGCGGCCTCAGGGATCGGGGATTGCGGCCGCTTTTCAATCTGACATGCGGCACGAAGGCCATGACACTTGCGGCGATGACGGCGACTGAAACGACGAAAACGCCGTGCCTTTACCTGCCGATCGACTCTCATGAAATGATTTTCGTGCGGGAACTCGAGACGATGAAGCTCGATTGCACCATGCAATTGAAGCCCTACGTCTCCCTGTACGGCTTTGCCATGCGCGAAGAGCCGAAGTCGTTGCCTTTTTCGCAGGAATTGCGCGACCTCGCGGAAGAGCTCGCGCGGACCGACTCGTTCCGCGAGGTTTATCCTGCCGTCAACCATCTGGCGAGCGAGGCAGCCGAGAAGCTTGCCGTGTCGCTCGACGCGATCGGCCCGACGTCGGCTGCGTTCGATGCGCTCCTCGATCGATTCGAGGGAGTGCAGTTGCTGACAATCAACGGGCGAACCGTGCGCTTCGGCAACGAGGCGAAGCGCTTCTTCGTCAACGGGGGGTGGCTCGAAGATTGGGCCGCCAACGCGGCGCGCCGAGCTTTCCCGGGGACCAAGGTGGTTGAAAATGCCCAAATCGATTACATCGAGGGCCAAAACGGCAAGGTTGACGTCAAGGGCATGCACAACGAGCTCGACGTGGTCTTTTGGCAAAACGACCGGCTCGTCATTCTCGAATGCAAGACGTCGGACCTGGGCGAAGAAAAGCGTTTCAACGACGTGATCTACAAACTGAGTGCGCTCGGAAAGCTTTTCGGGAAAACCGTTCGTCCCGTCATCGTTTCGTACCAGCCGCTCCGCAACGCGGCGCTCAACCGGGCGAAATCCCTCCGTATCGAGGTCGTAGCGGGAAAGGACGTATGGCGGCTTGAGGAGCGCCTCAAGGGGCTCTTGCGCGAGAAGGTGCGGGCATGACCGCCGAACGCTACCCGCGTCGTATTTTGCTGGCCGTCACCGGAATGTCCACGCAGGTCGTGACGGAAACCCTCTGGGCGCTTTTTGCGAAAGGAGAGCTTCCGACCGAGGTGTATCTCGTCACGACCGAGCACGGCCGCAATCGGGCCGTGCGCGATTTGCTCGACCCCAAGGACGGACGCTTTCACGCGTTTTGCCGCGACTACGGGCTCGAAGGGAGGATCGCTTTTTCCGAAGACTCGATCCGTGTGATTCAATCCGCCTCGGGCGATCGGTTGACGGACATCCGTACGCCCGAAGACAACGCCAGTGCCGCGGACGTCATTCTCAAGGTCGTTCGGTCGTTTTGCGCCGACGAGCGTGCGCAAGTGCACGTTTCGATTGCGGGCGGTCGCAAGACCATGGGGTTTTTCGCGGGCTACGCGTTGTCGCTTTTCGGCCGAGCGCAGGATCGACTCTCCCACGTGCTCGTTTCCGAGCCCTTCGAATCGAATCGAGACTTCTTTTACCCGAGTCCCGTTTCCCGTAATATTCTCTCGACCGACGGTCGGCTCCTCGACGAGGCTCAGGCGCGCGTGACGCTCGCCGAAATACCCTTCGTACGTTTGCGGGAGGGGCTCAGTGCGAATTTTCCCGAGGACTGTACGCGGTACGAGGACGTCGTGGAACGCGCTCAGGCCGAGATGCTTCCGCCCGTTTCGCTTCGGATCGAGCTGCGCGAAGGTGCCGACCCGGTGCTCTTGTGTTCGGGGCGGCGCGTCAATCTGGCACCCATTCCATTGGCCGTCTATGTTTGGCTGGCCGAACGCCGCAAATGCTCGGCCGAGGGCATTCGTCCCGGGCTCGAAGCGGCGGCGGAGATACTTGCGTTGCACGCGGAACTTTTCCCGCGTCGCTCGGGCGACCATGCCCGAAGTCTTCGTGCGTTGAAGCACGAGGAAGACGTGTTGCCGTACTTTCAGGAAAAGCGTTCCCTCATTCATCGTGCGCTTCGGGAGGCGCTCCCCGAACGACTTGCCGAGTCCTACTTCGTGGCCGCTCGCGGACGTCGTCCGAACACGGTGTATATGCTGAACATCGATCCCGATGTCATCGATATTGTTCGAATTCCCGACGCTCGCTCCTCCGAGAAGAGGTAAGAGAAAGACCGTCCCGGAGAAATGGAAAACGTGACAAACGCATCGACTGAAGTGGCCGCCCGACCGCCGGTTTTCGAGTCGTCCGAGCCGTCGCCTTTGGTGCTCGAAGAACTCCGTTCGGCGCTCGAAAGTTTTCGGAATGCCTCCGATTCCCCGGGCGTCCCGAACGACGCGACCGCTCGTCTCGAAGCGCTCGCGCGCCTCGCGTGCGAAGCCGACGAGCCCGAGCATGCACGGACGCTGCTCGCGCCGAAAGCTCGAGGACTCGTTCATATCGACGAGCGTTCGGGCCTTCCCGCGGCTTTCATACTCTGGGGCCCCGTCACGGAGGAAACGCATGCGTGGCTCGCGCCGCAAGGGCTTGCGGCCGACTTTGAGGTGCTCCTCATTGCGGTGGAGGCCGCCCGTCGCCGTCGGGGGATCGGGCGGGGACTCCTCGAAGCGGCGCTTGAGAGCGAAGCAAAGGGCGCTCGGTGGGTGCTCGGGACGGGAAACGTTCCCGCAACCGAGCGCTTTTACCGGGCGTCGGCGTGGGAGCCGGTCGGTCTTGAGCCCGGATACTTCGAACGCGCCTACGGGCACGCGATCTTTGACGGGGAGACTCGCTTGACGGCACGCGCCTACTTCATGAAGACGAAGCGCACGTGAGGTCGTCCGGGAAAAGCGGGTGTCCGAGGCCGTTTTCGGTCGACGAACTCTTCGTTTGAAAACCGCTTCTCTTTCGAAAAACCTCCGGGTCTTCTAAAATGGCGCGCGACGGGACCGCACGCAACGTTGCGGTCCGTTTGTTTTTTAGTTCGTGCGCCCGGGGACCCGCCTCGCGCGTCACCCTTTCTGGAGAGCTCTTTGATGCCCCGCGTCCTCAATATCGGTTCGATGAACATCGACTACGTCTATGCCGTGCCGCACTTCGTGCAACCCGGCGAAACGCTTGCCGCCTCGGGGCGGGCGTTGCACGAAGGGGGCAAAGGGCTGAACCAGAGCGTGGCGATGGCTCGTGCGGGGCTCGCGGTCGAACACGCGGGGTTCCTCGGGATCGACGGGGTCTTTCTGAAGGACTTCCTCTCGGACCAGGGTGTCAAGGTCGACGCGGTCGGCGTGAGCGACACCTTCCCCTCGGGGCACACGATCATTCAGGTTTCGCCCGACGGTGAAAATTCGATTCTCTACTTCCCGGGCACGAACCGCATGCTTGAGGAAGCGCGCATCGACGAACTCCTCTCGGGTCTCTCGAAGGGGGATTTCGTCGTGCTTCAGAACGAAGTGAACGACGTCGCGCTCTGGGTTGAAAAGGCGCTCGCGCGCGACCTTCGCGTCGTTTTGAATCCCGCGCCCTATACGGCCGACATCGCGCGACTGCCGCTTAATCGTCTCCACGCTCTCATCGTCAACCGCACCGAAGGTCGCGGGCTTCTCGAAGACTTCACGAAGAGCGAAGCGATCGATACCGGGGAAACCATTCTCGAGGCGCTCGCCGATCGCTTCATTCGCGACGAGCCCGCGAGCGGTCCGGTCCTCATCCTCACCGAAGGGTCCGGAGGCGTTTCCTTCAAGATCCCGGGCGAAGCGCCCCGCCACTTCCCTGTCTTCCCCGTGACGGCGGTCGATACGACGGGAGCGGGCGACACCTTTGCGGGCTACGCCGTCAAGGCTCTCATCGAGGGCGTTGAAAAGGGGAACGCGGCGCTCCTCGAAGGGATCGCCCAAGCGACGCTTGCGGCCGCGCTTTCGGTGACGAAGCACGGTGCGGCCGCCTCGATCCCGACGGCGGACGACGTGGCGCGCGAGCGCCTCGTTCGCGTCGAGCGGGGCGAATGGCCGCTTGACTGACAATCCGCACAGATCATCCACACCACCTCCGAGGACTTTTTTACGATGACGGACGTGACGAAAATCATTCTCGACTGCGACCCCGGCTACGACGACGCCGTGGCGCTTTTGCTCGCGGCGGGGGACCCCCGCATCGAGCTTCTCGCCGTAACGACGGTGGCGGGCAATCAGTCGATCGAAAAGGTGACGGGTAACGCGCGCCGCATTCTGCGTGCGGTCGGGCGTGAAGACATCCCCGTCGCGGCGGGTGCGATTCGCCCGCTCGTGCGCGGGGGCGCGGCCTTTTGCCCCGAAATCCACGGCGAATCGGGCTTGGACGGCACGACGCTCCCCGAAGCGGTGACGCCCGTCGACGCGCGCGCCGCGGCGCAGCTCATCGTCGACACGATCATGCGCGAACCCGCAGGGACCGTGACGCTCGTTCCCACGGGGCCCCTCACAAACATCGCGCTTGCCGCCCGACTCGAACCCCGCATCGTCGAACGCGTCAAAGAAGTCGTTCTCATGGGCGGCGGCTGCAAGATCGGGAACGTGAAGCCCTTTGCGGAATTCAACGTCGAATTCGATCCCGAAGCCGCCTACGTCGTCTTCAACGAAGCGTGGAAGGTGACGATGGTGGGGCTCGACCTCACGTACCAGGCCCGCGCCGACGAAGCCGTGCGCGCCCGCGCCCGTGCGATCGCGACGAAGCCCGGGCAGCTTTTGGCGGACATTCTCGACGCGTTCGCGCGCAACTACAAGAAAAAGAGCCACTTCGACGCCCCTCCCGTGCACGATCCGTGCGCCGTTGCGGCCGTCATCGACCGCTCGGTCGTGAAGTGCGTGCCGGTGCCGATCGACGTCGAACTGCGCGGTGCGCTCACCTACGGGATGACCGTGGCGGACTTCCGCCGTCCCGCCCCCGAGGGGTGCCGTACGTTTGCCGCGGTCGAGCTCGATCAGCCCCGCTTCTGGGATATGGTGATCGAGGCCGTGGAACGTATCGGCGATCCGCTCAAGGACGTCGAGTACTGACGTACCTTTCGGCCCGCATCCCCGCGGCCCGGCGGCCTTTTTCGGACCTTTTCGACTTTTTCTTAAGGTATTACCGTATGAGGCCGCCCGCAGGCCGTTTTGGGGTTGCAGGCTCGGGCGCATAATTCGAAAACGTCCGATGCATTCGAACGGGCGCTCCCGAAAAAGGGAGCGCCCGTTTCTTTGTGTGCTCGGCATGGGCACGTTCTCAAGGGTGCAAGTCCCAAGCGCAGGTGGTAGCGCCAAGCGCATAGCC